>ENA-UOOK01006406-UOOK01006406.1-fermentation-metagenome-genome-assembly--contig:-NODE-6406-length-11288-cov-4.323600_pt1 | contig 11288 bp, 7 predicted proteins | sample MGYA00245777_ERZ724023 | MGnify/ENA primary metagenome ERZ724023 (study PRJEB28704, sample SAMN03018312) | fermentation metagenome | biome: anthropogenic terrestrial biome; feature: soil; material... | reverse complement strand
CGGTTTAGTTGGTTTGGTTTTTAATGAATCGCCTATTGACAAGTCTATTGGGAAAGAATTTACAACTAAATCTAAATATTTCTTAGTTTCATTAGAATCAACAATTGATCCAGCACCGCTTATAGTTTTGTTTTCATATTGCAAATCAAAATTTAATTTCCCAGCATCCTGATTATTTAGGCTTACATTTGAAGTATTTAAAGCAATATTATATCTTGGATTTTTTAATTCACCATTTGCTACTATTGATAGATTTTCTATTTCACCTTGTAAATTATTTAATTGTATATTTGTTAATTTACTTAGCATTGAATCTAAACTAACTAACTTCATATTAGTAATATTGACTTGCATATTACTAAATACACCATTAATAAGATCACCAGTTGCTAATATTCGCGATTCATATTGATCTGTAATTTTTAGATTTTGAATATGTATATTCCCGTCATTATAGCGAATATCTAAAGTATCATAATTAGATAAATTTAAAATATCTTTATATTTAAAATTTAATAAATCACTCGATAGAACTATATATTCATTTAAAAAATTAATATTTCCACGATTCACGAAATACATTGTATTATCTAAATTTAATCCTAATCTATAATCAATATCATTTTTATCCATAGTGATTTGTAAAAAAGGTTCTATAAATTTTAAATCATTGAAAACTACTAACCCATTTTGTGGCAAATTAATATATAGTGTGTCAAGGAAAAATTTATTACTATCTGAATTTACAATCATTGAAGAACTTAAATGAATATCAGTCATAGTTAATTTTGTTCCCGGAGATTCAAACTGTAAATTTTTAATATTTATTGTATCAATATCAATTTTTGCTTTATCTTGCCTTATATCAGCGTTTAAATCAATTTTCAAATTAGAATATAATTTAATATCATCTAAAAACAAATTTACAAAAGATAAATCTTTAATATCTGCTCTGAGATTAAATGAAGCTGGAATCATTGGGTCATTGAATGGTTCGATAACATAATTTACATTTTTGATTTTCTCCATTCTACTTTTAATTAAATTTGACCATACTTTCCCCTGATGCGAGCCAAATGCAATTAAAGAATTTAAATTAAAATCACCATTCATAGTAATATTAGCTATTTCTGATTCAATATTTATTGTTCTTTTATCTTGGTTTTTAGTATCAATTAATAAATTTACATTAAAAGGCATTGCAGATTTATCTTTCATAACTAAATCGATAATTTCTGCATTACCTTTTATTAAAAATCCATTTGTACCTATACCTTCTCCATTTATGTGAATTTTAGATGATAAAAATTCAATAGATTCAGGATTTTTCGTTAAATTGGCTATATTTAAACCTATAGTTTCTATATTTAATTCATATTTTGGATTACTAATATCAGTAAAATTAATATTTCCTGAAACATCTACTGTAGGAGATTCATCATAGAAATTTTTAATATAGTCGGAATAATATTCTGGAGGTAATTTTAAATGGAGTTTATTTATATCTAATTGACCATAATTTGCTTTTGCAATTAAATTTAAAGTATCGACATTATATTCCTGAAAACGGGAATGATATAAGTTAAGTGATAAATCAGCGATCATTTTTCTATAATCGGTACCAATACCATTTGCTTTTAAATTTCCAGTTAAATTACTATTCATTTGGTCATTTTTAGTAATTTTAGCTAAATTTAAATTTTGAAATTTTAAATTAGCATCATATTTTAATATAGGAAAATAAACTAAATTCACTTTTCCATTAAAATTGCCTAATTTACTCATAGCATTAATATCTGCTTCTAGGGTTTTGGTGGTTCCGTCGAAATATAGATTTTCAATATTTAAAATGTCAAAAAAAGGAATATTATTCGATATATTTGGATGCAATATTTTATGTATATCATCTTTTATAATTTTTGTCCCATAAATATTTCCTTTATATCTTAGCTCTCCTCCTCCTAATAAATTATATAGCTTCGTATTTATTTTAATTTCGGAATTCTCTGGTTTAAGTACTAAATTCTCAACTGTTAATTCTTTAAATGTACCATAAGCTTTTCCAGATAATCCAACAATTAAACTTTTTTCTAATGTGGTCGGAGCAAAATATTCAACATCACGCACATAAGCAATTGAAGGTTTAATATTTAATTCCAACTTCATATTATTTAAATCATCATCAGACATTGCTTTAGTAAGCGATAGTCCCGACACTTTTCCGTTAAGATTTAAATCTGTCTTTTCAGTTAGAACTGATAAATTATCAATATTTATCCCATTTTTTAATAATTCAGCATCTAAATTAAAGTTTTTCAAATTAAAACCACTTACTAAATCATAAAACTGTAAATGTTTAATTTTCGCCCTGCCAATAAGTTCTTTTGTTTGAAAATCAGCTTGCAATTTCAACGATAAATCTCTTAATTTCAAATTTTTATAATTAATTCTATCTTTATTGATGATTTTATCAGTTGATTTTAGATCAATTGAATCAATTAAATCTAATTTAGCATTATCAATTAATAATTCATTTAAATTTATTTCTAAATTCGAAGAAGGAGTAGAATCAGGAGGAGTAGGTTTAGCAATTTTTGAAAAATTCCATAAACTGTCGTTCCCTCTTATCATTTTAATATCTGGACTTTGTAAAAATATATTTTTAATACTAATCTTTCCTGATATTAATTCTCGTAAATTAGGCTCAACATAAATTTTAGGAGAAGAAACTAAAGTATCTTTTCCTGTAATTAACTTAGCATTGAGAATTTTAATATTAGGAAATGTAGAAAAATCTATATCCGCTACTTCAATTTTTGCAATTAAGCTATTATTAACAATCTCAACAGCTTTATTAATTACAAATTTCCTTGATGATGGCACTTGTAAAGAAATAACTAATCCTAACACAACAATAATAATTAAAGTGCATATCCAAAAGATGCTACTAAAAATAAATTTTATTATTCTTAGAAAAATTGACCTATTTGCGAGCTTTATATTATTACTTTTTTCCTGCATTTTCTATAATTATTGAGTATAACATATTATAAGTTATATTTTTTCTCAAATTCTTTCATTAAATTAAATATACTTCCTACATTAAAAATTTCAATTGCTTTTTTTATTTCATATAATCTATGTAAATATTCATCATCTACTTGATAATTATTAGCAAAATTCAATCCTTTATTTAAAAATTTCTTTATATCATCAATATTTAACGTAGAAAAAGCAATTTCAAATTCATTTTCCAACACTTCTTTTAAAGCTTTTAAGTTAATTAAGCTGGAATTAGAAGTTTCGATAATATTAATCGTTTTTGTATCCGAAGATTTCAATAAATTATATAATTTATATTTAAAAGCATCGAATTCTATTGGTTTAGAGATCATTGGAAATTCTATATTATCTAATCCATCAATTTTTTGAAAGGAAGTATATCCAGTTAGAATAACAATATTTACAGGCTTATTTGCAAGCTCGTCGCGGATTTTTCTTGCGACTTGTACACCATTTAATTTAGGCATAGAATAATCTAAAATCACTAAATCAATATTATTATTTTTGAATTCTTCTAAGGCATCTTCACCATTGGCTGCAGTTTTAATATTAATATTATATGGTTCGAGAATCTTCGTAAGAATTAATATATTTGGTTTGTCATCATCAGCAATTAAAAAAGTTTTTCCACCAAGAGTTTTTACTAATTCATTATCATCAATTTTTTTTAAATCGCTATTATATACTTCTTTTTCTAATTTTTCATCGCTTTCTTGAATTTCAACTTTATTAATATAAAAAGTAAATTTACTTCCTTTGCCTATTTCTGATTCTACGCTCAAGCCACCATTTATTAATTCAGCTAGGCTTTTGCTAATACTTAATCCCAATCCAGACCCACCAAATTTTCGATTTAGTTTATCATCAGCTTGTTTAAAAGGATTAAATATTGATTCAATATTTTCATGCTCTATCCCGGTCCCAGTATCATCAATTTCAAATTTTATAGATAATGAATTATCACTTTGAGTTTCTTTATAAATTCTAAATATAATGCTACCTTTTTCCGTAAACTTCACGGAATTTTCTAATAAATTATGTAATATTTGCCAAATCTTTGGTTCGTCGGAAATAATAAAACCTGGTAATGTTGAATCCATTTCTAATTTGAAATTAACTCCTTTTTGCAAGGCTTTATCCTTGTAAATTGAAGATAATTCATTGATAATGCCTTGTAAATTAATACTTTTCATATTAATTTGGACTTTTCCTGATTGAATTTTTGATATATCGATAATATTTGTTAACAATTCCATTAACTGTTTTGAAGATTTCAATATACCATCAAAATAAAAATTGTACTTTAGTTCTTTGTTTGAATCTTTTAAAATATTAGAATATCCTATAATAGAATTCAATGGTGTACGTATTTCATGATTAATATTTGCTAAAAAAGCACTTTTAGAAAGATTTGCATTCTCAGCTTCTTCTTTAGCTTTTACTAGTAATTCTTCATATTTAGCTCTAACTAATGCAGAAGCTACCATCCTATTCATTGTATGTAATTTAGAATGAGTAATTTTATCAAAAGCATTATTATCTTTATAATTTATTAAAATAGTAAAACCAATAAATTCATCAGGTGTCAATAGTGGAATAACTATAAGTGTTTTAATATTTTGCACTCTATAAAAATTCCTTATTTGAATAAAATCTTCCGGAATGATATCCAAACTGTCAAATATTGCAACATATTCTTCTAATGGAGTATCACTAAAAGAATGAATATATGCCATCATATCTTTAATAAAAGAATTATTAATCGGAATTTCATGATATTTTTGATAATTTGGATGTTTCCATTTGACTAATACTTTATCTTCAGCATCATTGTCAAAATTTACTATTATACCATTATGATAATTAAAAACTTTACTTGCTTTCTCAAAAGCATATTCAATTGTTTCAACTAAATTATTAATATTTGTATTTAGGAATTTTTCCGAAAGAAAAGAAATTATATTTAATATATTATTTTGATCCTCAATTTTTTGGTTTTTTAAATCATATTCTGTAATATCTTGGACTGTACCAATATAATATGCAAGTTTACCTGCTTTATCAAATATTGGCTCACCGGAAAACTTAATTTTTTTTATTTGACTCCCACATACTATTGAACATTCAAAATACAAATCAGTATAATTCACTGCTACTAAATATAATGCTTTTGTAACTTTGAATTTGTCTGCAACTGTTACTGAATTCATTAAACTATCAATACCAGCTAATGATTTATCTACTTTACCAAATATATCAAAAATACCTTCACTCAATTTTATAGATTGCGAATTTTCATCCCATATCCAAAAAGCTGAATTAGTAGATTTTTGATTTATATTTAGAATATTATGAGCTAATGATAATTCTAATTCTAAATCTAAGTTCTCAGGATTAAGCAAATATGAAGTTTTTATATCCATTTTAAAAAAATTATTAAAATTGTATGTTAATTAATTGTTGATTTAAAATATAACAAAATTTAATCAAAACCGTTAATATAAAACGATTAACAGAGTCATTTAATTTGAAAATTCAATTAAAATTAACAAAATTAAAATCATAAAATGAAAAATGATTTAATAAGACCCTCTTGGGATCAATTATATATCACTATGTGCTATTTGATTGGAATGAGATCAATTGATGGAAATACGCATGTAGGTAGTGTTGTTGTAGACTCGGATAATGTGTTAGTCTCTACTGGATATAATTCCCTACCTCGTGGAATCGAGATTGATATTGAAGAAAAAAGAATTTCTCGCGAAAATGGCGAAAAATATCATTGGATGGAACACGCAGAGAGAAATGCAATTTACAACGCTGCAAGAAGAGGGACAATTCTAAAGGGATGCAAACTTTATGTACCTTGGATGCCATGTTGTGATTGTTGTAGAGCAATAATTCAAACCGGTATTAATGAAGTTATAGTGCATAAAAATGGGCAAGATTTCTATGATAAACACACTAATGGTAAATGGAATGAGTCATATCAGCGCACTGAAACGATGCTAAACGAGACGAATACATTGTTAAGATTTGTTGAATGTAATATTGTAATCCCCGAAATATATATGAATAGCTTAATTCATAATGCTTACGAGAATTTAAACAAATTAGAAAATCTTTAATTTTTCTTATTTATTAGCGTTATAATAAATTATACAATTATATTAATTTAAAAATTAAAAGTGCTTAATTCTGTTATTAATAGATATAAAAATATTGAATTTACCGGTAGCAATGGTAGAATTGATGCTCTTGATTTGTATAGATTCATAGCTATTGTTCTTATGATCCAAGGACATTCAATTTTTGCATTTGCTGTTCCTGAATATATTGATGCAAACAAAGCTGGTTGGGACATTTGGACTTTTATCAGAGGTCTGACTGCTCCTATTTTTATGATGATATCAGGAGCTGTAAACGTTTTTGCTACAAAAAGACTACCTGATGGCACTATTGACAATAAAAAGATCTTAAAACGTATTAGAACAGCTGTCATACTGCTTTTTGTAGCTTATGTTATGTCGTTTCCTGCTGCAAGCCTAAGGCATTTAGATACTTTTACAGATGAATTTTGGACGATATTTTACCAAACTAATATACTTCATATTACAGCAATATGCTTATTGATTTTGCAAGTATTTTATAAAATTGCAAAAAATGATAAAGAATTGTTGACTTATACTTTAATGTTCTCATTTTTTGCTCTTTTAATATCTTGGTTTATACAGAAATATGATTGGTATGCTATATTACCAGAGATTCTAGCTCCTTATTTATCCTATGAAAGAGGTTCTATCTATACAATGTTTCCTGTAAGTTCTTATTTCTTTTTTGGCGTTTCGGCAGGAATATATCTAAGAAACACACCAAAAAATCTCTTATTTGAAGCAATTTTTAGTAAAGGTCTTAAGTTAGGAATTGCCCTAATAATTATTGGGGTACCAGCTTTTAATATTATTAATGGAGTAGAAACTAATTATAGACAAATATCTCTTATTAATCCAGGTGGTATTGTAATGAGAATAGGTATAGTCATTACTGCCTTTCCTTTGATTATTTTATTAAATGAAAAGATTAAGAAATTCTCTTGGCTATATCTAACGTTAAGCAAAAAATCATTCTTCTTATTTGTTATTCATATATTAATAATATATGGAAGTGCTGTTTTCCGTGGATTAAATTATGTTTGGAACCAAAATCTTACAGGATGGAAATTAATTGCAAGTGCCATTTTAGTAGAGCTATTGTCTCTTTCAATTGCGTATTATTATAACAAAACTGTAAAATTTTTACCTTCAATACGATATGCCTATTTATCAATAATCATTATGATTACAATAATGATCAACCTCACTTATTAATACAAAGAAATGAATTATACTTACCTCTCATATTTTGGAATAGCGATCACTATTATAATAAATCTAATTTATTATATATTTAAAAATAAATTAAAAAATAATGAAATTCCTAATACTATCTTGCTTAATAAATTTATCAAAATATCTAATTATTTGATTTTTTTAAATATTCTTATAACTATAATAGGAATAATATTAAAATTAAATAATGTCATTATACATACTTTTGATGATTTCCTAATAGTAATGTATTTTAATGCTATATTGATAATTACAAGTTCTATTATTGGACTTATAGCTTGCATATATAATTTATTTAAAATAAGAAAAGAAAATAGGGATTTAATGTCTCAGGCACCTCAGAAAGCAAAGTTCAGATTTTTTGCACAATTTGCATTATTTGTTTTTGGAATTACTTGGGCTTTTACTGATAGTATTTTTACATTCGATTGGACTGATTATATCACTCGCTTACTATTAAATGAACCTTTACAATATATTCCGATAGAAGGAGTTATTTACATTGTGTTAATATATTTAATACCAAATTTTAAACTATTTGATATTTTTCGGTTCAAATTACCTTTTAGACGAAAAAATTATTAATAAATAAAAATGAGAAAAAAATATTTAATAGCAATTACAATTCTAATTTCATTTATTTCTATTAATTTAAATTATAATATGTTTGCAGATAATAAACAAAATGACCCTCAACATAAAGTAAAAATAGGAGATTTTGCACCTAATTTTACAATTAAATATTTAGATGGAAAAGAAGAAAAATTATCTGATTATCGTGGCAAAGTAATAATGCTACAATTTACTGCATCATGGTGTCCGGTTTGCATCAAAGAAATGCCATTTATTGAATCAGAAATATATAATATCCACAAAAATGATAGTAATTTTGCCATTTTCGGCATAGACCTGAAAGAAGATTCTGAACAAATTAAGAAGTTTAAGGAAAAAACAGGTGTATCATATCCAATCTTATTAGATCCGGAAGGTGAAATATTTAATTTATATGCAGAAGAAGGGGCTGGAGTAACTCGAAATATTATTATCGATAAAGATGGTAAAGTTGCTTTCCTCACTCGTCTTTTCGACAAAGTAGAATTCAATAATATGAAGCAAAAAATAAATGAATTATTAGCCGATTGAGATGATTCCTTTTTTGCCTTTTGCTATCATCTTATATGCATTTATAATAAATATTTATGCTTTTTATCTATTTTACAAAGATAAAAAGCTATCTAAAACAAAAAAACTTCGCATAAGTGAATCACGATTGCTTACTACTGCTGCAATCGGTGGAAGCCTTGGTGCATTAATTGGAATGCTAATTTTTAGACATAAGACGCGCCATATTAAATTCAAATTATTAATCCCAATAATATTAATAGGTCATTTTTTCTTATTGATCTTAATATTCTAATAAAATATTAATACGCAATTAGACATATCTTTAATTTTAAAATTTAATATTATCTAAATTTTATTCTAATATATTTAGAGAATACTCTATTATAAAAAACAATTTTACACCTAAAATGTAAATAAGATTTTTTTAATAAAGTTAGCTTTTTAGATTATTGAATAATTATCTTTTGCATTATATTTCTATTATTGAACTGCAATTTCAAATAATACACTCCAGCTGATACATTATATGGAACCCTAATTTTATAAGTACCTAAATTATCTAAGATATTATAATTTTCTATATGCTCTCCCATTTGATTATATAAATCAATATTTACTTTTTCTGTTAAAATTGGTGAGATTATATTTATATTAATCATTGAGCCAATGCTAGTAATATTTGGAAATATTGAAATTTGCTCTTCTTGAATATTTTCTTCTACTATTGATTTATTAAATGTTGATTTATGCAATAATATTATTTCATTAGTATTCTGCTCTGCCGGTAGAAATGCTAAAGTATCAATAAAACTTTGCTCTCTTTCTGACATAAAATAACTTTTTTGTACTTTAATATTTAACTTATCATTTTCACGAACCGCGTACTGAATTGATATTGGCATTTCAAATACTTCCGGAATATTTTCGCCAGCTTGAGTTTGTTTAATATTAATATGTGCTATTGTAGAGTCAGATGTTTCATTTAATTTTGAATATTCAATATTGATATCATAAATTGGATAACCGCGTTTAAATAACCATTGTTCAAAAAAGATATCCCAGTCTACAATACTCTCAGGATTTTCATTTTTTACTACTTCTAGAAATTGCTCTGTTGTGATTGATTTAGTAGGATAAGTAGTAAAGATTTTCTGTAGGGTTTTGTAAAATTGTTCTCTCCCGACTAATTCAGACATCATTTGATAAAACATACCTGCTTTAGCATAAGTTAGAGACCAATGGAATAAAATATTTTCAGGTAAATCATAAATAGGATGATTCTTATCATCTCCATATATATAACCATTTGCATTTGAACGTATTTCATTTACATAAGCTTCATTTCCGAAATAATGTTCTAACCAAATAGCAGCAGCCCATGTAGCTCCACCTTCATTAATCCACAAATCTTGCCAATCGGCACATGTAATGTAATTTCCAAGCCAATGATGAGCTAATTCATGAGCAAAACCACTTGCATAACTATTACTTCTCCATTTTGTATCTACTCTCGTAATAGTATTATGCTCCATTCCACCCAAAAACGCTGGAACAAACACAACGCTGTATTTTTCATAAGGATATTCAAAGAATACATCACTAAAGAAATTCATCATATTGCCATGCAATCGAGTAATCGGAATATAAGCTGAGTCTGTGGGAATTAGCTCTTTCCAATAAAAATATGGCATTTCAATTTTTTTACCACTTTTTAGAGTCGTTGAATCTCTATCAATTAAAAATGTGCTAGCTGTAACAGACATTAAATAAGTAGGAATTTCAAAATCGTGCCTCCATTGAAAGTAAGTTGTATCGCCTATTGTAGTGGAATCAATCAATTTCCCATTAGCAACTGCAATGAATCCTGTCGGTACTTTCACTCTTACATCACTTATTGCTCTATCAAATGGATTATCATTACATGGCATCCAAAACCTAGCTTCTTTTGGTTCTGACATTGTATAAGCAATGTTGTCATATATACCACGATTAGTACCAATATTGTCTTTTTCATAAAAATTAATTCCTAAATTATCGAATGAAGTATCTGCAAAGCTAATATGAAACTCTAATTCTTCATCTTTATTGATTGTCCTATTTGGTAGAATTATTAAACTACTTTGGTCTTTATTGTACAAAAAATCTATACTTTTATTCTCAAATTTTATTTCTTTGATTATCAAATCTCCTGCATCCATTACAATTTGAGTAATAGTGTCAGTCTCAGGAACTAATTTAATTATAGATACGCCTGACCACTCTTTTTTAGCAGATTTCAGCATATCATACCAATTAAAATCAAGAGAATAGCTCTTTACATTATAATTTCTTTTAAATGTCGGTTTGAAATTAAGTGATGATTGTAAAGTATTATTTGCTTTATTAGTTGAACCATTTAGCAAATAATCAGGCACTTCAGCTTTGAGGCTTTTCGATAAAATTAATAGTGCAATTAATTGAAATATTATTTTTAAAAATCTAGAATTCATATTTTTTATTTTTAATTTAAAACATTTGTAAAGCAAATATAATAAAATTATATAAATAAAAATTGATTATTAATATTATAACTTTTATTTTTCATTACAAAAAATTTATTAATACATTAAAAATCACTTACATTCATTTTTCTTTTGGCAATTTGCTTAAAATATCCTAATTTTGTAATCTACCTTAATATAGATGTCAATTCAGATTTATAATAAATCA
>ENA-UOOK01006402-UOOK01006402.1-fermentation-metagenome-genome-assembly--contig:-NODE-6402-length-11290-cov-68.208011_pt1 | contig 11290 bp, 5 predicted proteins | sample MGYA00245777_ERZ724023 | MGnify/ENA primary metagenome ERZ724023 (study PRJEB28704, sample SAMN03018312) | fermentation metagenome | biome: anthropogenic terrestrial biome; feature: soil; material... | reverse complement strand
CGGCTACCGCCGTATAATCAATGTAATTACCCCCACCGGATAGGCGTTGTGTAGCAGGAGGAGTTCCTGCACCAAGGGGGGTTTTGTATACATTAATTGATGCCGAGGCTGCTGTAGACAATAAAGTCAACATCACTAATATAGTGAAAACAGATAGTGTCATTTGCCATACATACTTTCTATTATTTTTCAGTTCATTTCCCTCCTGTTATTCTCATAACTTGATTCGGGAAGACCCGTAATCAAAAATAACAGACTAAAATTAATTAAGAAATACATGATAAATTAATATATAAAGTTACTTGTTTTCAGGAAATTAAATAAAAAAAGAGAAGCGAGTTTAAAGCTTTATCAAGCTCTATTTTAGACATAATATATTATAACAGTATAAATTAATTTATTAATGCTTTTTACTGTTATAATCAAAAAAATAACGACTATGAGAAGGTTATATAATGTACAGATCTTGACAAACCTCTTTATTATTACGGAGTTAGGAGGTTACTAATGCGCTGACCTTTGAGTTGGGGCAACCGTAAGTAATTCCATTTCCAGCAAAAGTTGATAAAATATCCACAATTTACAAAATTTCATCAGTTTCAGGCATGTGGCAAACACTGTGCTCAATTATGGCTATGCTTTGTTCGAAGCTGAGTGTTTAAGAACCACATTGGCAGTAATTAGCCTTGTTGAAAGTGGAGCATTCTCAATATTTCTTATGTTTATTGGAAGAAACCAGGGTTTTCTAAAGGAACTTTACATTATATGAAACAAAATACCAAGTCGGATAAACCATTTACTCTTAATGCTCATGTTCTGGAAAGGGTGAATAAATGGGAGGTTCTGGTTTCAGGTCAAAAGCAAAAATGTGTATATTTACTGTAAAATGTAAAAATAGTAAAACGACATCAATAGAGTTTGTAAAAGAGCTGTAAATCTAATTAATTTTACATCTCTTAGTAGAATTCAGTGTTATGGTTCAATTACCTGAAATAATTGAGAAAAATAGGCAATGATCGAAAATTCGGCTACATCATTAATTTTTAGAGGGGGAAATTTACTTCTGATTAAACAATTGATGCTTAATATATTTGTTGAAAGTTTTTTCTAGAAAAATTCAAAAAACATATATAATACGCGTATTGTTTTGTAACTTATGAGTAAATATGATGAGGTTGTCAACTGTAGACTTATGACTTTGAAAAGGAAAGGGAGGGTAACAACTTATAAATCCAATTTGGATTCATCTCAAATTGAGCAAGCTAAACAAACAATGAGTGTCCAGCTGCCAACAGTAAAAAAAGAACTGTATGATTTACTCTCTGAAATAGAAACATTAATTTTAGATGATTTAAATCCTCTCGATGCTTTAGGACATAATACAACAAAGAATTTGCTTGTAGATCCAGAAACAAATAGAAAAGATAGCTTTGATAATAGCCAGTTAGAAGTCGAGATAGTTCAGAATGTAATTTTAAAAAATAAACAAGAAAATTATCGTAAAGTATCGACTTATGAAAATCTCAAGAAGTTTGATGATCTTCTTAAGGATTTCAGAGATAAACTGTATTATTATCTAATGTATAGTATTTATTCAGATGAAACGTTAAACTCAATTGAAAAAGAAATTCTTTTTGATACTATCCTCAACTTTCTGATTCTCAGAGGTGACGCATTCCCTTTTCATTACAAGAAAGTAGCTTTAGAGCTATTTTCGGACTCTAGAATCAAAAAAATGTTCGAGAAATTAGGGTTTACAATAGAAGAATACTTTGAAACTATTGAGGAAATTCAAAGACAAAATATTGCTTTCATTAAAGAGAGAGTAACTAAGCTTGACGAAGTACGAAAAGATTTTTTTGAGCGTTTTGATAAATATTTTAAAGAATTCGACGACCCTCAAAAGACAGTTGAAATGTGTAAAGCTCAAGTTGGTGAAGACTTATTAGATAAACGTTGCAGAGATTTTTTGAGTATTGGTCTCAAAGATAATTACAAAATAATTCCAAACGAAATAACAAATGAAAAAATTCTTGATCTATTGTCATTGGAATTTGGATGCAATGAACATTGGACATCCCCTTTAGATAAAAGCGATATTGAGCTTAAACCTCTTATACATATAGACAAAGAGTATTATTGCTTTTTAATTCCTCATCTTGTAAGAAATGTTATACCTATTATTGAATCAATATTTTCCGAAAAGTTTTCTGAAAAAGAGTTCAAGAAATATATTGAAATAAAAAGCGATTTCTTTGAACAAAAATCATTTGAACTGTTAAGGAATGTACTCCCAAAAGCTACAATTCAAGAGAATCTATATTATCCGATCAATGAAGAGGGAGAAGACAAATATCCTGAAATTGATGGTGTTGTTTCCTATAAAGATAGTTTGCTTCTTGTAGAAATTAAAGCAAAAAAAAGAAGAAGTATTGCCGGAAGGAAAGATATTTTAACAATATCTAAAGGTGACTTTAAGAAGAATATCAGTGAAGCTTTTGAGCAGTCAAAAAGAGCACTTGATTATGTTTTAAGTTCAGAAGAAGTTGGATTTTACAATAATAATCATACAGAAATAATGAAAATAAAAAAAGAGGATTATAAAAACATCTTTTTAGTTAATATTAGTTTGGAAGCATTTGAAGAGTATTCTACTGCCCTAAATAAAGTAAAGTTGTGGGATTCAAAATTGTTATGTGGTACCCATTATCCATTTGCTATAAGCATATATGATTTGATGGTTATAACTGATATCTTAGAGAATTCAGATGATTTTATAAAATATTTACAGGAAAGAATCAGTTTAAATAGAAAACAAGAAATTAGTTCGTTCGATGAGATTGATTACTTTGGGTATTTTCTAAAACATGGCACGCTTTCAAAAACGAGTGATCTCCCAAAATCAGAAGATACAATAATAGTAAACGGATATAGTTCAGATATTGAAAGATATTACTCTTTTCTCCAAGGTGAAATTGAATACGCGAAAAAACCGGTTAGAAATAAAACTCACACTGAAATTATACGTGAGAAACTAGAAAAAGGAAGTTTGAGTAAAAACAATCGTTGTTGGTGTGGATCAGGTAAAAAATATAAACATTGTTGTTGTAAGTAGCTTGTTTATTATAAATAATTTTGCCATATCACATCATTGAAGATTACTATACATATTTTTTGTTATTATATAATAGTATCAACAAATAATGTAAGTTTATTCATTTAAAGCATACAAAAAAGTCGACAATTATCTAAGTAAGACTATAAATTAAATGATTATTTTTAAGGGGAACTTTTGAAAAAGAGGTTGTGCATTATCCATACACTAGCGTTACGTTTTTTCAAGATACCTATATCCCCTTAACATAGTGCGATATATAGGATTCAAACCCACCAAATTTCCTTTCCCTCCCAATCCAAACAGTTCACTCAACAATATTTATATGTAGGAAGGATACAGTACAGCTTGTTTTTTCCAAACGTTTTATATTACTCATACGATTATTTAATATAGCATGACATGTAGAGACATGGCAATCATGCACTGAAACTTATAACCTGAGAACGGTTTCACAAATCAAAAAGAAGGTCCTTTTAATGAAATACTGGCAGCCGAAATACGAAACGATGAATCCCGAAGAAACGAAGAGATTGCAGCTAAAACGCCTTCAACAGAGCGTAAAGCTGGTCTATGACAATGTTCCTTTTTACAGGCAGAATTTCAAAGCAGCCGGAGTGACTCCTGATGATATCAAAACTCTTGAGGATGTCCGAAAATTGCCTTTTACCCGAAAAACCGACCTTCGGGACAACTATCCTTTCGGGCTTTTTGCTGTCAGAAAAGAAGACATAGTACGAATCCACGCCTCTTCAGGAACAAGCGGGAAGCCAACTGTAGTCGGGTACACCGCAAAAGATATCGAAACCTGGTCAGATATGAACGCCCGAAATCTTGTAATGATAGGGCTTTCCAAAGGCGATACCGTTCAGAACTCCATGAACTACGGGCTCTTTACAGGCGGCTTAGGTTTCCACTATGGCGTTGAGAAAATGGGTGCAATGGTTGTGCCGGCTGCAACTGGAAATACAGCCAGGCAGCTCGAGATGATGATCGACTTCGGGGTAACCGCAGTCCACTGCACTCCCTCCTATGCCTTTTACCTTGCTGAAACTGCCGAAGAACTGGATCTTGTGGACAAGCTCTCTTTAAAAGCCGCCATCTTCGGTGGAGAGCCCTGGTCGGAAAATACACGAAAGCAGCTTCAAAAGCGGCTTAACCTTAAAGCCTACGACTGCTACGGTCTTTCCGAGATGTTTGGGCCAGGCATCGGTTTTGAGTGCCAGGAGCAGGATGGCCTGCATATCTGGAGTGATAATTTCCTTGTCGAAGTCCTTGACGAAAATGGAGAACAGGTTTCCGAAGGTGAAAAAGGCGAACTTATCCTTACTTCCATCAACAAGGAAGGCTTCTGCAACATCAGATACCGCACAGGCGACATGACAAGGCTTCTCGAATCCGAATGCGACTGCGGCAGGACAACCACAAGGATTTCCCGCCTCATGGGCAGAGCAGATGACATGATGATCGTAAGAGGCATCAACGTTTTTCCCTCTCAGATCCAGGACGTCATCTCCCGAATCCCGCAGGTGGGCGAACACTTCCAGCTCATCCTCGACCGCAATAAACACATGCTCGATGAACTCACAATCGAAGTCGAACTTGAAAGTAACGCCTTTACCGGCGACCTGAAAGATCTCAAAGCCGTCCAGGAACATGTCCAGCACGAACTCAAAGCCGTCCTGAATATCCGCACAAACGTCGAGCTCCTTGAGAAAGGTAGCATTGAAAGAACCGGAGGAAAGGCAAAGAGAATTATCGACAGGCGCCAGCAGCTCTGAGCCCCATCCAGCTTAGAAATATTATTTAGAAATTTAAATAATCAGGGAGTTTTTGTTCTCTGATTTCTTTAACTTTTTTCATACATTAAACAAATTTCAATTTTTTTTGGCATGAAAGTCTTTCAAGTACTTTTATTTCTTTGTGCCTGTTACTCGAAGAGTTTCATGTCCGTTTTTCTAACAACAGTCGTGTTGAAGATATTGTTTATTAGAGCCCTGGATAACTCCACGCTCGACGCAGGAGAGCGGCCTTCTCAAAAAGAAACAATAAAACTAACATTAAAAACTACAGAATGAAAAATAATAGAGAAACATATCAAACCATAAAAATTGCTTGATAACAATACTAAAAACGACAAAATCCTGTAAAGATTTAAACAGAGAATGATTAAACTATACCTGAAAGATATTTTTCATTTTTTGTTTTGTTATTCTGCCACTTTCCCAATCTCATTTTTTCATCTCTTTCTTCTCTTATTGTAGGGCCGCCAGACAAGCTGGCGGGGTTTCCGATACTATTTGAAATTAAAGCGGGTATTAATAGAACCATTAATAGAGCCATTTGAAATTAAAGCCCTTTTCGGGACAGGATATTTGGCCTGTATAAATCTTATGTAATGCTGAGCTACTATCATTATCTCGATGCAGGAGATTGGTCTTTCTCTCTAAGTTTGCGAAGAAGCTAAAATTCCTGATTATTATAAAATGGAAATCTAAAAATAGCTAAAACCTAAAAAATGAAGGAACGTTTTTGAAGGTAACACATATCATTCAGAACTTGAATTGTCCTTAATCTCAAAGTTCCTTTTACCTTATTTCTTTGGATCGAACATTATAGCCCTATCGTACACAATCTCTGAGTAGGCTGGCCCGGTCTTTGTTGTGTTTTCCAGGTAGGCTCTCCAGCCAATGAAAAGCGGCTGATCCATTTCTATGCCGTGAGGTCCTACGCCATAAGGAACTTCGTAACAGTATGGCTCACCTTCGCTGCAGTTCCTGGCGAGCTTATAGACATACAGGTACTTCGCATTAGGATTGTTGGGAAGATATTCCTCAGCAGACCCATTAAAGTCTGCGTCTGTGATTGCTCTAACGCCATTCCACACATCAGCTCCGTATATTGCGAAGTTTGAGTATGTCGCCTTTCCTGTTGCTACATGGTTGACCCCATAGACAATTATGAATTCATTGGTATTGTTGCCCAGAGTAATTGCTGGATCTCGCAGGAAAGGATAGTACTGGGAGGTGTTAAAGAAAGGAGGTGTCGGTGAAGAGGCAGTCTGATTTGCTGTCCATAAATAACATGCATCGTTGTTAGGACCCACGCCATTGATACCTCTCTGAATAGCGTCACTCCCTACCGGAACTGCCTGGCTGGTCAAAAGCTCTGTGGCATTCGACTCATTATATTTCTTGAGAATTGCAGTCTTTAGCTCTTCGAGATCATCTATAAGCTCAAACTCTGTTTGCCCAGTTCCACGAACTCTTAGCTCTGGATAATCATATGGATTCATCTCCGTAGTATTGTTGGGAGTAATTCGGAAAATAGTTGCAGGTGTATTATTTATGTAATCCTCGCCAGCCTGCGTGTCATTGAATAAGGCTGGACGGACAAATGCGGCAAATGTATCGGAGTTATTCTCAAGGCCCATGTTTAATATGGTTGAAGGAAGCACCTGGGTGTTAATAATGCCATTTGAATATCCTGCTGATTGGGCAGCAGCTCGGATGCGTTGATCAATTCCTTTATCTGCCGTAATGATTATTACCGTGGTTTGATTGAAAGAATTTCCAGACGACCCATTTGGAGTTCCTTCGGTTTTGATAACTAGGTTGTTCACTGTATCTGCGATGTTAGAAAAGAGCCATCTCTTCTCATTTCCATATGTCCTGTGCATTATGTAGTGATCGTAGCTGAAGTACCTGCATTCCGGCGGTGTTCTTCCCACGAAAACAACGGCTTCATCAGGACGCAGGTTCCAGAATGGAGTTGTATTTCCGCTCATCCCGAGCGTACTAGTTAGTTTAGAAATCCGTTCATCTATCTCATAACCAGTTGCCGCTGGAACAAAATATGCCACATACTTTGTGGTAGGATTGTTTCCGTATGCAGAAGGCAATACTCCTTTTTCTAACAATCTGATTAAATCAAAGTAACCCAATTCACCTTCCTGTACGGTGAATCCGTCCTGTTCTAAAGCCTGTCGAAAAGCCTCCGCATCATACGTTTTATTTTCTGCGAGGGCAGTTCCTGTTAACGATGTGAACAAAATGCCAAGTAGTATAAGTAGCGTATAAGTTTTCATATACTATTCCCCCCGTAAGCTGTAATTATTCTTGCAAAGAATTACACTAAAAAAGAAAGGTTTCCTTCAACACCTTCTAAGACAATATATCTTCGATTCTTTCTAAAATTAGGTGTAAATCTTGCATGATCGATATTATAATTAACACAAATATATTAGAAACCTTGGTGGAACGTTGACTAAGTTTTGATAGTTGATCCATTAACAGTTCTACTGGCTTCTTTTACTCCGCAGTGATTTTTGAAGGAACTTGAAGTTTGGAAACTCATCATTTCCTTTGACTTTTTTTGAATCCGTTAAACCAAATTTCAATCTATTCTTCAAACAGGAACCAGGTTGAGAATATTGCTTTTAAGAACCAGGAAGAATCAACGCTCGACGCAGGAGAAAGCAGACTTTAATGAAGTGAAGCCCTGAAAATGTTAAAACCTGTTAAATTTTCTTATTAATCGTTCTAAATAACAAAATTTATTATACTGACTTCTAATATTAAAAAAGAATTGGAGGAGTTCATGGATCCAGCCGTCCTCGCCCAGCAAGCGACAAATATCCTCGTTCCTGCCTTGTCTGCCCTATATGTTGCAGGAATACCTGTAGCCAACAAAGGCAAAGATATTCTTGAGAATATGATTTATGAAAAAGCCTTTGAAAAACTCGGTTCTGAAAGTGGGAGAAGAACACAAGCTCTGCTGGAGAAAATAAGCCCAAAAATAAGTGAATCCCTTGAAAAAGCACTCACAAAAGTCTCCAAAAACTCTGACGACCCAAAAGCAAAGGAAGAGCTTCAGCAGGAAATCCTGAAATTACTTAGAGAAAATCCAGACCTTGCAGAGGCAATCGAATTTACTATTAATTTCAATGTTGATAGTATTAATCAATTCGCGGAAGGAAATTACAACAACTTTTTCAATTTCGAAACCCCTTCAGGTGACGAATTTATTAAAATCATCGAATATCTGGATCAAAGAAGGGAAGAAGAGAAAAATCAGGAAATTCTGAATTGTTATAATTCTTCAACGCTACCGAAGTATCCAAACAGATTGAGGGAGTTTGTTACCGAAAACCGTTCAGAAGAATTAATAAAAGCCCTTACATACCTTGAAAATCATCAAATTTTACTAATCAGTGGAGTCGGTGGTGTTGGCAAGTCCACTCTAGCAAGAGCTCTTGTAGATCTCAGACCTGTAAACGTTCTTGAACCTTTCTGGTTCAGCTTCTATGATAATCAGGATGCAAAACTTGGCGATATTCTTGAAAAGCTCGCTGCTTACATGAATGCTTCTGAAATTGTATCATTTAAAGCAGAGAGAAGAGAACCCGGAAAAACTGATATCGACAAATTCACCGGCGAACTTTATAGAAGGAGCGAAATCTGGCTCATTTTCGATGACCTTAGTACCATCCTTGAAGATCAACATTTTGCAGACAAAGAAATTGAACTTCTCTTTTCTTCCCTACGATACAACACCCATAACGCAAAAATCATAATTACTAGCCGGATTCTGCCCCTACTTGAAAATGGAGAAAGTCTTATTGATGTAGTAGAGGATGAGGAAAAGCAGCATCTCAACGGTTTGAGAAAGTATTTTGCAGTTGACTACCTTGCCAGCAATGGACTTGACAAAGTGGAACCCGAAAAGCTGGAAGAACTGGCAACAGGTGTGGACGGCCATCCCCTTGCCCTGAAGTTACTCGTAGAACTGGTAAAGGAATTCGGCGTGAAGGATACCCTTGAAGACCTGAGTATGTATCAAGAAAGTAAAGATGATACTATCAAAAAGGCAAGGAGATTATTCGACAAACTGGCAGGTGAAGAAAAAGAACTTCTTGAGCATATCTCGGTTTATCGTGGGTCTGTGGGTATAGAGGGACTTAAGGAGATGTTTACAGAAAATACTTCAAAAAACACTGTTAAAAAATTAATTGACAAATCCCTTCTCGAAACCGACCACAATAGAAACTACTGGCTTCATCCTTTAGTTCAGGAATTCTCCTATGAGGATCTGAAAAACAAAAGAGAAGCTCATATGTTAGCCTATAGGTATTATAAGTCTTTGAATCTCCCAGAAAATCCTACCAAAAAAGAAGAACTCCAACCAGCAATTGAAGCTCATTACCACGCTTGTGAAGCAGGAGATTATGATCTGGCTGCACATATCATATCACGATACAACCTTCATTATCTTCTAGATATCTGGGGAAATTCAAAGATATTAATTGAAATTTACGAAAAGCTATTGCCTGAAGATCACTTCAAGGGTGAACCAGTACTCAAAAACAAGAAGACTCATAGATTTATTCTTGCAAGTATGGGAAATGCATACAGTCATCTTGGAGAGCCGAGAAAAGCAATTGAGTACTACAAACAAGCTCTTATAACATCTAAAGAAATTGAAGACAAGCAGGGAGAAGGAGCAGCCTTTGGAAATCTGGGAAACGAATACAGTCATCTTGGGGAATTTAGAAAAGCAATCAAATATTATGAGAAGTCATTGAAAATCGCCAGAGAAAGGAGATCTAGATATGGAGAGAGCGCAGCCCTTGGAAATCTGGGAACAGCATATACCGATCTAAGAGAACCAAGAAAAGCAATTGAATATTATGAACAAGCACTCAAAATTTCAATAGAAATTGGGGACCGCCGAGGAGAATCAACAACTCTTGGAAACATTGGAACAACATATAGGGAAATGGGAGAGCCCAGAAAAGCAATTGAATATTATGAGCAGGCACTTAAAATTGATAGAGAAATTGGGGACAGGTGTGGAGAGGGGAGAAACCTTGAAAATATGGGACTAGCATTTAGCCTTCTTGGAGAACACACAAAAGCAATTGAGTATTGCGAACAAGCACTCAAAATTGCTAGAGGAATATTTGACAGAATAGGAGAAAGTGAAACCCTTGGAAATATGGGGTCAATATATTATTATAGAAAAGAATTCAGACAAGCAATTAAATATTACGAACAGGCGCTCGAAATAAATAGAAAAATAGGCGACGAATATGGACAAGCTGTAGACCTTAGAAATATGGGGAACGCATACAGTGCTCTGGGAGAGCCGAGAAAAGCAATTAAATATTACGAACAGGCACTGGAAATTTCAATAAAATTAAAAGATGGATGCGAACTATCAGAGAAACTTATAATGCTTTGGATAGTATATTGTAATCCTAGCGAACCACGAGAAACAGTTGAATTTTTGAAAAAATATTTCGCTGTAGGAAAGGCGATTGATGATTCATGGATGATTGGTTTTTGCGAGCAGAAACTGAAAGAACTTGAAGGACCTGAAACTTGATTTTTATATTCTTTTTTAATTTCATGGGAAAAGCCGTTTGCTTCGCAGACGGGATGTTGCCTAGGGAAGATACAAATTGGAAACCCGCCATAATCGGAAAACGAAGAAATAGTGACTTTTCAGGTCAGACTACCCTAATCAATGAATTTTTGCTTTAACTTTTTTGCGTCCGTAAAACTAAGTTTAGATTTTTTCAAATCGAAGTCGATTTAGAGTACTGATTTTTAGATCCCAGGGCAACTTCACGCTCGACGCAGGAGAGCGGCCTTTCCGTGAAGTCTGCGTAGAAGCTGAAACTTCTGAATTCTAGCAAATTAAGTTCTAAAAGAAGCTGAAAGCTGAAAATTTTTCATATTATTCAATTTAAATAAATAAAGTCCAAAAAGTAATTATTCAAAAAACATACTTCAATTTTCAACTAAACAAATCAAAAAGTAGGTTGAAAACCAAAATCAGAACAATTAAAATTTCTATGCGAAACCATAACTAGAATCAAAAACCTAAAACCAAAAGCTATTATATAAATAGCCACAAACTCTATCTGCAATTTTTACCTAATTTTAGTTTCTTAATAATCATATTTTTGCTCAGCCAGTAAAGGTGGAACTATGCCTCATATAATGGAATTGCTTGGAAAAACAAGAGTAGTCGTAAAAGACGGAAAGGTTATCGAAGTCGGAGAACCTGAAGTCGATTGGTGCCCCCTCTTTGCCAAAATTCGCGGAATCCAGAAAATCACCCCTGAAGAAGTCAGGAAGAATATGGAATTCAGGATCAACGATTTTGGAA
>ENA-UOOK01006400-UOOK01006400.1-fermentation-metagenome-genome-assembly--contig:-NODE-6400-length-11292-cov-6.088102_pt1 | contig 11292 bp, 13 predicted proteins | sample MGYA00245777_ERZ724023 | MGnify/ENA primary metagenome ERZ724023 (study PRJEB28704, sample SAMN03018312) | fermentation metagenome | biome: anthropogenic terrestrial biome; feature: soil; material... | reverse complement strand
GCTGTGGTAGTTTCCTTCCTTCTGATGGTACTGCAATCCATTATGGCACCGCTTCCTGCTTTCCTTATTACTTTTGCTAACGCAAACCTATTCGGTTGGTGGCAGGGTGCTATTTTATCCTGGAGTAGTGCCATGGCAGGAGCGGCTCTTTGTTTTTGGATTGCCAAAATTCTGGGTAGAGATGTGGTTGAAAAAATCACCAGCAAAGCTGGCCTAAACCAGATTGATATATTTTTTGAGCGTTACGGAAAACAAAGCATACTGATTGCCAGACTGCTTCCTTTTCTATCATTTGATATTGTCAGTTATGCTGCTGGACTTACATCTATGAAATTCTGGCCATTTTTCATCGCTACTGGTCTGGGACAGTTACCGGCAACAATTGTATACTCTTATGTTGGCGGCATGTTAACTGGTGGGGCAAGGTTATTTGTAACTGGACTTCTTATTCTATTTGCTCTTTCTGTCTTTGTTGCACTCTTACGTCAAATTTATACAGCAAAACAAAAAAGCAAATCTGTAGGTGAGGTCAAAAATGTTGAAAAGGATAATAGCTTTGAAAAATAAAAAAGTCATTATTTTCATCATTATAATTGTCTTCATTTTGTTATTAAATCATTACTATGGGTGGTCTGACTATTTAGGGAATACACATAATTTGGATTTCCTTAAAGAAATGGTTCAGAACAATCTTTTACAGGCAGCTTTAATCTATATGATTATAACTGTTATCAGTTGTGTTGTATTGGCTTTGCCGGGTATAACATTCGCTGTCTTTGCGGGCATACTTTTTGGCCCATGGTTCGGAATTATATTTTGCCTGTTTGCAACTACAATCGGTGCATCTATTGCATTTCTTGTAGGTCGTTTTTTCTTAAAGGATGCAATTAAGCCTCTGATAGAGAAAAATAAATATCTGAAAAAGCTTTTATTTGATGAATCCGGTAAAAGCGATATGATTCTGTTGATGATTACCAGACTAGTCCCGCTTTTCCCATATAATTTACAAAACTTTGCCTATGGCATTACTGACATTGGTTTTTGGAAATACACAAACTATACTTTTCTGTTTATGCTGCCTGGCGTAACATTTATAACAATTGGAGCTGCAGGAATTACCGCCCAATCAAATAAATGGGTATATTTCACAATATCTGGTGTTCTCTTTGTAGCAGTATTTTTATTTGGATATATATTGCAGCGTAAGTATTTAGGCTCTGCGCCAAAATAAAATTCACGTCAAAAATTATTGGGAGGGTATATTTATAAGGAAGATTTCAGGAACAGCATTAAAAAGAGTGGATCAGTTTTTTAAACAAATTTGTAATGAAAAGCTTGTGGTATTTACTTCAAATGTACTTCCTGGATCAGGTTCTGATGGAAGAAAGCGCAGGAGATTATTATGGAGCGAATGATAATAAATTATATAAATAAAAGTCATATTAAAGAAGCCTTAGAGATTCCGAAGTCTGCCAATTTGCAATTAAAGCCTCTGGGTCAGGGTGAATATAATATTAATTACAGCTTTATACATCCTGGCAACAATAAAACTATGGTATTGCGAATAAATACAGCAAGTCAGATGCATCTGGAAAATCAGATAGAATATGAATTCAATGCATTAAAGCTGCTGCAAAAAACAAAACGAACACCCAAGCCCCATTATGTTGATGGCAGTAAAAGTATTTTGCCCTATGGAGTTCTAGTTATGGAGTATATTGAGGGCAGACCCTTAGATTATAACAAGGATTTTAAAAAAGCTGCAGCTATTTTAAAAGCAAGGATTCAGGGTAAAAACAAAAGCCCGAAGCCTAAAAGAAAACGTACCTTAACCGAAGAACAAAAAAATGTCTTGCGGGAGCGGTTAGCAAAGGCACGATTAAATAAAAGTTTATTGGAGAAAAACAGCGTTTCTCATACCGTAAATCAATTTTAACGGCAAAAATGAATCGTTATATTATTATTTGAAAGGATGATGAAAAATGAGTTTAGGAATTGCAATAATAAGTGAATACCAAAATTTTATGCTAATGGCAGGTGATTCTCGTGCATGTTACGAGATTGATGGGCATTATTATATCGCAGATGATGAATCAAATAAGCTTCAAGTCGTGAATAAAAATGTTGTTTTTGGTTGCGGCGCAAGAAACTTAGTTTACGAAACTATGGAAGAATTAAGAATGGGGAATACTGATATAAGTAGTTTGCTAATAAAGGAAGGTGCGAAATCCAGAAGTAGCTACTTTTTTATAGCAGGCTTTAAGAATGGTATACCTTTGTTATGCACATACGAAAGTACAAACAATTATAAACCTGATTTAACCCCATTGATGCCTAATAGTATAATTTACGAAGCTATTGGAAATAAAAGCAGAGAAGCGGTGTTATGTCTACGAAATTACTTTAATAACTCCCGTTCTGTTTACTGGAGAAATAAGGAAAGCTCAGGCTATTATGAAAAGGCATTAGTGAAACTTATAATACGTACCTATAATAAACTTTCAGATGAATCTATGGGTGGATATCTCACTGTTTATAAGATTGATAAGAATGGGTTAATTGAAACCCTTGTTGACAGAAGAAGAATAAAAGACAAACAAGGCTTGCTATATTATAAGCGGGATTGCGATATTGAGCATTTTTGTTCATTAGGAAAACAGGAGCGAGGTTTTTCAGCAAATACCAGGACCGACCAAAACAATCCTGACGAACTCAGACAATCTTTTTCGGAACAGCCTTTGGAATATGAACAGCTTTCAAACAAAACCACAATGGAAAGAACACAAAAGATATACGATAAAGGACTACCGCAAGCCACACAGGAACTTTATTCAAGCATGGGCAAAGGCGAGTTTAAGCCTGAAATGGTTGTGCTCTCCAAAATGCTTGCCCGTGATTATGCTGCAAAAGGCGACATGAATTCAGCGAGAAATGTTTTATCTGCCACCGCCGAAAGGTTAACCATAGCAGGACAGTTTTCACAGGCCGCAAGGTTGTTGAGAGATGCCGACCCGGAAACCTTTATCATGACGATTGACAAGCAGCTCAAAAAGTTGAACGAACAGGGCGAAAAGCAGTACGGTAAAAAGTGGACACCGATTGACTTGTTACCCGAAGAACTGGACACAATTAAAGCCATTCCGAAGGGCGACGAAGTCGCATACCAAGAAACGTGGAAAAAGATAGGACAAAGAATAGCGCAGCAGCTACCGTCAACTAATATGGAGAAGTTTGACGCATGGCGTAGAATTGCAATGTTGTTCAATCCCCGTACTCATGTAAGAAACATCGGCGGCAACCTTTTAATGTCTGGAATGCAAAGGGCTTCTGACATAGTTGGCGCAACAATCGAAGGTGTGTTTTTACCGAAAGAGCAGAGAACAAAATCATTCGGATGGAAAAGCGACAGCAACCTTGTTCAGAAAGTCAATGAAGCATGGCAAGCCGACAAAGAAACGCTGACCAACCAAAGCCGATACGAGATTAACAACCTGAAAGCACTGGGGCAGGACAAACGGATCTTTAAATCCAACGCATTGCAGGGTCTGAACGACATTACCATGCAAGGCTTGAATTTGGGTGATATTCCCTTTGTACAGGCAGCGTATAAAAACTCATTAGGACAATTCATGAAAGCTCGTGGCTTGACAGAAGTTACGCAAGAAGCTAAAGACTACGCCAAAAGACGGGCACTGGAAGCGACATTCAAAGAGACAAACGAAATGGCAACCATCATCAACCGATTAAAGCAAAAGCCCGTGGTAGGTAAGATAATTGAGGGTGCTATTCCATTCAGCAAGACCCCGGCAAATATCACAATGCGGGCTATTGACTATTCACCCGGTGGACTTCTGAAAGCCCTGTATGACGCCAAGACAGGAAAGACAGCGGTAAAGACTATCGAGGACTTATCGAAGGGTTTGACTGGGACAGCGATAATGGCATTAGGCGTGTGGCTATCAAAGATTGGATGGGCGAGAGTTGAAAGAGACCGGAGTGAAAAGGCAGAGGGTTTATACCAAGAAATGGGGCGACAGTCAAATTCAATCATCACCCCGAAGGGGAGTTACACATTCGATTGGGCGCAACCGTTTGCGGTGCCATTGGCAATAGGCGTTACCGTTGGGGAAACTATGTCGAAGCGTGAGGACGGAGACAGTTTAACGAGCGCACTCATAGAAGGGCTTTACGCTGGCGGCGACACTATATTTAACATGACTATGCTACGGAACATCAAGGACATATTTGGAAGCGGAGGAAGCCCAACAAAGAAGATTTTAAGCATTCCTGTTTCTTACATTGAACAGGCTATCCCGGCAATATTTGGGCAAGCGGCAAGAACAATCGACCCGGTACGCAGAAGCACATATGACCCCGACCCGATGCGCCAAGAATGGAACCGTATAAAATCACGGGTTCCGTTTGCGTCAAAGTCGCTTGAACCTTACTTGAATATTTGGGGAGAAGAACAGCAACAGGGCGGGGCGGTAGAACAGTTTATCAGCCCCGGCTATTGGAATTCGCAATCTGGTGACAGGGTAACTAATGAGATCATGCGGGTACATAAAGCAACAGGCGATAATTCCATACTTCCTAAAATAGCTTTTAATTTCCAGCTTGACGGAAAGACTGTATCATTACCATCTGACTTAATGACTGAATTCCAGCGTGAAATGGGACAACGGAATCATAGTGACCTTTTGGCCTTGATTGGTTCATCCCGATACCAGAAAGCTGATGATGAAAGCCGGGGGAAATTGATACGGGAGGTTGTAGAAAAGAATTATAATGACGTTAAGAAAAACATCATAAAAGAGTATAAGCTTATACAGGCCAGCGCATTTAAGCAATAATCGGTTACTATACGACCGGAAGATTGACAGAAAATATGAGATGGTGTCGGTTTAAACGCATTATTGGGGAAACTTATATTTTTTTTGGAAAATTGTTCTTGACATGTTATGTATTGCGATGTATAATGAGACATGTAATGCAATGTATTAATACATAAGGGAGGTGGTTTTATCGGTGACATAATCACTGAAAAGCAGCTTTGTGAATGGCTTAGCATAAGCCCGTCTACAGCGTGGAGATGGAGAAAAGCCGGAATGCCTTATATGGGGAAGAAAAAAAGTATAAGGTACAGCAAGAAAGAAGTTGAAAAATGGTTGAAACTTCAAACAAAAAAGTAAAAGGAATCCGGCAATGTCGGCAAACAGTACCCGGATTCCTCACACAAAAACAACCTTGAAAAGGTCAGCTTTGCTTATTTCATTATAGCATTGCAGGAACTTTTTTTCAAGGAATATGAAAGGAGGTTTGCAATGGATCACTTACTTAACGCAATTCAGCCCTTTTACGAAGTTGAAGCCGATATGTTCCTGTCCGAATGGAAAAGCGGCGTATATCGGAAATATTCAGATTGCCCCAGTTACGAATCATTAAAAACAATTATTAGAGCATCTAATACCATCCGGAATTACCTTGGATGGGAGCAACTATCAATCAAAAGATTAGTCTTTAACGAAATTTAAAAAAAATGGAGGGATGTTTTATGTTTGAACTTGATATGAAAACCATTGAAAGAGAGGTTTACGAACCTTATCAACAAACAGAGATATATAAAACGGCGGTGGTTAAACTGCAGAAAGCAATAGAAAAAGGTGATGAAATGGAAATTGATGATTCGGTTGTTTTTCTTGAAACAAGGGTATGTGAACTTACTTATATTAAGGCTTTCCATGATGGCATGAAATTCATTCTGGATACTATTGCTGGTAAAGAGGTAATCGAAATATAACTACCGTAGGGGTGTAAGTATTGCTTATACCCCTACCCCATTTTTGGGGTGCGTGTGGAATAACTTTATTATTAATTTTGAAAGGGTGTTCTATTATAGAATGTCCTTTTTATATGTTTTTCTTGTTCTGTTCCCAAAACTGTTCCCATTGACCGAAAATAAAAATATACCAAACCCTGAAAGGCTTGGTATATCTGGCAGGGGAGACAGGGATCGAACCTGCGACCCACGGTTTTGGAGACCGGTACTCTACCAGCTGAGCTACTCCCCTTTGACTGACGAATTCAAGTATACAATAAAAACTGTGTTAATGTCAACAAGAAAAGATTTTTTTAAAATTGAATTAGTTACACTGGGAAAGGTTTTAATAAAGTTAGTTTAGCAAGTTAAAAGCTTAGACCGTCACTCTACTTATACGCTAACGGTCTTAAAGATCGTTACCCTTCTTAATGTCAATTATATACAAAAATAAGCATTGAATCAACTCATTAATTAAATTAAAAACCAATCAAAAATCCACCCTAAATTCAATTAAAATCGAATAATAAAACTCTACCCATCCTATCCCCAAACTCTTCAAATTTTTGCGTACAAGGGCAAATAACTTAGACATTTACACTCACAAATTAAATTAAACAGTATTTAAAAGATACAAAATAACAATTAGTCTAATATTAATTTAATATGTTTACATATGACATATGTACGAACCTAATGTATAATAACGATGAACATTATTTATGTTCAAAAAATTATATTTAGGGAGGTTCATTATTATGACTAAAAAAATGTATAACATCAAAGACAATAACAACAGGATAGCTAACAGCATCTGGATAGACAAACATAATAAACCTAAGCAATGGTGCTACACATCTTTTATCAATCCATCTATATTTATGCCATTACAAATTGCAGAACAAGAAAAACAACAACTTGATATATTAGCAACACAAGCAGGATTTGATTTACAGTTTAAAGTTGTGGAAGTCAATCCAATGGACTATTTTAACACAGCAGGGGTACATATCGGGGATTGCACAGTTGACACAATACCAATTCACAACTTCACAAATACATGGCAAGCATATGCAGCAATTGTACCCAAAAGAGATAGGAGCGAGAGATTATGATTGATGGATTAAAGATTAACCAAAACCAGTTAAAAAAGCAGATAGGGCAATTATACACAGGTACAAGGGATTACCAGTATCAAAATATTGTAACTGGTTATATTGGTGAGTTACCAATAAAAAATTGAAACAAATCTTAATCAGCAGCAATGGGAGTTATTTTGTCAGGGTTTATTGCCTGATTATATCATAGAACAAATCTAAACCTATATCTAATTCTTTTCTTTTTGCAGAGCCATCGGATCGATGGTTTTACATCCGGGATACATACAAGTTAAATTAAAATGAAAAAAATAAAACACGGACACGTTGACAGTTGTAGAACAGCGCATTGACATCGGGCTGAATGGCGGTTTAAAATATGCTTGAAATCAAGGAAAACTGCAAAATATAATTCTGAACGCATAATCCTACCGAAGAAACTGCAAAATCGAAGCGGTTAATTTTCTGAATATTTAGCGGTTAATGGCTTTGAACGATTTTTTGCATAGGCTCAGTGTGACTGTGTCTGTGGTGTACAGCTTTATGGTGCAAGTGATGAAAGATTAAGTACGACATATTTTAAATTATTGATTGTTAGAGATTTAATTACTGAAAAAAGCATAAAAGCAGATAGTAATTATGACGCATTGATACAATTAAAAAATGACTTAGAAACCATAGATGTTGTTGATTTGAGAGATGATCTTACCCGGCATACGGCAGAAAGTGCGAACAAGTTTAACAATCTTGATAAAAAGTTAGAAAACATAGTTGGTACAAGACGTAAATTCTATGATATAGCAGGAGAAATGCAAAACATTAAGAAAATATACATAATCCCTTTTGACTTAGAAGCAAAGACCATAATAACCAGCGTCAGTATTGAAATTACGGAAAATATAGCTGCCGCAACTTATGAAATAGGTATTTATGATTCAAACTTTAGCTTGGTTACAAGTAGCGGAGTAAAAGAAACATTTTCGGGTGTCAATGATGTAAATACCGAACTTGAGCCGGGAAGATATTATTTTGCTATTTCCTGTAACAACGTAAGCATTAAATTCAAAAGTGTTAAAACAGATAAAGCTTTATCCAGCGATTACAGTTTGCCGTTACCATCCAGCCTAACAAATCTTTATGAGGAAGATACAGGGGTATATTTTGAAATATATAGTAGTGGCTTACGGCAACCTACAGGGTTTAGTATATCCCAGCTAAATAATAAACGTGTTTTTGCAGTAGGATCAAGCGGGGCGTTATATGGCTGGAATATATCAACATGGAAAGTGTGTAAAAGTGTCGCACCCAATGTGTGGACGGATTTAATGGACGCAAGTCCGGGGGGTTTTTGGGCTATGGAGATCGATGAAACCAACGGTAATATATACACATTAACTGGTGCGGGAAAGATATATAAATCAAGCGATTTGACGGAAACTGCCACATGGTCAGATATTACTCCCGATATAACATTACAGAGAGTAGCGACTTCCCTTCCGTATTCTATGAAATTGTGGGGCGGGTATTTATGGTTTGGCGAGTACAGCTACACTGGAAATGAATTAGTCGGAGACCCGATTATATCAAGATATAATGTATCTACGGGTGCGTGGAAGAAATCAGCACAAATCGCAAACTGCCGACATATCCACGCCTTTATATCTCCTGGTACGTCCATGCTATTTGTATCGTGTGGAGACTTAGGCACGGGGGAGAATGTTGGATACCATATGTTATTACCGGCAGATATTAACGATACCACAGGGGATACTTGGACGAGATGGACGAAAACAGGCGGAGAAAATAATACATTTTATGATGTCGATTCAACGATAGTACCCCATATACAGAGGTATATAAGCTTTATAAATTTCCAGACGGAAGTGTTATTACATCAAAAGTATCTACCACAGATCATATATATTTTACTGACTTTGAAGTACATGTGGTTGATTTTGGTACTGTTACAAAAAGTATAAATGCCAGAAGGTATATTTTTAACAATAAAAAGATAGATGAATTAACTTATTTGGCGGCGGGTTCACAAACCGCACTTGGGGCTATAAACGCTGATAATATATTTGTCGAAGCGATATGTAACGTGAACTTAAATAGTCAGCAAGCAGGATACTGGACTACAGCAAAGATTGATACCACAGGCTATAAAACTTTATACATCGAAGGGGAATTCTTTGATACATACGGTGATACAATGTTACAGATACAGCTTTCCAGTGATATAAATTATGCTAATGGAGTAGTTGCTGGGATTCAAGGTGCGACCAGTAACTATTCCAGAGGGGATTTTATCAAAGGGGTAGACATTACATCGTATCAAGGATTGTATCATGTAAACTTTTGGGTATATGCAGCGCAAGAAAATGCACAGGTAAAGGCAAGAATAACAAAGATTTATCTGAGTAAAACAGTGTGATTAGTTCGCATAAGGAACATAGGGTTTAATAACGGTACAATTCAAATAAAGAGCAATTTACATACTTAATGTTTAAATATCATATAATATCACTATAAAAATTTGAAAAAGGGTTGTCCATTTTCAGACAAGGTGGTATAATATGGGTAGGTATAAAGTTAAGAAAATAGGAGGTACAAGCTTTATGACAACTCAAACGTATAAGAAACTTGACTTAGACAAAATTAGAAGTAAAAAAACAGTAGTAGTTTCTTCTAAAGAAGCTTTAGAAAAAATTACTCCTATTGATTGGTCTAAAGATGTTTTGTCGGGTAATAAAAAGGTAATTATTAGTAAATAAATTTAAGAGGTTATAATGTGTAATATTGGTGATATAATATTGATTGATCGGTATAAACATAATGGACAAGTTTTAAATAGACATTCATTTGTTGTATTGGATAATAAGAATGGTAAAATTCATGGGTTCGATTATAATTTGTTATGTAATTCAATGTCTTCGTTTAAAAGTAAAGAACACAAAAAATTAAAAATGAAGTATCCGGGGACTTTTCCAATAGTGTTTGATGATGTCGATGTAAATGGGAATCAAAATAGCGGATATATTAAATCAGATCAATTGTATTACTTTGATTCTAAAAAAATTAATTACACAGTTGAAATATTTAATTTACTAATAGAATTTATACAGGAACTAGAAGTTGATATTGAAGAAATAACTGATAATTTATAAAGACCGCCACTTTAGAGGGTGCGTCTTAGGGATTTTTAATCCCGGAAAAATATCGGCATAGTTTGGTATGTGTTACCGGCTATGCCGATTTTTCTTGCTTTGTAGTGGATGTAGAAACAGGGGGGTCAAAATCGCCAATACAGTTATAAACAATTTTGATACGCTGTACTCGTCTGCCATCAATGCGCTCCGCCTTGTAAACATAGATTTTTTCAACAAACTCCCGGATCTCACGATCCGGCATTTTAAGAGGTGAACGAACCAAGACTTTCAAGTCTCTAGTTATTTCTACAGATATACTTCTTCGGTTTGATCTTTTTATATAGTACACAATTGATGTCATGAATCTTTTATCTTTCTTATGGTATTAAAAGTCAGTCAACTCTTGAAAAACTTTAATAGCAAAGGAATCGGTCATACCTGATATATAATCAGCAATCGCCATAATGTAATCTTGCTTATTTCGAAGGTAATAGATCACATGGTTTTTATATTTACTCATCTTTTCACCATAGAGCTCCGGCAAGTCCGGTCTTTCCCGCAAATCGGAATATTTTAATAGCCAGTCTATAAAATAGGAAATCATAGTAGGGTAAAATCCGCGGTTTTGTAATAAAGGATCTAAAGGATTTTCGCTATCGTACATTTTTTTTAGTACATCAAATATGGAATGTAGAATAAGTCCGGCATATTTTGAATAGGTTTTCAATCGCTCGTGTTTATATATGTTGGCATAATTGAATTCCTTCAAGGCATTCATAAAATCAAAATATTTGGAAGAAATACAAATACCTTTATCCGGAGAACTTTCACGGCACAGATCCATAATAAACTCATGCATAACCACTGTATTGTTTAAGACATATTTCAAATTTGTTTTTAATGTTTTTTCAATAATAAAAGACAATTGATCCAGCTGTGACTCGTTCAGTATGCCTAAAGTCATTGCATCCTCTATATCACGGCCCAGGTAGGATATCTTATCGGATATTTTGACCACACATCCTTCCCAAGTATACGGTGCATATTTTCCCGCATCCTTTATATCATACAAATCCATGTATTGATCACGAGGATGCAAAATGTTTTCATCCACCTCCCCACAATGGCATACAATACCGTCTCTCACAGCATAGGTCAAATTTAAATTACGCTCATTCCCTTCAGGATCCGGTAATGTTTCATATCGATCCACAAAACGAAGGCTGTT
>ENA-UOOK01006399-UOOK01006399.1-fermentation-metagenome-genome-assembly--contig:-NODE-6399-length-11293-cov-4.336092_pt1 | contig 11293 bp, 10 predicted proteins | sample MGYA00245777_ERZ724023 | MGnify/ENA primary metagenome ERZ724023 (study PRJEB28704, sample SAMN03018312) | fermentation metagenome | biome: anthropogenic terrestrial biome; feature: soil; material... | reverse complement strand
TGAGCGGGAAAGATCCTTCGTTGCACTCAGGATGACAAACCAGCACTTATTCATAACAATGACGAATGGTTTTTTTGGAATTGGTTAGTATAGGCAGCCCGAGTCCGGTAGATAGCCGGAGAGAAGAATAGGAACAGGGGGATGTTATAATGGCGGTAAAGCTAGTTACCGACAGTACTTCTTATATAGACCAGGCCACCCAAAAGGAACTTGATATTCAAATTGCGCACCTGAGTGTTCATTTTCCGGATGAATCATTTGATGAAACCACGGTTTCCTATGATTACTTTTATAAAAAAATTGAAAAAGAAGGGATCATCCCTACTTCTTCTCAACCTACTCCGGGTGATATATATAATACCTTTGAGAAAATTGTCAGCCGGGGTGATGAGGTCCTGGGTATTTTTATATCATCTAAAATGAGCGGCACCTATGATTCCGCTTTAAGTGCCAAAAAGCTGATAATGGAGAACTTCCCGCAGGCCAGCATTGAAATACTTGACTCGAAAACTAATTCCATGGCGATGGGATTACAGGTGATTGAAGCCGCCCAAGCCGCTCAGAGCGGTAAGAACTTAGCCGAAGTAATAAGAATTGCCGAACAGGTCAGGTCCAAGATCCACTTTTATTTTGTACCGGCTTCCCTGAAATACCTCATTAAAGGGGGAAGAATAGGTGGTGCGGCGGCTATTATTGGCTCCTTCCTGCATATTCGACCCATATTATATGTTAATGACGGCATGACCGATGTATATGACCGGGTGCGTGGCACGGCCAGGGCGGTTAAACGTATGCTGAGCATCCTGGAAGAAGACGCTAAAAAATATGGAATAAAACATCTTTTGGTCCATCATATTCATGACGAAAAACAAGGCCAGGAACTGGTGGATAAACTTAGCCGGCAATATAACCGGGCGGTTTCCTCTTTACCCTTGGGCCCGGTCATAGGATTGCATGTAGGCCCGGGTACGGTAGCCATAGTTTATATTACGGAATAAAGAAATAATAGGCCCATTAAAACTTAAAGTAGATGAAATTGTTGGTCTGACCCTGGGAAAAAAGTATTAAAGCCAGAATAAAGGCAGTATAAGCCAGGGCCCGCAACGAAGCCGGCACCGAACGCTGCCATATATCTCCCAGTGGCCCGGCATGCGAACGCAGCCAGTTTTCCAACATGTGCAGGAGATAGAGTCCCATAGCGAGCAAGATAAACTTGCCGTTGAAGGCGGTAAAACTAAGCTGATACGGTATTAGCATACGGTATATCATATGCAGGGCCTGATCCAGACTGGAGGCCCGGAAAAAGACCCAGCCGATGCAGGTAAGATGGAAGAAAACAAATATAGTGATGGCCCGATAAGCCGCGGTTTCGAAAAATCTGACCCGGTCCAGTCGGGCTTTTAATTTGCGGTATATATTATGGCTGATAAGCAGGAGACCATGATACATTCCCCAGACAATGAAGGTAAAGGCTGCGCCGTGCCAGAGCCCGGATATACTCATAGCCAGAAATAGATTGAGATATTTGCGCAGTTCGCCCTTTCTGGAGCCACCCAGGGGAATATACAGATAATCCCTGATCCAAGTGGACAGAGTGATATGCCAGCGTTTCCAGAACTCGGTCGCATTGGCGCTGAGGTAAGGGGTGTTAAAGTTCAGGTTGAGCTTAATGCCAAAGAGATAGGCGATACCCATCGCCATTTCGCTATAAGCGGAAAAATCAAAATAGAGCTGGAAGGTATAAAGATAGGCCGCGATCCAGGTCTCAATTGTGCCCAGAGAATTACTGACGGCAAAAAAATTATTGGCATAGACAGCTATGTTATCAGCAATCAGAACCTTTTTAAATAATCCCAGGGCCAGATAACTCAACCCCAGGCGGAAATGCATGACTATATCCTGCTTTTCGATCCGTTCCAGCTGGGGGATTAATTCGCCGCCCCGCATAATAGGCCCGGAAATAACATGGGGAAAAAATGATCCAAACAGCCAGAATACCATCAGATTTTGACTGGGAGGTATTTTTTTCTGATATACATCCACCAGATAAGAAATAAACTGAAAGGTATAAAAAGATATACCCACCGGTAAAATCAGTTTGGCGGCAAAGGGTAATTGGGGAAGCAGCGGAACCTGCAGGGCCTTTTCCATAATGCCGACCAAAAAGAGGGTATACTTGAAAAAGACCAGATTGCCGACATTAAGAATAATGCCGGCCCATAATAAAAGCCTTTTGCGAGGTCCGGTAAGCCCTTGAGCTAAATAATAATTGGCCATAGTTATACCGACAAAGAGCGCTGCCGGTCCCAGCCCGGCCAAAGCATAAAAAGCCAGATCGGCTACCGCCAACAAAATCATCCGGCCACGTGGCCGGAAATAGTATATAGCGAGTAGTATTATCAGACAAAACATAAACTCCGGGGTCTGAAAAAGCATCATAATTGTTTTTCTCCTGCCGAAAAATCTTCTCCCAGACGGCGGGCCACCAAGGAATAGCCCGGGCCAATGAGATGGACATGATCACTGAACCTGCGTTGGTCAATGCTGCCGTGAAAATCGATATATCTTACCGAGTGAGCGGCAAAATAGTTCCGGACCGCCTGCAAATTGGCTTGATAACCCGGCTGATTAACTTGCGGCATGAGTTCCGGGTTCACCGCCGCCATAAATACAAGGGTTTCTTTATGTCGTTGATGTTCGATAATCTTATTCAGAAAATAGATCTGCGGATTACGGCTGCTCATATCAAAAGGTTTGACCGCAAAGGCATTATGGTAGTCCGGAGTATCCAAAAGCTTCTTTAACCCTTCCTTTTCATACCAGGGACGGGGATCACCCAGCCCATTTTCCGCTTTACGGTTTGTTCCCATCCTTTTTTGCAGATCAGCCTTTATAAAATCCTTATAGCGGTAAACCTCCAAACGCTGAGTTATTAATTTATTTAATTTCTGAGCCGGTTCCTCCCTGGGTAGGGAACCACTGGCCTGCAATTGCGCTTCTATATGATCAAAGCTGGCCGGGTCCAGACGAGCCAGGTCCTTTTGCAGCCAAAAGACGGTGGATGGACCGGGGTTACGCTCGGCAAAACCGGCATAGATGACATTAATGATTAAATTGTCGGTGGAAATCCCATGTTCGTCCAATTTGAGCAGCATGGTATAGATATCGCCCACTTGCATAGCCGGCATAGCCAGATTGAAAACCGGCCGGTCTCGCCCTTGTTGCCGGTAGTATTCCTGCAGCCTGGCGCCGACAGACTGATCAGCCGGGCCGGGACCGCTATGGGCCACGGAATCTCCCAGAATAATAATGTAATCTTGCAAATCCTGTTTTTTTATCTGGCGCTGAATTTGATCCAGAATAACATCAATATCGGCCGAATTATCTTTTACCAATGCATAGTCTATACGGTAGCAATAGACAAATTCAAGAGGCACCACCCCGGGCAATAGCAACTGTATAATCAGTAAATAAATTATCAGGTATTTAAACGCTTTCATAGTTTGTCTCCGTCATTAGGCTGTAATTTCTTAAGTATTGGATGGGTCTGTTAAACCAAACTAAATAAATATTAACATAATTAAGCGCTTTTTAGAGAGCATCATGGGGACGGTTCTCCTTTACAGGCCTCAAAACATTGAGAACGGGTAAGGAGCATCATCCCCATGATACTTGAAACGATCATTTTTAAATAACAGCAGGTTATTTATAGTTAAGCTGATATATGTCTTCCTTCCGGTGCTTAAGTAGGGGAATTTCCCTTCTGGCCTGTTCAACTATTGAAAGATCCAGGTCCGCCAGCACAATATTTTCTTCATCGCCGGTCTGGGCGATGATCTTTCCCCATGGATCAACTATCATCGAATGTCCCCAGGCTTGATAGGATGAATCCGGGTTGAAAGCTGAACCGGCTGCCAGCACAAATACCTGGTTGTCTACCGCCCGGCTGCGCATAAGTAACTCCCAGTGCAGCGGACCGGTGGTATGGTTAAATCCGGCGGGGATTACCAACAGATCAGCTCCTTTAAGGGTCATGGCCCGGGCCAGTTCCGGGAACCGGACATCATAGCAGATCATTAATCCTATATGCATATCCTCATGGTCAACTACGGTTATATCTTGTCCGCTGCTTAGTACGGATGATTCTTGAAAAGTGATCTGTCCCGGGATATCCACATCAAAAAGATGTATCTTGCGATGATGCCCCAGAACATTGCCCTCCGCGTCAAATATATAACTGGTATTATATATTTGATTGTTTTCAGCTCTTTCGATAAAAGAGCCTCCGACCAGAACAATGCCATGCCGGCGGGCGGATTGAGCTAAAAAATCAAAAGTGGGTCCCGGAACCGTTTCCGCATAAGCAGAAAAAAGGGACGAATCATACGGTCCGTTAAAGACTTCGGGCAATACGACCAGTCTGGCCCCCATACCGGCAGCCTGGGCTATCATGCGGGCCGCTTTATCAAGATTATATTGTTTTTCCGCAACCACCTGCATCTGGCAGATGGCTGCCCTTATTGGTCGGTTCATTTAAAAATCCCTCCTGTAAAAGTAGTATACACTATGGTTAGTATGAAAATTAGACTCTGAATGCTTTGTTCCCTCCCAAGGAAGCAAAAAAATGGAGACACCGTTACGGTATCCCCCTTTTTCCTGGCCGAATCCGGTCAGGCACTCTGTCCATTTATCTATAATTTAATCGGTCCCTTATTCCCGCGTCAAAGCCAATCGTTGAAGTAATAGCATTTTGGGGACATTCATAGGTACAGGTGCTGCACCAAATGCACTCCGTTGATAATATCCTTTGCTTATTATTTTTATACTCCAGCAGTTTAACATCCATGGGACATACCTTTTCGCATTTGCCGCAATCCACGCACTTATCGGGATCAATTTTTATCTTGAGCAAAGCGAATCGGGAGGTAGCTTTTTGAAATACCGGAATGGGACATATGTATTTGCAAAAGGCTCGATTATCTTTTAAGCTGCACGCAAGAATCATACCCAGGCAATAATATAAAATATTTCCACCAATGAACCAATAAAGCTCCGTGCTTGATTGCGGCTCTACCGGTTTTTTCAGAATGAACCAAATAAACAAGACTAAACTCAATGCAATAAAGAAATGTATATATCTAACTATCCCCAGATATCTTATCCGCTTATTTTGCGGCCTTTTGTAAGACATCAAATCTAATATCATTGCCGTCCAGCAGGTATAGCTGCACCACGCCCGTCCGAAAATTAAGGGACCAACAATTTTGGCGATTAAATAATGCATGGTGGCGGCGGCAAACACACCTGACAGCAGCAGCATGAAAAAGCCTTCGATCTGCATGTTTTCCCGGTTAAAAAAGCCAAGAAAAAGCAGCATATAACAACCAACTAATATCTGCGAGGTCCTTCGCCCCCACGCCTTATGCTTCCTGGGCAATGCCTGAATTAAAAAGATGCCGGTCGCAATTGATGTTCCTATATATCCAAAGTTAAATAAATAGAAAATGGTTCCCGAGGTTATGGATAACAGTATGGCAAGTCCCCAGAATATTCCCAGAAATATCAGAGGAAAAACGATATTTTTAAATGAAAAATCCCATTTGTTTTCTTTATCATCCATCCTGTTCTCCCCAAAATCTTACCCAATTTTACATAATGATAATGATATGTAACAGACAAAACAAGCAAGAGCATGTTAAATTTGTTCGAAAAGCTTGTAAAAAAGCATTTAATACTTGGGCTTTAAAAGTAAATGTTATACTATGTTTGGGGAGATAATACTTACTTAAACAGGGTAACTTATCTACTCCGGGGACAATCCTGGCTTTAATCCGCGAAGCGATAGAATCCCGACAAAAACTTCTATGAATAATTAAACGAAGTAATTTAAAATATTTTGCCAATATTGTAGAATGTTCTTATAAATGGAGGAAAAAATACATGAGACCATTCAAACTAGCATCAAGAGATTTTTACCCGGCTGATACCATTATAAGCCTCAAAGCGGGAGAAAAAACGGTTCATATTGGTGAAGGCTATTGTACGGTAATAGCCGGGCCATGTGCGGTGGAAGATCGGGAAGCCTATCTCCAGCTGGCACTATTGCTCAAAAAGGCGGGCGTTCAAATTCTGCGGGGTGGTTTATTTAAACCCCGTACCTCTCCTTATTCCTTTCAGGGACTGGGATTGGAAGGCCTGGATATTATGATGGAGGCACGCAGTATTACGGGCATGCCTATCATAACTGAGATAATGGATGCACGCGATTTGGATTTTCTGTATGACAAAATCGACATTTTGCAGGTCGGCAGCCGCAATATGCAAAATTACACCCTGCTGGATGAACTGGGCAAGATAGATAAACCGGTAATGTTGAAAAGGGGCTTTTCCGCTACCATAGAAGAATGGCTGCTGGCGGCGGAATACATTTTGAACGGGGGCAATAGAAATATAATACTGTGCGAAAGAGGAATACGTACCTTCGAAACTTACACTCGTAACACCGTAGATTTAGGGGCGGTAGCTCTCATAAAACAGCTTTCCCATTTACCGGTCATAGTTGACCCCAGTCATGCCACCGGCAAGTGGAAGCTGGTTACCCCGGTAGCGCGGGGGGCGATTGCGGTAGGTGCGGACGGTATAATGGTCGAAGTGCATCAGGATCCGGACCGGGCCTTATCGGACGGAAAACAATCGTTGACTCCGGAACGGTTTGAACTACTGTACGAACAGATAAAAGGACTGGCCCGCCTGGCTGATAAAACAATTGAATAGTAGTAAGGTTCAAAACCTACGTATTATGATATGCTCCCCTTTGAGTAAACACCTGAAAAAGCAAAAATTCAGGACTATAAAAAGGGTTTTTGTTTATAAAAGGGAAAAATACAAGAACTTTGATGAAATTTTGAGAAGATTGACACTATTGGACTAAAGGTTAATTGATTTATTAAATTAAAAATGGTAGTGTTAATCGTGGATGGACGATTGTCTGCACCAGGCAATCAGTACGAGAAAAAGTTGTAGAGGGAGGTATTTGGATGTTTTTCAAACTAAGGCGCAAACATATTGCGCTGCTAACGCTGCTGGCAATGCTTGCCATGACAATTGTAGGTTGTGGCGGCGGCTCGGACCAGGACAAGTCCGGGGACAAAGCAAACGATGTAATCAAGATTGGTGTCTATGAACCTCTGACCGGAACGAATGCGGCCGGCGGCCAGATGACCATGGAAGGCATCGAACTGGCCAACAAACTGTATCCCACCGTACTGGGCAAAAAGATCGAACTGGTAACGGTGGACAACAAGAGTGAAAAACAGGAAGCTGCCAATGCCGTGGAGAGATTGGTAAGTAAAGAAAATGTGAACGTAATCATAGGAAGCTATGGCAGTTCATTGTCCATGTCCGGCGGACCGGTGGCCCAGGATGCAGGGTGTCCGGTTATTGGATGTTCACCGACCAATCCGGCTGTAACTCTGGGTAATGATTATTATTTCCGGGTATGCTTCATTGATCCTTTCCAGGGAACCGTTATGTCGAATTATGCTACTAACAAACTGAGTGCCAAAACTGCTGCCATCATTCAGGATGTTCAGCAGGATTACTCGGTAGGCTTAAGCAACTACTTTGAAAAAGCCTTTAAGAAAACTAATGGAGAAAAATCCATAGTTGAAAAAGTTAACTATAATACCGGTGACAAAGACTTTTCAGCTCAGTTGACCGCTGTAAAAGCCAAGAATCCCGATGTTATCTTTGCTCCGGGGAACTTCCTGGAGTGCGGTATTCTGGTAGCCAAAGCCCGCGAACTGGGAATAACCTGCCCGATTCTGGGCGGCGATACCTGGGAAGCTGATGCATTCCTAAGCCAGGTAAAACAATACAAAGATATTTATTTCAGCACTCATTTTACCGCTGAAGAACCTGTTACCGAAGTTTCCACTACTTTCCTGAATGAATTCAAGAAAGCCTATCCTGATAAAACGGCCAATGCCTTTGGAGCGCTGGGCTTTGATGCTTATCTGCTGGCCGTTAATGCCATCGAAAGAGCTAATTCCACTGACCGTGAAGATATCAAGACTGCTCTGGCAGCCACCAAGGATTTCAAAGGAGCCACCGGTATCATCACTCTGGATCAAAATGGTGATGCTACCAAGACAGCCATTATTAAGAAAGTGGCCGATGGAAATTTTGTTTATGAGACAAAGGTAGAGCCGAAATAGGCCAGGTTGCAGAAATGACTCCCCTCCTGCCTTAGGAGGGGAGTATCTATTTTAAATGTGAAAAATCAATTTTTGACTATTGAGGAACATGAAGGAGTTGTTGAATTTTGTCCATGGATGTGTTACTGCAAAATCTTGCTAATAGTATCACCCTGGGCAGCCTGTACGCATTGATTGCCATTGGTTATACCATGGTATATGGTATAATCAGGCTAATCAATTTTGCCCATGCTGATTTGTTAATGGTTGCCGCTTATATAGTCTTTTACGGCATCCTGGTTTTTTCCCTGCCCTGGTGGGCTTCTTTCGCGATTGCGATTGTCCTTACCACCTTGCTGGGTGTGACCATAGAAAAACTGGCTTACCGTCCTCTGCGGAACGCACCGCGTATATCGGCTCTGATTTCAGCCATCGGCGTATCATTTTTGCTGGAGAACGTCGGCATTGTCACTATCGGAGCTACCCCCAAACCGTTTCCGCGTCCCAGTGAACTGGTATGGAACATACATGCCGGAGGAATATCCTTTCTGTCAACTACCATAATTATTCCCGTGGTTACTGTAATTCTTCTTATCGCGGTTACGTTTATGGTCAAGAAAACCAAAATAGGTGTGGCCATGCGAGCCGTATCCCGAGATTTTGAAGCTTCCAGCCTGATGGCGGTGGACGTCAACAAAATCATAAGCGCTACTTTTGCCGTAGGTTCAGGTCTGGCTGCGGTGGGCGGCATTCTATGGAGTCTGCAGTACCCGCAGGTTGATCCTTTGATGGGTGTATTCCCGGGCCTGAAGTGTTTTATCGCCGCGGTTATGGGAGGAATAGGCAGCATTCCCGGTGCCATGATAGGCGGGTTTATACTGGGATTTGTAGAAGTAATGCTGGTAGGCTTCTTCCCGGGCGTTTCGGGCTACCGTGACGCTTTTGCCTTTGTCATATTAATATTGATTTTATTATTCAGACCGGGCGGTATCCTGGGCGAAAACGTAGTGGAGAAGGTGTAGCATGGACGAAAGAAAAAACATTAAAACTACACTTACCCTAGTTTCTCTGGTTCTCCTGGCCGGGATATTGTACTGGGGACAAAACAATCTTAGCACCTTCCAGATAAGAATATTAAATCTGGCTGCCATATTCGTGATCCTGGGGGTCAGTATGAATCTGGTGATCGGTTTTACCGGTATGTTTTCGCTGGGCCACTCCGGTTTTATGTGTATTGGTGCCTATACCGCAGCAATACTGACCATGTCGCCGGAGAGTAAAGAGTTAATCTATTTTATGGAGCCAATCGTACCATTCCTGGCCCATGTGGAGTGGCCGATATTTGCCGCCGTAATAATGGCGGCCCTTATTTCTGCCCTTTTTGGTTTCTTGATCGGTTTCCCGGCCTTGCGCTTGCGGGATGATTATCTGGCTATTGCCACTCTGGGTTTTGCCGAGATAATAAGAATTATTGTAACCAATACTATTACCATTACCAATGGTTCATTGGGATTAAAGAATATTCCCTCTATAAAAAGCATGTGGGTTTACTGGGGTTGTGCGATTCTAATCATAATAATTCTCAAGCGGATTATTAACAGCAGTTGGGGTTATGCCTTCAAGGCTGTACGCGATAATGAAATTGCGGCTGAGGCGATGGGGATAAATGTGTTCCATGCCAAGCTGCTGTCCTTTACTATCGGTTCGGCTATTGCCGGTATCGCCGGTGCGTTAATGGGATTCCTGATAACTTCTATTGATCCCACTATGTTCAGGTTCCTGTTTACCTACCAGATATTATTGATAGTAGTGCTGGGAGGTATGGGAAGTCTCACCGGCTCAGTTATTGCGGGTGTATTTATAACTATTATCATGGAATGGCTGCGGGTAGTGGAGCAAGATATGAACGTATTTGGATTGCTGACCATTCCCGGACTGCCAGGAATGCGCATGGTTATATTCTCAATCGGCTTATTGATGATCATACTATTCTATCGTCAGGGTATTATGGGCACCCGTGAATTTAACTGGGACTGGCTCCTGGATAAACTTAAAATACGCCGTGGCAGTAAGCGGGGGGTGTCTTTATGAGCAATGTACTTCACACTGATAATATAACAATGCAATTTGGAGGTCTAAAAGCGGTCTCCGATCTTAGCCTGGAGATTAACCAGGGTGGGATAATAGGTCTGATCGGGCCTAACGGTGCGGGCAAAACTACTGTTTTTAACATGATAACCGGAGTTTACACCCCTACCAGCGGAAAGGTCATTTTTAACGACCAGGATATCACCGGACTGAAACCCGACCGTATAACTGCACTGGGTATAGCCCGAACTTTTCAGAATATCAGGCTGTTTAATGATTTAAGCGTCTTGGACAATGTGAAAATTGCCCTGCATACAGACGTTCCGTATAGTTTATCAGCTTCTGTATTAAGGCTGCCTTCTTTTTTCCGGGGTGAGGAAAAGATTCACCAGCAAGCCCTGGAATACTTGAAGATATTTGGGCTGGACACAATTAAGGATGAAATAGCCTCCAGCCTGCCCTATGGTGAGCAGAGGCGTTTAGAAATTGCCCGGGCTCTGGCTACCCGGCCTACTCTCTTAATTTTAGATGAACCGGCAGCTGGTATGAACCCCAATGAGACCAAGGAATTAATGGAGCTTATCAACTGGATTAGAGACGAGTTTAACCTTACTATTCTATTGATAGAGCATGATATGTCACTGGTTATGGGAGTTTGCGAGCGCATTTATGTACTTGATTACGGCCAAATTATAGCTGAAGGCATACCAGAAGAAATTCGCAATAACAAGCGGGTAATAGAAGCTTATCTGGGAGAGGAGGTAGGGTAGTGCTACAGATAAAGGAAATTGATGTTTATTATGGCGCCATTCACGCTCTGAAAAAATTATCCCTGGAAGTGGAGCAGGGCAGTATAGTAAGTTTAATTGGTGCCAACGGGGCTGGCAAAACTACTACCTTAAAGAGCATATCCGGATTGCTGCGGCCCAAAAGCGGCAGCATAATATTCAAAGATACCGATATAAGCAAAGTTGCTCCTGAGAAAATAGTGGGTCTGGGCATATCCCAGG
>ENA-UOOK01006398-UOOK01006398.1-fermentation-metagenome-genome-assembly--contig:-NODE-6398-length-11294-cov-5.035501_pt1 | contig 11294 bp, 10 predicted proteins | sample MGYA00245777_ERZ724023 | MGnify/ENA primary metagenome ERZ724023 (study PRJEB28704, sample SAMN03018312) | fermentation metagenome | biome: anthropogenic terrestrial biome; feature: soil; material... | reverse complement strand
AGGGTTGTAGACGATACGTACGTTCTCGGTCGCGAGGTTGACCCGGGCCTCGTAGACGCCGTCGAGGTCGGTGAGCGAGGCTTCGATCACCTGGGCGCAGGACGCGCAGACCATCCCGCCGACCCTGGCGGTGACCTCGTTTCGGACAACCTCGTAGCCGGCGTCGACAACCGTCTGTTCCAGGTTCGCGAGGGTGGTCTTCGCCGGATCGTACTCAACGGTGGCCGTCTCGGTTGCGAGATTGACCCGGGCCTCATAGACGTCTTCGCGGCCCTGGAGGGCGCGTTCGACGTTGAGGGCGCAGGACGCGCAGTGCATCCCGGTGATCTTCAGTTCCGCCTTTCGTCTCTCCTCCGGCATGATATCCACCTCGCTCTCGCCGGATAAATACCTGTACCTCGTTCCGGCCGCCTTCGCAAAGCCACTCGCAGGAGGGCCCGGATCAATCTCCCGGCATCTACCGATTTTTATACACAATATTATTATATTACAAATTGGTTACTATCGCCCCATCCAGAGGTGATTGTGGTGCAGAGAAGGGATCTTCCGATGGGAGAGAAGCAGTACGATGTTGAGCATATGCGATCGAGGCGGGATATCGACGGCCTGACTGAAGCGCTTCAGACCGGCGACCCGGATGTCCGCCGGAACGCCGCCCTCGCTCTCGGCGCGCTCGGAGAATGGAGGGCGGTGGACCCCCTCATCCGTGCGCTCGCCGACCCGGCGCAGGACGTCAGGGAGAGCGCGGCGAACGCGCTCGTGATGGTCGGGACTCCGGCGGTCGATCCGCTGGTCGATCTCCTTGAGCAGCCCGATATTGCGAAGGTGTACGGGGTACCGCGGGAAGCGCCCGGGGAGGGGCTTACCCAGGTCGACCTCCTCGCCGGCCCGGAAGGCGTGCCAATTGCGGAGAGGACGCTCCAGCATGAGGGGGGCCTTACCCAACATGACCTCTTCGGGGGCCCTGAAGATGTCAGAGCAAAAAAGACCCTCCAGCACCGGGGACTTGCGCAGCACGACCTCCTCGCCGGCCCGGAGGGTGTAAAGGAGCACGAGGCCCTCTTCCCCGAAGCGAGGAGGGCCGGTGTCACAAGGGAGGACGTTCCACCCGGCATGAAGCCGGGACTGCGACGGGCGTATGCCGCTGTCATTCTCGGTGAGATCGCCGATCCGCGGGTGGAAGAACCTCTTACCCGGGCGCTCTCCGACAGCGATCCCGCCGTCCGGAGGTCGGCCGAGGACGGGATGGCACGGTTCCGCGCGAAGCGGGGTGCGGCGACATCCGTCCCGCCGGCATCCCGCTGATGCTGGGGCGGGCCGCTCTTTTTTTTGGGATGATACTGCGCGCCGGAGGTGTTTCCGGCGAAAGAGTTCTCGTGGAGGTGGGAGAGCCCGGGGGTTTATATGGGTGAACCTCCTAAGTAAGACACCTTAGGTACCTGGGGGTGCGGCCATGACCCGGGACACCCGCAGATCCATCGGCGATGCGCTTCTCCGGCATATCTCCGAGATGAGATTTTCGAATTCTTCAGCGTAAAGAAAGCAGTCACCGGGCGCAGACCTATCCGGGGCGTTACCCGCGGCCGTATGGCTCGTGAGATGGGGTTGGCCCAAAGAGCATCTACCACCCCGGGAAGACCGATCCGTCGTTCCCTTACACGTTTTGTCGAATGGCGACGGTCACCTATGTGAAACAGCAAGCCCTGCAAAGAGACCGGCTCTCTTTTGCGGGTTTGAGGAATTATATGATGAGAACGAAAACAGCAGAAACAACACAAAGCAACGCTGTCTACTATTGCGGCAGATGCAACAACCGGTGGACGGCAGAATCTACGAACGGGCCGGTCATGTGTCCGGTCTGTCGGAACTATAGCACAATCGGGCGCACGGAACCGAGGAACAGGCGGGATAGGCGGTAAAAGAAGTTTCCCTGCACCAGGGCGGCACCACTGGAGAAGCAACCGATCTCCGGGGAGCCGGCGGCTCGACCCCTAACTCCCGCCCTCTTTTTTGAAGATCGCCGTTGTCCTGCAGGACCCCGCCCCGGGCAGGCCGGAGACACGGTCCGGCCACAGCAGATTCTCCCTCTGAGGCCGGCCCCGGGATGCCCCCGGAGGGGGCCTTACAAAAGTTATTATATCAACCGTCCGCCATACCCCGGGCACGGAGGCAAAAATATGGAGCAAGAGAGCGGTTCTATACCGGCGCAGCAGGGCGAGAGGCGGTTCAATATCGACCTTTTGCGAGCCGAGGACGATGTCAACGGCCTGATCGAGGCGCTTGGAAGCGATGACGGCCTGACCCGCCAGCGGGCCGCCCTGGCACTGGGGGATATGGGCGGAGCGCAGGCGGCCGGCCCGCTCATCCGGGCGCTCGGCGACCCGCTGACGGCGGTGCGGGAGGCGGCGGCAGACTCGCTCACCATGCTCGGGGATGCGGCGGTCGGGCCGCTGGTCGAACTCATCAAAGACCAGGAGGCGTCGGGGAGGTATGAGGATTCGCCGGCTACCGGGGGTAAGACGACCGTAACCGGCCCCGGGGGTCAGACCTGGGAGATCGAGACCCGGGGAGACCTCCGGCGGGTCTACGCGGCCGCCATCCTCGGCGAGATCGGCGATCCTGCCGCGGTCGAGCCCCTCGCCCGGGCGCTCAAAGATGCGAACGACGACCTCAGGTGCCAGGCATCGGGAGCGCTCACGAAGTTCGGGAGCGGGGCAGTAGAGCCGCTCACGGGACTGCTTGCCGACCCGGACCCGGAGGTCCGGATCGTCGCGGCCGGCGTCCTCGGCGATACCGGCGATGCTTCAGCGGTGGACCCACTCATCGCAACACTCCGTGACGGGAACAGCGACGTCCGGGGAGCGGCAGGGGGCGCCCTCTTCAGGATAGGCGACGCCGCGGTCGAGCCGCTGATAGCGGCGACGAAGCACACCGACCGGAACGTCCGGCTCTACGCAGCGGGGGCGCTCAAGTACATCGGCGACCCGCGGGCGATCGATGCGTTGCAGGAACTCGCCCGGAGCGGGGATGCGGAGGAGCGAAGCGTGGCGGAAGACGCGATCAAGGCGATCCGGATGGTCCGCGGCGAGGCCGCGCCGGAGCCTTCCGCGCCGACCTCCCGATAACTTATCTTTTCAGGATCATGGGCCGAGGAGCCCCCGACTTCAGTCGGAGGTAGTTGACGAGATCCCCGGCTGTGACTCCCCCGGTCATAGCGAAAAAATGCCTTTTATCCCCTTCTCCGCACCCGTACCGACTCCGCGTGGGCGTGAAGTCCCTCCGCGTCGGCGATCGTCTCCACCACATCCCCGATGGCTTCGAGCCCCTCCCGCGTGATCATCTGGACCGTCGAGCGCCGGCAGAAGTGGTTCACGTCGAGGCCGGAGTAGAGGCTGGCATAGCCTGCCGTCGGGAGGACATGGTTCGTCCCCGAGGCGTAGTCGCCGCAGGCCACCGCCGCGTAGGGGCCGACGAAGATCGACCCGGCGCTCCGGATCCGGTTGAGGACGGCAAGCGGGTCGGCCACCTGGACCGAGAGGTGCTCGGGGGCGATGCCGTCGACCGTCGCCGCCCCCTCGTCGAGGTCGCGGACCACGATGTAGCCGGAGTGGTCGAGCGCCTTCTCCACGATCTCGCGGCGGGCAGCGCCCTCCGCCATCCGCTTCACCTCGGCGCCGACACGGTCGGCGAGGCCCGCGTCGGTGGTTACGAGGACGCAGGCGGCGTTCGGGTCGTGCTCGGCCTGGGCGAGGACGTCGGCCGCGACAAACGTCGGGTTCGCCGTGCTGTCCGCGAGGATCGCGATCTCGCTCGGGCCCGCGGGGAAGTCGATCTCGGCCTCGTCGCGCAGGAGCATCTTCGCCACGGTGACGTAGATGTTCCCCGGGCCGACGATCTTCTCCACCCGCGGGACCGTCTCGGTCCCGAGCGCCATCGCCGCGATCGCCTGGGCGCCGCCGACCCGGTAGACCTCGTCGACCCCGGCGATATCGAGCGCGACAAGCGTGATCGGGTTGATTGGCGGCGGGGTGCAGCAGCAGATCTCAGCAACGCCCGCGACCTTCGCCGGGACCGTGCACATCAGCGCCGTCGAGGGGTAGGCCGCCCGCCCGCCGGGGACGTAAGCCCCCACCCGGGATAAGGGAGTCGTCTTGACGCCGAGGGTGATCCCGGGCTCCACTTCCTGAAGCCAGAGGTCCCGCCCGCGCTGCAACTCGTGGAACCGGCTGATCCGCGCCTCCGCCTCGATAAGGCTCTCGATCAGTTGTGCATCCACCTCTTCGTAGGCCGCCTCCCGCTCCTCGTCGGTGACGGCGATCTCCTCCAGGTCGATCCCGTCGAACTTCTTCGTCAGGTCGAGCAGGGCGGCGTCGCCCTGCTCCCGCACCCTCCCGATGATCTCGGAGACCGGTCCCTTCACCCGGTCGAGATCCGACCGCCGTCCCGCGATCCAGGTCTCGATATCCAGCGCCTGCCACATGAGGAACAGGGTCGGCGGGCAGGAGCGTTAAGGTTTCGCCACCCTCCTGCGGTGGCGAGCGCTCATCACGCTCCCCGACGGGAATGCCTCTCCTCGGGGTAGCAGGTGTGCGAAAGAGGTTGATATTCTCAATTTGGTAATTATTATAAAAACAATTGATATAAATCGGGACTGATTGCGCCCCCGTATGAGATTGAGATCGTGGGTGTCCCTGGTGGGTATCATGGTGGTGCTGCTTGCAGCATGTGCCGTCTCCGTTGCAGCACAGGAGGCAGCAGATCCGGGTGTACTCCGGATAGCAACGACGACGAGCCTGTACGATACAGGACTTCTTGACGAACTTGAGCTGATGTACGAGAACATCTCCGACGTAGATGTGCAGATCACCGCCCAGGGGACCGGGCAGTCCCTCGATACCGCCAGGCGAGGCGACGTCGACCTGGTGCTCGTCCATTCGCCGTCGCTTGAGCAGCAGTTCATCGACGAAGGCTACGGCATCAACCAGCGGTGCTTCGCCTACAACAACTTCATCATCGTCGGGCCCGAGTCCGACCCGGCGGGGATCGCGAACATGACCCCGGTGGAAGCCTTCCAGGCGATCTACACCGCAGGGACGAACGAAACGCCGGGCGTGGCTTTCGTCTCCCGTGGTGACGAATCCGGCACGCACACCCGGGAGAAGGAGATCTGGACGGCGGCCGGCTACAATTACACCACCGACATCCAGGACTCCGGGAACTGGTACCTCGAGACCGGGAGCGGCATGGGGGAGACCCTGACCATCGCCAACCTGAGGGAAGCCTACACCCTCTCTGACATCGGGACCTACCTCGCCTTCCAGGACCAGTTGAACCTCGTGCAGCTGGTGACGGAGGGCGACCAGCTCATGAACCGCTACAGCGCAATTGCGGTCAACCCCGAGATGGCGCAGGGCGTCAACATCGATGAGGCGAACAGGTTCATCGACTGGATCACCACGAACGAGACCAAGGAGTTCATCGGGAACTTTGGTGTCGAGGAGTTCGGTCAGCCGCTCTTTACCCCGCTCTACCCGCCCGAGTGTACCGAGCCGCCGTTCAACTGCACTACCTGCTCAGGAGCAGCGAACACTACGGCAGGAGAGGCGAACACTACGGCGTGACCCGGGATACAGGCTCCCGTCACCGGCCTTCGTCCGGCAGGCGGGAAACCCCATCCCCCCAAACATCTGCGGCTGCCTGGCCCCGGCGCTCCTTCCCGCTCTCCCTGCGGTTAAGAGAAACCTGTTGACCTTCCCGTAAGAGGTAATTATTTATGGATGAGTGGCCTGCTCACAGGCTGTTATGAAGACGAACGTTGCCATTCTATCGACTGTCACCGTCGCGATCCTGCTCATCCTCGCCGCCTGTGCGGGATGCACGGGAACGGCGCCGGACGGGAACGCGACACCGAACGCCACGGGGACGACCGCTGCCGCAGGCGAGGCGAACCTCGTGCGGATCGCCACCACGACGAGCCTTGAGAACACCGGGCTCCTCGCGGAACTCGAACGGGTCTACGAGAACGAGACCGGGGTGGACCTCCAGTTCATCTCCCAGGGTACCGGGCAGTCCATCGACTCCGGCAGACGCGGCGACGTGGACCTGGTGCTCGTCCACGCCCCGGCGCTTGAGCAGCAGTTCGTGGACGACGGGTTCGGCATCAACCCGAGGTGCATCGCCTACAACTACTTCATCATCGTCGGGCCCGAATCTGACCCGGCAGGAATCGCAAACATGAGTCCGGTGGAGGCCTTCCGGACGATCTATCTCGCCGGCACGAACGAAACGCCGGGTGTCACCTTCGTCTCCCGCGGCGACAACTCCGGGACCCATACCCAGGAGAAGGCGCTCTGGGAGCAGGCGGGCTACAACTACACCCAGGATATCCGGGACTCCGGGGCCTGGTACGTCGAGGCCGGCAAGGGCATGGGCGACACCCTGATCCTCGCAAACGAGCAGCAGGCATACACGCTCTCCGATGAGGGGACCTTCCTCTCGTTCGCGGACCGGCTCGCCCTGGTCCCGGTCGTCGCCGAGGGCGCGGAACTCCTCAACCGCTACAGCGCGATAGCCGTCAACCCCGAACGGCACACGGGCGTGAACGCACAGGGTGCCGCGGACTTCATCAACTGGCTTGTCGAGAACGAGACGAAGCAGATGATCGGTGAGTTCGGTGCAGCTGAGTTTGGTAAACCGCTCTTTACCCCGCTTTACGCCCCCGAATGCACGGAGCCGCCGTTCAACTGCACCTGTGCGGAGCCGGTGCCCACGCCCGCGTGAAGCCGCGCGTCAGGAGAAGATAGGGAGATGTGGATAACGTGATTGGAAGGGAGGGTGAGGGGATGTGGTGAACGGGAATCCGATCATCGAGGGGTTCATCGAGGCGATCGAACTCATCGTCACCCTCGACCCCCAGGTGGTGGAGATCACCATCCGCTCACTCTACGTCTCCCTCACCGCCACCTTCTTCGCTGCGCTGATCGCGCTTCCCATCGGCGCACTCATCTACTTCTATGATTTCCGGGGGAAGCATGGGGTCGTCTCCCTGTTGCAGACGCTGTACGCCCTCCCCACGGTCATCGTGGGCCTGGTTATGTTCCTGATGCTCTCGAACATCGGCCCCTTCGGGTTCCTCCGCCTCCTCTACACTCCCGGGGGCATGATCGTCACCCAGACGATCCTGATCATACCGCTCCTGATGGGGCTGACGGTCTCGGCGCTCTCTGGGATCGACCGGGACAAGCGCTACACGATCACCGCCCTCGGCGCGAGTAGGCTCCAGACGGTCGTGACGATCATATCGGAGGCCCGGTTCGCGGTCATGGCCGGCGTCCTCCTGGGGTTCGGGCGGGCTATCGCCGAAGTGGGATCGGTGATGATCGTCGGCGGGAACATCCGGGGCGCCACCCGTGTCCTCACCACGGCGATCACGCTCAACACGTCGATGGCAAACTACTCCCTCTCGATCGCGCTCGGAATAATCCTCCTCTCGGTGGCGCTCGGGGTGAATATCGCACTATCCCTGGTGCAGAGGCGGTGATGGTATGGCGATCATAGAGGCACACGGCATACGGAAGTCCTACGGCAGCCTCCTGGCCCTGCACGACGTCGACCTCTCGGTCGGAGAGGGAGAGATCCTGGCACTCATCGGCCCGAGCGGCTCCGGGAAGAGCACGCTTCTCCGCGTCCTCGACCTGATCGAGCCCGCAAACGAGGGTGCTCTCTCGGTCTTCGGCATCAATGTGGTCGAGGAGCGCGGCCGGCTGATCGACCTTCGCCGCCGTATGGGGATGCTCTTCCAGCGGCCGATCGTCTTCAACTCATCCGTCTACGACAACGTCGCGATGGGGCTGCGCTACCGGGGGGCTTCCAACGAGGATATCGACCGGAGGGTGAAGGAAGCCCTCGAAGCCGTCGGGCTCTCCCGCTACATCAAGAGCCGGGCGACCGACCTCTCCGGCGGGGAGCAGCAGCGGGTGGCGTTATCGCGGGTGCTCGTGACCGACCCCGAGATTCTCTTCCTGGACGAACCGACCGCGAACCTGGACCCGACGTCGACCGCCACCATCGAGGAGATCGTGGTGCGGCTCAACCGCGAAGCCGGGATGACCGTCCTGATCAGCACCCACGACCTCGCGCAGGGGCAGCGGCTCGCCCACCGGGTCGGGGTGATGATCGAGGGCACGATCGCCCAGACAGGGCCTTCCCAAGACGTATTCCGCGCACCGAAGGACCGGAGGATCGCCCAATTCGTGGGGGTCCAGAACATCGTTCCGGGCCGGGTCGTCTCCCGGAGGGGTGATCTCGCCGTCGTGGAGGCAAAAGGAAAGCAGATCCTCTCGGCAATCCCGCCGCCCGCCGACGAAGTCGAGATGGCCATCCGGGGTGAAGACATCTCCCTCCACCGGCGAGAGCCCGGGCATGAGGAGACGGAGAACCTCTTCCCCGCCACGGTCACCGCCGTCGAACCCACGGCGCCGTTCGTCAACGTGACGGTGCACTGCGGATGCGATCTCGTCGCACTCGTGACCGCGAGGAGGGCGGAAACCCTCGGGCTCCGCGAGGGGATGGAGGTCTGGGTCTCCATCCTGGCGAAGGCGGTCCACCTTATCCCGCGGGAGAAGTGAAGGGCGGGCAACGTGCAGCGCTTGTCCAGATCGATCCCCCTGGAGATCCAGTTCCCGCCCGGTGATGTCGCCAGGAGCCAGGGGTTAATGCACTCCTCTTAATTCATGCCAAAAGCGATACTCTTACATCCGTTTGCCGTTAACCCTCCTGAGGCTGATCGCCCGCAAGCGCGGAACGGTAGAATCGCAGAGACATGGAGACCAAAGTCATTTTTCGAGACGCTCTCCGGGGCGAGGGCGGGGATGAAACAGCCCTCCCCCGGTGGAAGAGGCGCAGGAGGCAGCAAATAGACTGGTGCATCGTCGGGTTCTGCATCATGGGTGCATCGATCGTCGGGATCACGGTGCTTGCGCTCGCGAACATGGCGATGGCGGAGCTCGCCGACCCGGCTCACCTCATCGAGGTGGCGCTCTCGTCGGAGGTGATCCACTCCATCCTCCTCACGTTCGGCGCGGGGGCGAGCGCTGTCCTCCTCCTCATCCTCTTCGGGACGCCGCTCGCTTACGTCCTCGCCCGGGCCCGTCCCTCGCGGTTCAAGGGTGCCGTCGAGAGCATCGTCGACATCCCGCTCATCCTGCCGCACACCGTGGCGGGACTGCTCGTCTACCTCCTCTTCATGCGCCGGGGCTGGCTCGGCGCGCCGCTCTCGGAGATCGGGCTCGCTTTCGAGGACGCGCTCCCGGGGACGATCGTCGCGATGCTCTTTGTCGCCTCCCCGTTCTACATCAACTCCATGCGGGAGGGGTTTGAGAAGGTGCCGGTCCACCTGGAGAACGTCGCCCGCACGCTCGGGGCGGGCACCTTCACGGCGTTCCGGACGGTCACCCTCCCCTTAAGCCTCCGGCACATGTACAGCGGGGCAATATTTGCCTGGGGGAGGGCGATCGGGGAATTCGCAGGCGTCATCATGATCGCCTACTACCCGTTCATCATATCGACGTTGATCTACTACTCCTTCACGACGGACGGCATCCAGACGAGCCGGAGCATCGCCTTTGTGGTCATCCTGGTCAGTTTCGGGGTCTTCTACCTCCTGCGAAGGATGACCCGGTATCTCGGGAGGTACGATGATAGAGTTTGACCGCGTCTCGCTCACCCTTGGCTCATTCCGCTTAAACGACGTCAGCCTGAGGATCGGGAAGGGCGACTACTACTTCATCGTCGGGCCGTCGGGTGCGGGAAAGACAGTAATCCTAGAAGCGATCGCCGGCCTTCACCGGCCCGACCGGGGCCGCGTCCTCCTCCGGGGCGAAGAGATCACCGCTTTCCCCCCGGAGAGGCGGAAGGTTGCCCTCGTCTACCAGGACTACTCGCTCTTCCCGAACATGCGGGTCATCGAGAACGTCTCCTACGGTCTTTGGGCGCGGGGGATGCGAAAGAAGGAGGCCCGAGCCGAGGTCGCCCCCCTCCTCGAACGGTTCGGGATCGCTCACCTTGCCGACCGTTACCCGGGAACCCTCTCCGGCGGGGAGCAGCAGCGGGTGGCGCTTGCACGGGCCGTCGCGGTGAAACCCGACATCCTTCTCCTCGACGAACCCCTCTCTGCCCTCGATCCCGTCACGCAGGAGAAGTTCATCGACGACCTCCGGCGGCTTCACCGGGAGGACGGGCTCACGATCGTCCAGGTGAGCCACTCGCGCCGGGAGGCCCATCTCCTCGCGACGCGTGTAGCGGTGATCATCGACGGGAGCCTTGTGGACGAGGGAGAGGCCGGCGTCGTCCTGAACACACCCCGGAGTCGCGAGGTCGCAGCGTTCGTCGGGGTCGAGAACATCCTGGACGGGACCGTGACGGCAAACGAGGACGGGCTCGGGACGGTGGATGCCGGGGGGCGGACGTTTGAGGCGGTGACGGGCGCCGCCGCGGGCGAGGAAGTCACCCTCTGCATCCGGGCTGACGATGTCGTCATCTCCGTCGGGGACCGTCCGCAGTCCAGCGCCCGGAACACGCTCACCGGGAGGGTCGCCTCGGTCGCGGAGAACGGCCCCGTCGCCGAGGTGCGGGTGGACTGCGGCGTCATCCTGACTGCGGTCCTGACCCGGAGGTCGGCACGCGACCTCTCCCTTCTTCCGGGAACCCCTGTGGCCCTCTCCGTCAAGGCGACGGCGATCCACGTCATCCGTTCTTCGTCTTCATCGAGAGGAGCAGACCGATGAGGCCGGCCGTGGCTGCGTTCGCCGCGATGATGGCCGGGTCCGCTCTCACTACGCCGTAGGCGAGCCAGAGCAGGACGCCGGCAAGGAAGACGACGAGCGTTGCAAGCGAGAGATCGGCGGTCGAGCCCGTGCGCCGGGCCCGGACGATCTGCGGCGCAAACGAGAGTGTCGTGAGCGTCCCGGCGATGAGGCCGAGTGCGGTGACGGTGTCCATGAGTCTTCAGGTCTTTCGCCGGGTGAGATAAACCCGGGGTCCGGTCAGACCCCGGTCCCTCGCCTTTCCGGCCACCACTTCAGCGCATAGGCAAGGACCATCCCGACGATGAACGCGACGGTGAGGCCGACCACGAGGGTGAGGACGGCGATGACCCCCGTGACCTGGTAGGAGTCCGTCTTCGCGCTATGCTTCCCAAGTTCGAGCGCCACGAAGACCAGGAGTGCCCCGAAGACCCCGAAGGGGATGAGGGTCAGGACCTCCGGCGGGGCGAAGGCGACGGCGAAGATGAGGAT
>ENA-UOOK01006397-UOOK01006397.1-fermentation-metagenome-genome-assembly--contig:-NODE-6397-length-11294-cov-36.527360_pt1 | contig 11294 bp, 10 predicted proteins | sample MGYA00245777_ERZ724023 | MGnify/ENA primary metagenome ERZ724023 (study PRJEB28704, sample SAMN03018312) | fermentation metagenome | biome: anthropogenic terrestrial biome; feature: soil... | reverse complement strand
GTCACCTGGCAAAGGGAGAGGAACTGGGTGTCGGAACAATGAATCTTGATAAACTGAATATCAGGAGGGTGAGAATTTAACCAATCGTTGTCGAACAATTATGCTTAAAAAAATCCGGATAACCGTATCTGTACTACTTTTTTCTTTAATAACGCTCTACTTTCTCGACTTTGCTGGTTTCCTGCCGGAAAGTATCGGTGTTCTAACCGATATACAATTCATTCCCGCGTTGTTAGCACTCGATGTTGTTGTTCTTGTCGCGCTGATCATAATAACCCTCATTTTCGGCAGGGTGTATTGTTCTTCCGTCTGTCCCATGGGTATCTATCAGGATATCGTGGCATGGCTTTCAAAAAAGTTGAAAAAAAAGAAACGGTACACCTACAGCAGGGCAAAGACCATTCTCCGATGGAGTATACTGGGAGCCACGCTCGTCGCTTTTTTGTCCGGCTTTACTTTTCTACTCGGACTCCTCGATCCATACGGTGCCTACGGGCGGTTTGTAACGCATCTTTTCCGCCCTGCCTACCTTGCCGGAAACAATTTATTGGAAACTGTTTTTACATCGTTCAACAACTATAGCTTATACAAAGTAGGTATCTACTCACTGGGAGTCTTCTCGCTAATTACCGCCTTAATCACCCTGCTCGTTATCGGTTTTTTGGCTTGGAGAAACGGGAGAACCTATTGCAACACTATCTGTCCGGTAGGAACCACACTTGGTTTTCTGAGCAGGTTCTCGCTTTTCAAAATCCGGTTTGTTGATGAAAAGTGCAACAGCTGTGGTTTGTGCTCCATGAAGTGTAAAGCGTCCTGCATCGACTCAAAAAATAAAGTCATTGACCACGACCGGTGCGTTACCTGCTTCAATTGCATTGAAGTGTGCAACCGCAATGCAATGAAATACACGCTTGTCGGGCCCAAGAAACAGGAAGCGGTTGAAGCAATTCCGACTTATACTTACATCAAGGAAGACAAACCGATAGACGAATCGAAAAGGCGATTCCTGTCGGCTACGTTAATAACCAGCCTGACTGCCGGAAAGCTGTTGGCTCAAACCGCCACCGGGTCTGTATTGTCTAAACGCGAATTGAAACGTCAAACACCCATTGCTCCTCCCGGAGCACTCAGCTTCGATCATTTCCGCGAGAAATGCATTTCTTGTCACCTATGCGTAAGCAAATGCCCGTCGCACGTGATAAAACCGGCTTTTCTGGAATATGGACCGGGAGGAATGATGCAGCCCAAACTTTATTTTGACCACGGATTCTGCAACTACGACTGTACGGTTTGCTGTGACATTTGCCCTACAGACGCCCTGGTAAAACTTACCCGGGAGGAAAAACACCATACACAGATGGGAAAAGTGAATTTTATTTTGGAAAACTGCATTGTCTACTACGACGAAACAAACTGCGGCGCCTGCTCCGAGCACTGTCCCACTCAGGCCGTCTATATGGTTCCCTACAAGGGTTCGCTAACCATTCCGGAAACAAATCCGGATATCTGCGTAGGATGCGGCGGATGCGAGTATGTGTGCCCTGCAGTTCCCTATAAAGCCATTTACGTGGAAGGACTGACCGCTCACAACACCATTGAAATCAAGCAGGAAAAAGTGGAAGAAGTAGTTATTGATGATTTCGGTTTTTGACAAGGCATCCGATCTTATCCCAACAGTTTTTTCACCGTTTCCGAGATAGCCCGTCCTTCGGCTTTCCCTGCCAGTTGACGGGTGGCGACACCCATCACTTTACCCATCTCTTTCATTGACTGGGCACCGGTTTCGGTGATGATCTCCTTCACGGCCGACTCCAGCTCCTCCGATGAAAGTTGTTGAGGAAGAAATTCCTGTATAACACGCAACTGTGCCAACTCATCAGATGCCAGATCTGCTCTTCCCTGCGCGGTATAAATCTCCGCACTGTCTTTGCGTTGTTTCACCATTTTTTGCAAGATGGCCGTTGCTGCTTCGTCCGGAAGTTCATCGGATGCACCTTTGGCTGTTTTGGCTTCCAAAAATTCTTTTTTCACCCCTCGCAGTGCCTCCAAACGAACTTTGTCTCTGGAAAGCATCGCTTTTTTTATTTCGTCGCTAATTGTATCGAACAGGTTCATAATATTTAAAGTTTAAATGTTTAAAATTCAAAATTCAACGTCCGGGCTTATCCTTTGCTCTTCGCTAATCGAACAACGATGTTGCCGAACGGGTCTCTGTCTTGAATAATCGGGGATTGAAATCCCGGTCGCGTTTAAAAACCGGTGTTTTTTCAAGTGCCTCCAGCACCTTATCATCGTCGAGCTCATCCACAGTAAGGATAAAAGGTTCGAATTTATAATTGGCAGTGGAAAGCATTTTCAATCCCAATGTACCGTAGTACTTATCGATAAGCTTCTGTTCATCTTCCTCCTCCTGCCGCCGTTGATCCTCTTTTATTTTTCGTTCCAGTTCTTCCGCTTTCGTTTGCGCTTTATGCTGTTCCTCGATTCCGGGAACATCCATGATCGAAAAACCGGTTGCCAGCAAGGTAACCTTGACCTCTTCCCCCAAATCCTTTTCTACGGCAGCACCCCAGATAACTTCGATTTCGTGGCCGAATTTCGACATAAAATCGTGCAGGGCATTCATCTCCTCCATCATAAGCGGATTTTCTTCTCCAAAAGAGAGGTTGATCAAGATCTTCTTTGCACTGAAAACATCGTTGTTGTTAAGCAGAGGCGAGTTGATTGCATCTTCGATGGCCCTGTTCACGCGATCCTTTCCGGAGCCAATACCGCGACTCATAATGGCTACACCGCCGTCTTTCAAAGTGGTTTCCACATCGGCAAAGTCAAGATTTACGTGTCCGTGTATAGTAATGATCTCGGCAATGCTCTTGGCAGCTGTCGCCAGCGTATCATCGGCTCGGGCAAAGGCATTCAGCATCGTCAGGTCGTGATAAATATCCCGTAGGCGCTCGTTATTGATCACGAGCAGTGCATCCACATTGGCAGCAATCTGTTCTACGCCCTTCAAGGCTTGCACAATTTTACGCTGCCCTTCGAAAACAAAAGGAATAGTAACGATTCCCACCGTGAGAATACCCATATCCTTAGCGATACGTGCCACGACAGGAGCAGCCCCGGTTCCGGTTCCTCCGCCCATTCCAGCCGTAATAAACGCCATGCGGGTACCGTCGCTCAGCAAATCCTGAATCAGGTCGATGCTCTCCTCAGCGGCTCGTCGGGCCACATCGGGTTTGTTCCCTGCGCCTAACCCTCCCGTGGTATGTTCGCCCAGCTGTATTTTTACTGGTACAGGTGAACTTAACAAGGCCTGGTTATCGGTATTGCAAAGTGCGAAAGAAACATCGTGTATTCCTTCTTTAAACATGTGGTTTACTGCATTCCCGCCACCACCACCCACACCGATAACTTTAATGATCGCTTCGGTACGGCTGTTTATTTGAAAATCTAATATATCGGTATCCATAGTGGAAATAATTTTTTCGTTCACTGATCGTCGTCCTCTTCCTCAAACATGGTCGAAAACATGTTCTTCATTTTTCCGCCCAGGTTGATGGATTTCTCTTTCTTACCCTTACTTTCTTTTTCTTTCTGCTCCTTGCCTTTTTCACCTTTTTCCCGTTCACCAAAGAAATTGCTCCATACCGACCCCCTGGACTTTTGATCCGACTGTTCTTCGTCTTCGTACTCTTCAACCGTCTTCTCACAATTTTCACTGGCAAGCAACAACATTCCCAGCGCCGATGTCAGGGCAGGATCGTTGGCAAACTCCGGCGTGTTGTTCACCAGGGTCTTCCGGGAAGACGCCTTGCGGACAGGTAAGTCGAACTGCTGATTCAAATACTCTTCCAGGTTTCTCAGTTGAGACGCACCGCCTGTAATCACAAGTCCTGCACCCAGCTGTTCCTGGTAGCCGGAAAGCCTGATCTGTTCCCTGATGTTGGCTGTGATCTCGTCAAGACGCATCACAATGACCCTGTTTAACTCCACCAGGTCGATATCGGGTTTTGAAGAAAAAGGTGAAGAGAAAAGCGAGCTTTCGTTGTTTTCCCGGGCTTTGCCAAATTTTATCTTGTATTGTTCCGCATCGCTTTCCACAAAATTGAGTTCTGCAATATCCCTAGTTATGCTTCTCCCGCCAAAGGGTATGGTCACCATGTGGCGCAAAAGGCCACCTTTATATATGGATAACGTAGTCGTTCCGGCACCAAAATCGACAAATGCACACCCCAACTCTTTTTCCTCCTCGGTAAGAGCTATAGCTGCGGCAGCAAGTGGTCCTACTATGTAGCCTGCAATTTGGAGGTGTCCTTTATCAACGATGGTTTTTTCGATGTTCGATACCAAGTTGGGACGGCCCACCACAATCTGGTATTCTGCTTCTACAATGGAACAGGTTACCCCAACCGGATTTTTCTCCGGTTTGTCGTCCAAAAAATACTCCACATCCCCAATAGCGTATTTTTTCTTCATATCGGGTTTGTACTTTTCGACTGCATTACGAAGTTGTTCCACCACCTCTTCGGTAACGATACCAGAAGAAGAGAGTTGCTTCATCTCCCGGATTACTTCCGTATGTACCGATTGTCCTCCCAGGGAGACATACACTTTCCCGATTTTCCTTCCTAACGCATTCTCGAGCATGCTTATCAGTTTCCTTACGATTGCCCCGGCTTTATCAATGTTATAAATTGTCCCCCGACGGATACTGTTCTCCGACGGTAAAGACACACACTCCAAAACGGAAATAACGTTGCTTTCGTTTTTACGCCCGATAATGCCGGTAATTTTGGAAGTTCCTAAATCGATGGCAGCTATAAATCCTGATTGAGTCATATATTTTATTTCTTTGTACAAACCACTTGGTTATCGTATTTCAAACTTATTTCTGAATACCTGTTCCAACCTACCACATTCAACCCTTTCTCGATGAACAAGGCAAACCGGGCAAACTTTTCGGGATAGTTATCTAATTTCCCAAAGGCGATCCTGAAATCTCCGGCACGAGGAATCAAATCCACGTCTTTGTTGGGCTTAACCACAATTTGATCGATCCATGCGCTCCATTCGGGATTTTCGTTCAGAAACGCAGCAAAGTCGTAAAGCTCGTTCTGGGCAAATTCTTCATCAATAGCTCCGGTAGCCAAGGGAACATACACCGTAGAATTTGGCGAGACGGGCATCCGTTCCCGATTATCATCGATATAAAAGCTCCCCTTTGTGTCGGAGATAATCCTCAGAACCGGTTCGCGTTGATAAATGTTCGCAATAATTGTTCCATTTTGCGTGGTAAACACTTCCGCCGATTTTACCAACCGGTTGGTCAGTATCGTATCCAAAATTTCCAGCGTATTGATTTCGTCCATAGTTTTACCTACCGGATAAACTTTTTTTCTTTTCAGCAAAACCTCGATGTCTTTTTGATGGATGAACTGAGTGTGCAAGCTGTCTTTTACGACAACCTCAAATTTATTGCACACCTCGTTTCTGGATGAATCATTGAAGTAAATAGCCGAAAAAATAAGATAACCGGTTACCAACAACGCAATCAATATGATGAAAAACTTTTTCATTTACGCAAAGATACAAATTGTATCGGATTTATTTTCCGATACTTTTTTTTTCTAACAATTGTTTAATCGCGGGCAATAAGTGCTCTATATCTCCTGCACCCAATGTAACCAAAACGTCCAACTCTTTGTTTTCCAAGAAATCGAGCAGTTCGGCTTTTTTCAAAAGCACCTTTTCCTTCGATGTGATTCTATCAAAGATAACCCCCGAAGTGATTCCCGGTATGGGTTCTTCCCGTGCCGGATAAATATCCAGCAGGATCACATCGTCGAGCAACGAGAGGCTTTGAGCAAAATCATCGGCAAAGTCGCGCGTACGCGTATAAAGGTGGGGTTGAAAAACACCGGTAACTTTCCGGTCGGGATACAATTGCCTGATAGAGCGGATGGATGCTGTCAACTCTTGTGGATGGTGCGCATAATCATCGATAAAAACGAGGTTGGGAGTTTTCAATTGAAAATCGAACCGGCGCTTCGCCCCCCCGAAAGTTTTCATTGCCGCACGTACCTCATCGGGATTAACACCGCTCAATACAGCTGCAGCTATTGCAGCTACCGCGTTTTCGATGTTCACCTTCACAGGCACACCCAGCTGTATACCGGTAATCCGGCTATTGGGCGACACAAAGTCGAACGTAATTTCCCCGTTGCCGATGCGGATATTTTCAGCATGAAAATCGCCTTCTGATTCGGAATAGGTAAAGACTGTCACCGTTGCATCCGTTCTTGGAGTTAGCGGTGCATCTTTCTTTAGGATCAGGTATCCGTTCTTCCGGATAAGTGATGTGAAATGTTCAAAACTTTCGCGGTAGGCCTCCGGCGTCCCGTAAATATCCAGGTGGTCGGGATCGGCCGAGGTAATAACCGCAATCCAGGGTTGCAGCCAATGAAAAGAACGGTCATACTCATCTGCTTCGGCAACAGTAATGCGACTTTTATCCGACAGCAGCAGGTTGGTGCCGTAATTTTTAAGGATTCCACCCAGAAATGCGTTGCAATCTACTCCCGATTGCCGCAACAGGTGAGCTGTCATGCTTGACACCGTCGTCTTCCCGTGTGTCCCTGCCACACAAACTGCGTCGCTCGTCTTGGTTACCTCACCAAGGAGTTGGGCACGTTTCATTATCGTAAAACCGCTTTGCCGGAAAAACTGCAATTCACTGTGCGATGCCGGTACTGCGGGAGTATAGACTACAAGTGTCTTTTCTTTATCGAGAAATTCAGCGGGTACGAGCCGAACATAATCCTCATAATGGACTTTCGCTCCTTCGGCGACCAGCGCTTTGGTAAGCGGGGTTTCCATGCGATCGTATCCGGCAACCGATTTTCCCTGCTGTATAAAATACCGGGCAAGGTTACTCATGCCGATACCGCCGATACCGATAAAGTATATTAATTCATAATTCATAATGCATAATTTTTTCTATCTCATCCACGATACGCCGGGCCGAACCTCGTTGCGCCAATTTCAAGATATTCCGGCTCAACCCCTCTAATTTGCTTTCATCTTTTACCAGACTCAAAGCCATATCAAACAAGAGTGCCTTTGCTTCGGCGTCGGCCACCATCATAGCCGCATTTCTTTTCACCAACGCCATGGCGTTCTGTGTCTGGTGATCCTCCGCAACGTTAGGTGACGGGACAAGGATAACCGGTTTTCCCAGCAGAGAGAATTCCGATATGGAACCGGCTCCGGCACGTGAAATCACAAGGTCGGCAACGGAGTAGGCATAATCCATGCGCGAGAGGAAATCGAACAGATACACATTTCCGGGAATTCTTCCCTGCGCCTTCAAGTCAGACATTTCTTTAAAATAGTACTTTCCACATTGCCAGATAACTTGAACATCGGATTTCTGTATATCGGAGCACGATCCGATGATGCTTTCGTTAAGCGTTCGCGCACCCAGACTGCCACCCACCAGGAGTATTGTTTTCCTTTCAGGGTTTAAGCCGAAGTACGTATATCCTTTCTGCCTGTTTTCCTCGGAAACGACTAAATCCTGTCGCGTAGGATTGCCGGTGAGCACAATTTTTTCTTTCGGAAAGAACCGTTCCATACCTTCGTACGCCACACAGATTTTGGCCGCTTTCTGCGCCAGCATCTTATTGGTTACTCCGGCATATGAATTCTGTTCCTGCAAAACTGTCGGAACGCCTTTTGCAGCCGCCGCCCGGAGGGTGGGCCCGCTGGCATAGCCGCCTACTCCCACAGCGATATCGGGTTTGAACGAGGCAACAATGGCTCTAGCCTTTCGCATACTCTTCAATAATTTCACGGCTACCGAAACATTTTTCAGCAGATTTTTCCGGTCGAAACCGGCTACGGGAAGTCCGACAATGGTGTATCCTGCAGCTGGAACACGCTCCATTTCCATCCGGTTTTCCGCACCGACGAAAAGGATTTCGGCGTCGCTCCACCGTTCCTTTATAGCGTTAGCGATGGAGATAGCGGGAAAAATATGTCCGCCGGTACCACCGCCGCTAATGATTACCCGTAGGGGCTTTAATGCTGACATCATACCTGAATAATTTCAAATTCCACTTTTTCTTCCAATTTATCTATGGTTTCCACAGCGTTCTTTTTATCTTTTCTCTCATCAGGCTGATCTGTTTCATCGATGGTCACCTCTCCTTTCTTCTTTCCGATTCCAAACCTGTCTGCACTTAAAATCAACCCGAAGTAAGCGCAAGTGATGAGCAGTGACGTCCCTCCCCGGCTGATGAGCGGCAACGGCTGGCCGGTTACCGGGATCAAATTCACAGCCACAGCCATGTTAATAAACGCCTGCATCGATAACATGAGTGCCGAGCCCAGAACAAGATATTTCGGAAAAAGTTTCTGGGTTTTCCGGGCGATCATTCCCGCCCGGATCAGGATGATGATGTAGAGCAGCAGCACAAAAATTCCACCGGCAATACCCATCTCCTCGATGATTATCGCATAAATAAAATCGGAATAAGCCTGGGGAAGAAAATCACGCTCTGTACTGTTGCCCGGGAACTTGCCTAAAACTCCTCCGTTGGCAATGGCTATTTTAGCATGTGCCACCTGATAGTTCTCGTCGGTAATGGTGTAGTATGTCTCTTCCGATTCTTCCTTGTGGCTGCCAAATTCTGCAATCCGGTTTTGCCAGGTACCTACACGGCTTAACGCGCCGGAATCGGTCCAATCGGCGGGAATCACTTTCAGCAACACAATGAAGAGTACGAGAAAGGCTATCCCTGCTCCGCCCACTTTTAGCAATCTTGCCAACTTTACATTTCCGATAAACATCAGCAAAAAACAAACTACAAAGAGCAGCGCTGCCGTCGACAAATTATCCATTGCAATAATGCCGCAAACAACAATCATCAACCCGATCATCCACTTGAAGAGCAAGCCGTCGTTCATGCCGTTTTGTTTACTGAGCAGAAACGCTATCGTGCCCATAAGCGATATCTTGGCTATTTCCGACGGTTGAATGGTAAAACCAAAGATAGAGATCCACCGCTCAGCACCGTTTACCGTAGTCCCGATAACCGGTGTGAGCAGGAGTAAGACGATCGAAGCGATAAGCACAAAAATCAGGGAAGAGAAATACCGGTAAGGTATATTGTGAATCAAAACAATGACCCCCACTCCTCCGATCAAAAACATGGTGTGGCGTAAGATGGGGCCCCATTGATTTTGCTGTTTATAAACAATGGTGCTGGTAGCACTGAAGATCTCCACCAGTGATATCACACACAAGATAACAAATACCAACCATATGACTTTATCACCTTTAAAGATTTTCACTCCGAATTTCTCCAACGTGGATTTTGAGTTTTCTAAATCTTCCTGAAAATTTGTCGGATTAATGGCATTCTTTATTTTATCAAGCATATTTTCATTTTTTTAGTTATCTCAAACCCCACCCTTACAACCTCCTCACACAATCCTTGAATTGATTACCACGGTCCTCGTAATTCTGGAACAGGTCGAAGCTGGCGCAACAGGGCGACAGCAATACGGTATCCCCTTTTTCTGCCATCCGGTAAGCGGTATCAACAGCATCTTTCATGGAGTTTACCTCTTCTATGTCGGGGACGATCCCGTCGAAGAAAGCACGCAGCTTGCGGTTATCTTTTCCCAGGAATATCAACCCCCTAGCCTTTTGCCTTACCAGCTCTTCAATCTCGGTGTAATCGTTTCCCTTATCGGTACCGCCAAGAATCAGCACAACTTTCGTGCGCATACTCTGAAGTGCGTACCAGCACGAGTTTACGTTGGTAGCCTTGGAGTCATTTATGTATTGCACACCTCGCACCGACGCTACTTTTTCCAAGCGGTGCGGAACGCCTTTAAAGTCAGAAAGAGCCAGGCGTAAATTATCGTCCGAGATATCAAGTAATTTAGCCACAATCCCCGACGCCATAGAGTTATACAAATTATGCATTCCCTGTAACGCCAGCAATTCCAACTCCATATCAAAAACAGTTCCTTTGGTTTGTATATACATTTTATTGCCCTCCGAATAAGCCGCAGCCCGTTGATTATTTTTTTCAGTAAAAGAATATAAATCAGATGCGGGTTTAAGTTTTTCGATTTCCTTTGTCACTACCGGATCGTCTATCCAGTAAATAAAAGAATCTCCCATTTTATGGTTGCGTATGATTCGCATTTTTGCATCCACGTAATTTTGCATATTGTGATCGTACCTATCTAAGTGGTCGGGAGTTATGTTCATCAATACGGCGATATCCGCTTTAAAATCATACACGCCTTCCAGCTGAAAACTACTTAGCTCCAGCACAAAGTAGTCGAAATTCTCTTCCGCCACCTGCCTGGCAAAGCTTTTGCCTATGTTTCCTCCCAGCCCCACGTTTAGTCCTGCCGATTTCAGGATGTGATAAATAAGGCTTGCCGTAGTGGTTTTACCGTTGCTCCCGGTAATACAGATCATCTTGGCGTGGGTATACCTTCCGGCAAACTCAATTTCGGATATCACCCGGATTCCTTTTGAAATAATTTTCTGCATCAAGGGTATGGTATCGGGAATGCCCGGGCTCTTTACTATCTCGCTCGCAGAGAGGATGCTCTCCTCTGTGTGGCCGCCTTCCTCGAAATCAATCCCGTAGTCGACAAGTGTTTTACGGTGTTCCTCTTTCAGTATTCCGGAATCAGAAAGGAAAACCCGGATTCCTTTTGTTTTCGCAAGAATGGCAGAACCCACACCCGATTCGCCACCGCCCAATATTATTAATTCATAATTCATAATTCATAATGCATAATGCAGAATTATTACGTTATTTATCTTTTTTTGAAGTATTTAAAATGGCAGTTAAAATCTTTATGATTTCAATGCAATCACTATCAATACTTGTATATTCATCTTTTGTCAAATACCCGGTTTCTGTAAATATTTCAAGCCAATAATTGGTTTCGCTTGCTTCCTTTAACGCGATATTCAATTTCGATTCGAAATCTTTCTTGCTTTGTGTCCTCAAGGCTTCGTGTACGTTTGCGCCAATACTTGTACCGCAACGCAATAACTGGCGGAATAAAACTTCAATAGCTCCCTTATTATTCTTATTCAAATGTTGATACAGCCGGATTATCCGGATTGCAAACATTTTTGTTTTTTCCGCAATGATGTTATCTTCCTTCACAACCACTTCTTTTTAATTATGAATTATGAATTATTTACTACCTCATCTTCAACGTTGCTACGGCTATTACCGCCAGAATCATTCCTA
>ENA-UOOK01006396-UOOK01006396.1-fermentation-metagenome-genome-assembly--contig:-NODE-6396-length-11294-cov-58.926684_pt1 | contig 11294 bp, 5 predicted proteins | sample MGYA00245777_ERZ724023 | MGnify/ENA primary metagenome ERZ724023 (study PRJEB28704, sample SAMN03018312) | fermentation metagenome | biome: anthropogenic terrestrial biome; feature: soil; material... | reverse complement strand
TTTACTACTGTTTGTGCTCACTTTTCAACTACAAGCTGAACACATCTATTCTCAAGACGCCAAAATTTCGCTGGACATGAAAAATTCAACCATCGAAAAAGTATTGCAAACCATTGAGGAGAAATCCGATTATTACTTTCTGTACAACAACCGGTTAATCAATGTAGACAGGAAAGTTAGCGTCAGGGTAAGGAATGCCGCTATTTCAGCCGTATTAGAGAAGCTTTTTAAATCGGAAAATGTGGAATATGAGGTAAAAGGCACGCAGATTATCCTGCATCCGAAAGAAATGCACCGCCAGATTACTGCCGTTAACGAAGCTTTACAACAGCATAAAAAGGACATTACCGGGACCATTGTCGATGCGGCTGGTTTGCCAATTATTGGAGCAAATATTGTTGAAATCGGAACCAACAACGGAACCGTAACCGATGTGAATGGGAAATTTTCGTTAAGCGTTGAAAACAATGCCACTATTCATATTTCTTATATCGGTTACTTAGAACAGAATATCAATACAGAAAGAAAAACAATTTTTAATATAACGTTGCAGGAAGATATGAAGGCTTTGGATGAGCTTGTAGTTGTTGGATATGGAGTGCAACAAAAAGCTACAGTTACAGGAGCTATATCATCTGTTAAAGGAGAGTTAGTATCAAATTCAGGCTCCTTAAACGTAAGTAACTCAATAGCAGGCAGAATTCCCGGTGTAATTGCAAATAATCGTTCGGGTGAACCCGGATCAGACTGGTCTAGCATTTTAATACGTGGAAAGGGTACACTAAATGATAACTCACCATTAATTGTAATAGATGGAGTAGCAAATAGAGATGGAATGGAACGTATCAATCCAAACGATATAGAATCAATTTCAGTTTTGAAAGATGCTTCAGCTGCTATTTATGGTGCACAAGCTGCAAATGGCGTTATTCTAGTAACAACAAAATCTGGTATCCAATCTAAACCGACTATCGAATACAATGGTTCGATAAGCCTGTCACAGCATACTCGAACACCTAATTTATTAAATGCTTATGATTGGATGGTTTATGATGATGAGATTAAAGGTCATATGAATCAAACTAAATTATGGACAAATATCAAAGAAGGCTATAAAGATGGATCTATTAATAAAAGCAAATATGGTGATACAGATTGGATGAATGTTATGTTTCGGACAGTTGCCCCTCAAACAAGACATTCAATTTCTCTACGTGGGGGTAGTGAAAGTGTAAGCTATTATGTCTCTGGTGACTTAACATACCAAGAACCTCTATATAGAAACACAGTTTTTAATTTTAAAACGAATCAAGTTCGTGTAAATATTGATGCAGAGGTTACAAAAGACCTATTAATAGGGGTTAATGCATCTGGACGTAATGAGAATCGCTACCAAAGTCCGATTTCTGCAGGGACAATGTTCTGGGAGGCATTTATGGCATACCCTTACTTATATGATTATTATCCGAATGGTTTACCTGCACCCGGAATAGCATGGGGGAATAATTTAGCGATACTAGCTTCTGGGAAAGAAATCGGGTACGATAACGTACAAGACTTTTTCCTTAATACAAAATTTAACTTTAAACTTGATTTAAATAGTTTAACAGAAGGGCTTGCTCTTTCAGGGTATGCAGCATTTGATCCACATTTCAGAAACCAAAAGATTTTTAATGATGTTTGGGATACTTACAATTATGACGAAATAAATGATGAATATATAAAACAAACAACAAATGCTGTAAGCAATATTATAACTCTGAATCAATCTAATGACAAGAAAATATCTACAACTTACAATGTCAAATTAGATTTTATTCGACAGTTTGATAAACAAAAATTTAGTGGATTCATTGCTTATGAACAGAGTAAAAATAATGGAGAGTTTTTTGATGCTTGGCGAGGTTATTTTCTAAGTAATCAATTTGATTATTTAAACAATGGTGGTGATAAGGACAAAACAAATAGTGGTTATGGGTATGTACACGCTCGTCAGAATATTTTCGGTCGTTTAAATTATAATTACTTAAGCAAATATATGATAGAGTTTACTCTCAGACACGATGGTTCTATGAACTTTGCAAAAGAGAAGCGATGGGGTACATTTCCAGGAATATCAGCGGGTTGGAGAATAAGTGAAGAGAATTTCATGAATTCAATCAATTGGGTGGACGATTTAAAACTACGAGGATCTTGGGGTAAGCTAGGCAATGATAGAGTATCACAATTTCAGTATTTAAGTACTTTCAATATGGTTAATGGTGCAGTTTTAGGAGAATCAGCAGCTTTGAACAAAGGTTTTTCCCCTGGTCGTATTGGCAATCCATCTATAACATGGGAAAAAGTGGACACAAAAAACATTGCATTAGAAGGTGTTTTATGGAATCAATCTTTAAATTTTGTCATTGAATATTTTAATCAGAACAGAAAAGATATTCTCACTAAAAAAATGGCGTCTATTCCATCTTATACAGGTTTAACTCTCCCTGATCAGAATATTGGTGAAGTGACAAATCAAGGAATCGAATTTGTTGTTAACTATAATCAAATTGTAAATGATTTCAAATATTATGTTGGCGCAAATTTGACTTATGCAAAAAATAAAATTGTTTTCTTTGATGAAGCAGCTAATACAACTGAATGGCAGAGGAGAACTGGATATCCTATCGACTCATGGTTGATGTATAAAACTGATGGTATTTTTCAATCTAAAGAAGAAATTGAAGCTACGCCTCATTTCCCGGGAGCTAGACCAGGAGATATAAGATATGTTGATGTGGATGGCGATGGAAGTATTACTAGTAATGATAAGGTAAGAGATTATATCAGCAATATACCTCAGATAGTTTTTGGATTGAATATGGGCGCATCTTGGAAAAATTTTGATCTAGACTTGTTATGGAGTGGTCAAACGAAAGCTAAACAAATGATAATACCAGTATCTTATAACACGTATCAGAAACTATTTGATAATAGATGGATTTCGGCTGAAAGTACACCTGATGCCAAATATCCACGTGCTTTTAACAAAGATGATGGCATGAATACTAGATATTCTGATTTTTGGCTTTATGATGCATCATTTATTCGTTTAAAGAACTTAGTGTTATCATATACATTGCCACAAAAAATGACCAATAAAGATAAGGTCAATACTTTCAGAATATTTCTAAAAGGTGATAATTTATTCACTATCGATCGTATTAAATTTTTAGATCCCGAGACTAGTTCTGTAAATGCAGGACATTACTACCCTCAGCAAAGAACATATACTCTTGGTATCAATATTAGTTTTTAATCATTTTAAAGTAATTAATATGAATAATATATCAAAAAGAGTATTTTACTCATTAATAATAATTTCAAGCGTAATTACATCTTGTGATTTCTTGGATATTGAACCACTTGACTCATATACAGAAAATAATATATTCTCTGATCCTGCATTAACTAAAGCTTATGTTACTCGAAATTATACATTACCTGTTAATGGATTTAAAAATGAAGCTCTTAGATTTGTTTCTGATGAGTCGCATAATAATTTCAATTGGGGCGGGGCTTGGACAATAACAAGAGGTCAGATGACGCCTGATCAATATGGAAGTTTTGGAATTTGGAATTCATACTACGGATATATAAGAGCATGTAATATATTTTTTGAAAATGTTGAAAAATTGAGCGGAAGCAAAGAAGAAAATTCAATCTTGATCGGAGAAATGACTTTCTTTAGAGCATTCTATTATATGGAATTAATTAATAGATACGGAGGAGTTCCCCTAATAAAAAAGACTTTTGATTTAGATGATGAAGAAATGATGATTTCCAGAGCTAGTTATGAAAACTGTGTTGACTTTGTGGTATCAGAATTTTCTAAAGCAGCATCCATGCTTCCTGAAACATGGTCCGGAGCTAATTTTGGTCGAGTAACCAAAGGAGCTGCATTGGCAATGAAATCAAGAATTCTACTATATGCTGCAAGTCCATTATGGAATACTACTAATGATATTTCAAAATGGCAAGATGCTGCAGATGCTTGTGAAGAAGTTTTCAATCTAAATAAATATGAATTGGATAACGACTATAAAGGTTTATTTCTTAATAGCAAAAGTCCGGAAATTATTTTTCAGCGATTGTACACTAATGAGTATTCTAATGGCTTTGATTGGCCAAACACACCTAATGGATGGACAGGATACTCCGCAACTTGTGTTTCACAATCAATGGTAGACAGTTATGAAATGGCAGATGGGTCGATGCCGAATATTTATAACTATGAATTGGCAAACAACGATCCTTGGGCTGGCAGAGAACCCCGTTTTTACGCATCTATTGTTTGCGATGGCCAAATATTCAGGGATGATGAAGTTGAATTTTGGATTAATGAAGATGGTAAAACAGGAGGTAAAGATAGTGAATTTGGTACTGACAACTGGAATCACTCGAAAACACATTACACAATTCGTAAATTTATGGATGAGTCACTAAAATCGCCATGGAAGGATAAAGGCAGTCAGCCATGGATTTACTCCCGCTATGCAGAAATATTACTTAATTATGCAGAAGCGATGTATCATATTGGAGATGAGGCGACTGCGCGGAACTATGTTAATCTAATACGAGAAAGGGCAAGAAATGGAGCCGAAAATGTTTTACCAGATATTGTAGCAAGCGGAGATGAACTATTGAAAGCTATACAGCATGAACGCAAAATAGAATTAGCATTCGAGGAACATCGTTTTTTTGATGTTCGTAGGTGGAAGATTGCTGAAATTACAGATAATATACCTGTGCAAGGTATTAAAATAGTTAAGAAAACAAATGGCACTAAATCATATACTATTGTGAAAGTTGACGATAGAGCCTTTGTTACGCCTGATCATTATTTATTCCCGATACCAAATGATGAAATTAGGAAAAATGAATTGCTTGAACAAAATCCTGGATATGACAAAATTCAATAGATAAATTAAATAATTTGTTTATTGATTAGTTGATAAATAACAATATTAATTTGGCTCATTTTAAATTCAGATATTTAATTGTTGAAATCCAATTTCAAAATCTAATTTAAAATGAGCTTTTTTTAAAACTATATGAGAAAAAGTATAATATTAATATATATAAGTATATTTAATTGCATCGTTACGGTAGCCAAAGATTCAAACCTTATATTTTCTTCATCAATAAGTGATTTAAATGAAGCTTTTAAATGGTCTAAAAATACCGCACTCAGCTATGCCCATGATGGTACTGATCCAGTTGGTTTTTGGTATGAAGCAGCTTTGCCAAATAGAGAGGCTTTTTGCATGAGGGATATTGCTCATCAAAGTATAGGAGGTGAAATATTAGGACTTTCGAATCATAATTATAACATGATGATTAAGTTTGCAGAGAATATTTCTGCTTCTAAAGACTGGTGTACATATTGGGAAATAAACAAGAACGACAAGCCGGCGCCGGTAGACTATTTTAATGACGAACAATTTTGGTATAACCTACCTTCAAATTTCGACGTTGTACAAGCTTGTTTTAAATTGTATGAGTGGACAGGTAATAAAGAATACTTATATAATCCTGTGTTCATAAACTTCTATGAAAAAACTCTGTATGATTATATAAAAGTCTGGAAATTGGAGACTGAGAATTTATTAACTAGATCAACTCACATGAACACTGAACTGCCATTTAAAGAGGAGACTAAGTTTAATGGTAATAGAGGCATCCCTTCTTACATTGAGAGTGAGTCGGGCTTTAGTTTGGCTGGAGATTTGGTTGCTTCTATTTACGCAGCTTGTGATGCTTATAGTAAAATTCTAACAATAAAAGGAGATACTAAAAGAGCGGAGTTTTTTAGGAACAAAGCGCAAAATTATAAGTCTTTTATAAATGATAAATTTTGGAATAACAAAGAGAATTATTTTAATTTTTTTTGGTCATCAATTGAGGGGGACTTCATAATGAAAAACACTCCGACGGCAGGTGAAACATATTATGTCTGGTTCGATGCACTTGAGACACCAACAAAATCTCAAACTACTATTAACAGAGTTTTAGTGTCTGAGAATAACGTAGAAAATTTATCTCACTTACCCTTATTACTGTATAGGTATAGAATGCCTGAGAAAGCTTATGAAATGCTGTATACATTAAGAAATCACGATAGGAAGGAATACCCAGAGGCATCTTTCGGTTTAATTGAAGGAATAACAGTAGGTCTAATGGGAATACAACCTAAAGCATCTATGAACATAATACAGACATTACCTCAGCTAATTTCAAACGAACAATGGGCTGAGATATCAAATTTGTCAATTTTTAGTTCCTTAGTAAATATAAGACATGAAGGAAATTATAAATCAATTTTCGTAAATAACAGTGAGAAAAATTTAAATTGGAGAGCATCATTCTATGGAGAATACGATAAAATATATTTAAATGGAAAAGAGTGTTCTCCTAAATATGCAGTTGATGTTATGGGAAATATATACTCTTATATAGATACTGAAGTTAAACATGGAGAAAGACAAATTTGCAATATTTAAATCAGTACGTTAAGTAGATTGTGAGTAATTCACTAATACAAATTTCATTTTACACTTTTAAAAATTAATTATCTTATGAAAAATATAATACTAATTTTTATTTGCCAACTCATCGTATTGACTGGATTTGCAAAAAGTAATCAAAAAGAAAATCGTTGGGAGATTAACACATCTGGAAGTATATCTTGGAATATTGATTCTCGCATACCTCATTATGACCATATTGAGATGAGTGGTGAGCAGATTTCTGTAGTTATTAGATATGGAGTTGATGAAGACGGTGCTTTTGTATTGGAGCGCAGTTTTGTTTGGCCTATGTTACGAACTATTCCAAATAATACTCATGCCAGCCTTATGCGACGCTTTGGGTGGGATGTTATGAGTGATATGATCACTGTAAATACAAGAAGAATTGATCAAGAAAAAGTAAATAAAATTACTCTTGAAGGTATTATGATTGTTGAGAGTGAATTATCAGCTCATCAGAACGGGAATCTGCAGCTTACTCGATATTTATTTCCATCAACTACAGAAGCTGCCTATGGTGAAAAGTATGTACTGAGAAATGTGGGAGAACGGGCAGTTTTAGTTGAGGTCCCTTATGCTAATTCAGTGATTAGGACAGATCCTGAAAAAGGAGTTGATGGTGAATACATAATTGAGGCAACGGTATCTGGTGTGCCCGGTACATCGATTGAAGCTGGAGATTCTGTGATTTTCTACGCTGATTTTAAGGCATACAAAAATGATTATACCTCACAGGCTATTGATGTTGAAAAGGAACTGATTAAAAGAAAAGATTTAATATCTGAGTTGCAAGACAACTTAGTCCTAGAAACACCTGATCCGGTAATAAATACAATGTTCTCTTTTGCAAAAATTCGCGGTTCTGAAAGTATTTATAAAACAAATGGGGGATATATGCACGGACCGGGAGGAGAGTCATACTATGCTGCTATTTGGGCAAATGACCAAGCAGAATATATCAACCCTTTCTTCCCTTTCTTAGGTTATGACACAGGTAATCTATCTGCAAACAACTCTTTTAAACATTTTACCCGTTTCATTAACGACGAATACAAACCCATACCTAGTTCTATTGTTGCAGAAGGATTAGATATATGGAATGGAGCCGGAGATCGTGGTGATGGCGCTATGATCGCTTATGGTGTAGCTCGATATGCGTTGGCAAGGGGAGATAAACAAGAAGCATTTGAATTATGGCCGTTACTTGAATGGTGTCTTGAGTATTGTCGGAGAAATTTAAATGAATATGGCGTTGTCACTTCCGATTCAGATGAACTCGAAAACCGCTTTCCTTCCGGGAGTGCCAATCTCACTACTTCATCCTTATATTATGATGCTCTGCTTTCAGCAACGTATCTTGGAAAAGACTTAGGCAAATCAGCCTCTCAAATTCAATCATATAAGAAGCAGGCAAAGGAATTACGTCAAGCCATTGATGATTATTTCGGAGGAATAGTTGAAGGTTTCAATACGTACAAATACTACAAAGAAAATAACGTGCTCCGTTCTTGGATTTGTATTCCTCTTACTGTAGGTATTTATGACCGGAAAGAAGAAACTATTAAAGCACTATTTTCACCTCATCTTTGGACAGAAAATGGGTTACTGACTCAAGCTGGAAGTGAAACTTTTTGGGATCGGTCAACATTGTACGCTTTGCGTGGAGTATTAGCAAGTGGCCAAACAGAAAAAGGCATGGAGTATCTTAAGAATTATTCCACACAACGTTTATTAGGAGAACATGTCCCATATGCGATTGAAGCATGGCCAGAAGGTAATCAAAGACATTTGTCTGCAGAGAGTGGACTCTATTGCCGTATTATAACCGAAGGGTTGTTTGGTATTCGTCCAGTCGGTCTACGCTCATTCACTCTAATGCCGAGTTTACCAAAAAATTGGAATACAATGAGTTTGAAAAAAATTAGAGCATTTGGGAATAATTTCGATCTGGACGTCTCTCGAAAAGGTAAGAAAATTAAAATCGACATAATAATTGACAATAAATTAATCATAGAAAAAATTATTAATGAAGAAAAAGAAATATTAATAGAACTCCCTCTTTAACATTACTCAATTCATTACTAAATAATAATTCTATGCAAAATACGATTAAGGCGAAGTTATCCGCCATGATGTTCTTCCAGTTCTTTATTCAAGGTTCTTGGTACGTGACCATGGGAACCTATTTAGGAAGGACCCTCAACTTTTCCGGAGTTCAAATCGGCCTGGCATACAGCACCGCTGCTATTGCCGCAATTATATCTCCTGTCATTGTGGGAATGATTGCCGATAGGTTCTTTTCGGCTAACAGAGTTTTAGCATTTCTGAATGTGTTAGGGGCTTTTCTATTGTTTTGGCTTACGAAGGTTCAAACTTTTTCTTTATTTTTCCCAATTCTGCTTTTCTACAGCATTTGCTTCATGCCGACCATGTCATTGACCAATTCAATATCATTTGCAAACCTGATTGACCCTGCGAAAGAATTTTCAAGAATCCGCCTGTTCGGATCCTTCGGCTGGATAGGAGCAGGATTACTAATAAGTGCATTAGATCTTGAGATTTATTCAACTCCGTTTCTAATAGGTGCAGGGGTATCATTGCTGGCAGGTTTATTTGCGTTGATATTGCCTTATCGTGCGCCTGTTCAAGCAACACAGAAGATAACAATCGGACAAATGCTAGGGTTCAACGCGTTTAAGCTTATAAAAGATAGATCGTTTTTAGTACTCTTGGCCTTTTCCGCACTGACTTGTATTCCACTTGCTTTCTATGATTCTTTCACCAATCTTTTTATTGTCAATGTTGGTATCAGTAATGCAGCGGCAGCCATGAGCCTGGGACAGGTTGCAGAAGTGGTTTTTCTTTTTGCTTTCCCGCTGATTTTTATCAAGTTGCGTTACAAGGGAAGTATTATAGCTGCTATTGTAGCTTGGATGTTGATGTACGGATCATTTGCGCTGGGTGCGCATACGGGTAAAACCGGATTTATCTATGCCGTATTACCCCTTCACGGATTTTGTTTTACCTTTTTCTTTGTTGCAGGCCAACTCTATGTAGATGAAAAAGCTCCGTCATCACTGAGGAATGCAGCACAGGGACTGATTGCCTTTGCAACCTACGGGGTAGGAAAATATCTTGGAACGTTGGTCGCCGGAAATGTAGTGGATCAGTATACCACTCAAGGGGTGCATGATTGGGTATCTGTCTGGACTGTTCCTTTTGTGATGGCTGTCATTATTCTTGTTGGATTCGTTTCTTTATTTCGCGAAAATCTTAATACAGGGAGTGAAACGGGGAATACGTAGCCTTAGGGAATATAGGAAATGGCATATTTGTAATATGCGGGGACTTTTTTGTTGAACTGTTGGAGTTGATAAGTTGTCAAATAATTTAAATTCAGAAATATTATGAAACGAAAGAAATTAAAAATGGGTATGGTTGGCGGAGGAAGTGATGCCTTTATAGGAGCCATACACCGCCGCGCAGCCTTTATGGACAACTATATTGAGCTGGTCTGTGGCTGTTTTAGTGTTAATCCTGAAATCTCCAGAAGTTCAGGCAGGGAATATTTTCTCCCGGATCATCGGATTTACGATTCCTACCAGGAGATGTTCGAGAAAGAAATGGAACTGCCTGTCGAGGAGCGGATGGATTTTGTAACCATAGTCACACCGAACAAGTGGCATTTTGAGCCTGCAATGATGGCATTGGAAAGAGGGTTTCACGTGGTTATAGACAAACCGATGACCTTTTCACTGGAAGAAGCCCTCAAGCTGAAAGAGAAGGTTGAGGAGACAGGACTGGTCCTGGCATTGACCCATGTCTACTCAGGATACCCGGCAGTCAAGGAGGCTAAAGCAAGGATTGCCGGCGGAGAACTGGGTAAGTTGCGTAAAGTATACGTGGAGTATACCCAGGGGTGGCTTTCGCAACGCATAGAGTTGCAGGGAGGGAATAATGCCGGCTGGAGGACAAATCCAAAGACCACGGGCAAGGCCGGTTGCATGGGCGACATAGGAACGCATGCCTGGCATCTGGCTGAATACGTTACCGGCCTGAAAGTGCTGGAGGTGTGCGCCGATCTGCAAACGTACGTGGAGGGACGCCTGGTGGACGACGACGGGGCATCCCTGCTGCGAATGGAAAAGGGAGTTACCGGAGTATTGATGGCTACCCAGATCGCCACCGGCGAAGCGAACAATATCCGTCTTCGTGTGTATGGCGATAAAGGCGGATTGGAGTGGAGACAGATGGATTCGAACAGGTTGACCCTGAGGTGGGGGGATAAGCCCGCTGAAGAGCTGTATATGGGTAATAATGAATTTATAAGCAAACTGGCTAAATGGAATACCCGCACGCCTGCCGGCCATCCCGAAGGTTTCATTGAAGCCTTTGCCAATATTTACCGCAATTTTGCCCTGGCCGTCATGGCCGCAGAAAGCGGAGACAATCCGGATGAACTGATTACCGACTTCCCTAACGTCTATGACGGGGTAAGGGGAATGCAATTCGTAGAAATGATGGTACAATCAGGGAGCGATAATAATACAAAATGGCAGAAATGGATTGAATAGCTAGTATTCAGGATTGTTATTTCAAAATTTAACGTGGTTAAATAAATGATACATACCAAACAATAATTAAAAATGAAAAAAGAGGATAATGTAACTAGAAGATCATTTCTGAAAGCTTCTGCAGTAGCAGGAGCCGTAGGGGTAATCGGCA
>ENA-UOOK01006395-UOOK01006395.1-fermentation-metagenome-genome-assembly--contig:-NODE-6395-length-11296-cov-3.379415_pt1 | contig 11296 bp, 6 predicted proteins | sample MGYA00245777_ERZ724023 | MGnify/ENA primary metagenome ERZ724023 (study PRJEB28704, sample SAMN03018312) | fermentation metagenome | biome: anthropogenic terrestrial biome; feature: soil; material... | reverse complement strand
GCCATCGCAAGTTTATTATGGTACAATTGCCAGAGCCAACAGACGTGAAAAGTGAAGCTTATAAAGCTGGTTACAAAAACATCTGCGAAATCGGAAAGGAACGTATTCGTCGTGCCGGCCAGAAGATTGTGGAAGAACAAAAGCAAAAACAACCGGATTTATTTGAAGACAAAAAAGATTCTTTGGATATTGGTTTCCGTGTACTAAAGCTCGATAGTTCTAATATGCAACCAGTTTACTATACTCCTGCAGAAACCTCGACAGATACACTTTTTGACGACAATATCAAAAATGACCGAACAGACGAGGACTTACTATTCCAGGTGATGATTGAACTTGGTATCGAATTATCAGCGAAAATAGAAAAGAACGAAATAGCTGGCAAGAGTGTATGGAATGTAGAAGATGGTTATCTCTTAGCTTGTTTTGACGAAAATGTGGATGAAAAAACCATCAAGGAAATTGCTAAGATACATCCATATTATTTCATCATGCGTGATCATTCTCTGGCAACGGATAATGTAGCAGATAACTTTGAGCAGATATTTGAGGAATATAGCAAAGATACCATTCGTAAAATACTCTGACAAAATAACAATCATACGGTCATTTTTAGATAAGAAAGTCATTTGATATGAACAGAATTACAAAAATAACGAGAAAGAATATCTTCGAAATTTTAACTTCTGGATTTGAAGAAGAAATACCCACATTCTGGGAACCGATAGATTTTAAACCCGACCATTATAGTTATAATTTTTGGGGTAAACTCACTTCTGTTGATTTCTTAAATAGACTTTATCCATTAAAAGAATTCCCCTCCAAGGATCCTCAATTTAAAAATGCGGAAGAAGAAATATATGCTCATACTATTACAAATAACGACTACCCAAAAAACTGGCTATTTACAGATGAGCGCTTCCCTTTGAAAAATGGTCCAGACGAGGATTTTTTAGATTTCCTTTGTGAGATTTTTCATCCTAATGTTCGTAAGGACGAAGCAAATTGGTTAGCATTTTACTACAAGATCAATGAACTACTAAAAAACGACAAATACCGATTATTTTGTAAAGGTCAGATTTCAGGAAAAGATATATTTGGATGGCGTAATAAGACCCTTTTAAGATTAAAAGAAACTGAGATTTCTATCTTTCTTAGATTATTTAATCGGGGGGGATATGTATTAAATTTCACAACACCTTCATTTAATGAATTTACAAAAAGAGTTGTGAATGTTGCCCTCTGTGATCATTATAACCTTTCTAAAGGAAAATCACTTGAACTATTTATAGATGATGGAACTGAAGATGAGATTATCAAACTTTTTAATGAACTCATGGAATATTATGAACTCCAACCTGAATATGATGAAGAAATCCATGGTCAAAATTATCAGACCACTCTTTATAAAAAGTGCAAGGAAATACTTAATAGAATTAATAAAGAAACACCAGTATTGCCAGAATCTACTAAAAACTTAAAAGGAATTTTCTCAAGTGAATACTTAACATCTGAAATTAAGTTGATGTATAAGATGCAAAAAGAAAATCCGACAGAGGCAATTGGCAAAGCAAAGGAATTAATTGAAAGTTGTTGCAAGACCATATTAGAGAATTATGGTATTAATCTTGATAAGAATTGGGATATCAACCATCTTATGAACGAAACAACTTCTAAATTAAAAATTATGCCTAAAGATATTCCCGACAATATTCCCGAATCGACTTCAATGAAAACTCTGTTAGCAGCCTTAAAAACTATTGTTAACTGTTTGGCAAATATCCGAAATGCTTATGGTACAGGTCATGGGAGAAGCAATTCCTATAAAGGATTGCAAGAACGACATGCAAAACTTGCAGTCGGTAGTAGTGTTACACTTGTAAATTTCTTATGGGATTCTTTCCTTCGTCAAAACCAAAAATAGAAACATGAAGTTTAAATTTAAGATACAACAATACCAGACAGACGCCGTGAATAATACGGTGGATGTATTTTCCGGTCAGCCGTCGAAAACATCCGATATTTACCGTCGGGACTTGGGCAACACAGATAACCGAATTGTATATGAAGATGAATATACCGGTTATCGCAACCAAGAAGTTGAACTAAATGATCAACAACTTTTAGACAATATCCAGAGAATTCAAGTCCAAAGTGAGATCCCGCAAAGTTCTAAGTTGATTAAACAAGATGGTTTAGGCCGTGTGTCCCTTGATATTGAAATGGAAACAGGTACAGGCAAAACTTACGTCTATATCAAGACGATGTTCGAGTTGAACAAGCGCTATGGCTGGAGCAAATTTATCGTGGTGGTACCCAGCATTGCTATTCGGGAAGGGGTCAACAAAAGTTTTAACATGCTGGAAGATCATTTTATGGAACAGTATGGCAAGAAAGCCCGGTACTTCATTTACAATAGTAGCAATTTAAATGAAATCGACAGTTTTTCCAGTGATGATGGTATCCATGTAATGATCATCAATGTACAGGCCTTCAACACTTCATTTAAGGAGGGGGCACGAAATAAGGAGGCACGTATTATTTATACCAAACGTGACGATTTCCAAAGTCGGCGTCCGATTGATGTGATCGCAGCCAACCATCCGATTATCATCATGGACGAGCCTCAGAAAATGGAAGGTGCTGCTACGATGAGGGCCTTGAAGCATTTCATGCCGCTCTTTATGATGAACTATTCAGCTACACACAAGACCCATCATAATTGTATTTATGCCCTGGACGCCCTCGATGCTTACCGGAAGAAACTGGTAAAGAAGATTCAGGTGAAGGGAATTACCTTGATGAACTTACTCGGCACAAATGGTTATATCTATTTTGACAGTATCATACTGTCAAGGAACCATGCCCCAAAGGTGAAACTGGAAATAGAGGTAAAGAGACAGAATATGACGCGACGCGAAACATTAAAGTTTGAGGTCGGAGATAAACTCTATGATGCTTCCCACCTCCACGTATATGATGGTTTTGAAATTACCGACATCAACCCACTAACCAACAAAGTCAGTTTTATGAACGGTGATAGTCTCAAAAAGAGTGAAGTAATGGGTGATGTCAGTGAGAAAGACATTCAGAGAGTTCAGATCAGGGAAACGATCAAAAGTCATTTTGAGAAAGAACGGACTTTATTCCAATTGGGTATCAAGACACTTTCCCTGTTTTTTATTGACGAAGTGGATCACTACGAAAACTATGATGATGCGGGCAATCTTGTTCACGGTTATCTCTGGAAGATGTTTGAGGAAGAATATCAGCACTATCTATCTGAAAACTTGTCACTGTTTGATGCAAAATACCAGAAATACCTTCTTCGATTTCAGGTTGCGGAAGTTCACAAAGGATATTTCTCCATTGATAAAAAAGGACACGTGGTCAACAGCGTGGTGAAACGCGGAGAAACGGACTCGAATGACATTTCTGCGTATGATTTGATTTTGAAGAATAAGGAACGCCTGTTGAGCTTCGAAGAACCAACGCGTTTCATTTTCTCACACTCAGCTCTGCGTGAAGGATGGGATAATCCGAATGTGTTTCAAATTTGTACGCTACGCCATGCCAATTCGGAAACGGCAAAACGCCAGGAGGTAGGACGTGGTCTCCGGATTTGTGTAGATCAAAACGGCAACCGTATGGACTATGAACGTCTAGGGGATGCGGTACACGACATCAACAAATTGACCGTCATCGCCAACGAGAGTTATAGTACCTTTGTGAATGCCTTACAGAAAGAAACACATGAGACTTTATGGGAACGGCCCACAAATGCAACAGCTGACTATTTCAATGGACTCCCTGTGATGATCAATGGTCAGAAACATCTCATTACTGAACCCGAAGCAGACAGTATTGTATCATATTTGTTTGAAAACGACTACATCAATGACCAGGGACAGGTTAAGTCTTCATATTATAAAGACCTGAATGGAGGTACACTAGCTCCGCTTGGCAAGAAGCTACAACCTATGGAGCAAGGAATTCATACGCTCATCCAGAGTATTTACAATCCTTCACTATTAGAAGGGATGTTTGAGGATGCCAATCAAACTGCAGAAGCTGTAAACAGTCGATTAAACGCAAATGCAGAAAAAGAAGCTTTTAAACAGCTGTGGAATGAAATCAACCATCGTTATGTCTATACCGTCCACTATGACAGTGAAGAATTAATAGCAAAGGTTATTCAGGCCATCGATTTTAATTTGAACGTAACTCAACTCAAATATATTGTAAAAACCGGTATACAAGATGCAGATGATATTGATTTCAATAGTCATGTCGCTTCCGATACCCATATACTTACTAAAGTGAGCACTTCAACCGTAAAATATGATTTGGTGGGCGAAATTGCACAAGGTGCAACGCTTACCCGACATACTGTAGTGCAAATATTAAAAGGTATTCTTCCTGCAAAACAATTACTTTTTAAAAACAATCCAGAGGAGTTTATTCGAAATGTCATTAAAATCATCCGGGAACAAAAGGCAACGATGATTATTGATCATATTTCTTACAATAGAACAGAAAACACCTACGACCTTGATATTTTTACGCAAGAGAAAACTTCTGAGCGAGTAGATAAGGCGTATCTGTCTCAAAAGAATATCCTCGATTATGTGTTTACGGATTCAGAAGGCGAAGAACAGTTTGCTAAAGATTTGGATGGTGCCGGAAATGTCGAGGTATATGCTCGTTTACCCCGCTCATTCCAAATTCCAACTCCCGTTGGTAATTATGCCCCGGACTGGGCCATCGCATTCAAGAAGGGCTCCGTCAAACATATCTTTTTCATTGCAGAAACCAAGGGGAGTTTGGTCTCGATGCAACTCCGACCGATTGAAACGGCTAAGATTACGTGCGCAAAACACCTCTTCAATTATAATCCCGTCGGTCAGGTGCGTTATCATGACGTAACCAGTTATCAAAATCTGCTGGATGTGATGAATAATATGGATTAAACAAGAGAAGCAGACTATCAAGAAATCCTCACATATAATACAAAAAGACATGAAATTATATCACTACACTAATCTTAAAACACTTGCTTTGATTTTAAAACATAGAACATTACGATTTAATCGTTTAGATAAAGTTGATGATTTAGAAGAAAATGTAAAATCAAATGGATTAAATTTGGGACAATATATATTTGTTTCCTGTTGGACAGAAGATGCAGAGGAGAGTATTCCTTTATGGAGAATGTATGCTGGAATTGAAAATGGTGTACGTATCTGTCTGGATGAAGATATGTTTCAAACCTATGACATATGCAATTTTAAATTTAGGGATAAGGTTTCTTTTGTTTCCTAAATGTTTCCTAAGCTAAGACGAATAAACCTTGCAAGTACTTAATTAATAGTAACTTGCAAGGTTTATTGAGTAGTCGGTACGAGAATTGAACTCATATGCCAAGATTGAGAATCTTGTATCCTAACCATTAGATGAACCGACCGTTAGAAGCATTTTCGAAACTTGCCTTGCATCAGTGCGGAAGGAGGGGGATTCGAACCCCCGGTACGGAAACCCGCACGGCAGTTTAGCAAACTGCTGGTTTCAGCCACTCACCCATCCTTCCAAAGGCTCGTTTCCGATTTGCCAGGCATCGTTTCTCGAATGCGTCTGCAAAGGTACAATAAAGTTTTTATCCTGCCAAACTTTTCCTAAAGATTTTTTTAACAGTCTATTGATTACCCTTTGCAGACCATGTCAGCAGCAAACCGGAAACAAGTGCATGAGAACCTTATTTCAGATTCAGGCTCTTCTTGATCGCCTCGATCTTCTGCATCCCTTCTCTGTCCAGAGCCTTATAGTCCTTGGGAGAATGCATAACGCCCTTCACTTCAATATAGAACTTGATCTTGGGCTCCGTACCGGAAGGACGGACACTCACACGGGTCTCATCATCACAAAACCACTGGAGCACGTTGCTGGTAGCCGGCATGCAGACATGCGTCTGAGTCCCGTCCTCACGGGTGGCCAGCAGAGACTGATAGTCCTTGACCATGACCACCTTCGAGCCCCCCAGTTCCTTCGGAGGATTATTGCGGAAATCGGTCATCATCTGTTTGATCTCATCAGCTCCGGCTTTCCCCGGACGCTCCACATTAACGGTAAATTCCTTTGAGAAGCCATACTCCATATAGATGTCCATCAAGATGTCATAGAGCGACTCACCCTTGTCCTTGGCATAAGCACAGATCTCTGCCAGCAGTGAGCAGGCGCTTACTGCATCCTTGTCACGGACAAAATCTTCAGCCAGGAAACCGTAACTTTCCTCGCCGCCCCCGATATAGTGCTGCATACCTTCCGAATTGCGGATCTCACGGGCGATCCATTTAAAACCGGTATAGACATCACGCATCTCTATATGGTTCTTCTCGGCGATCTTGCGGATGACCTCTGTAGTCACGATCGTCTTGACAATGAAATCGGTCGGCTTCATCAGTCCTTTAGCCTTGCGGTTCGTGATGATGTACCACAGGAAGATCAGGGTAGTCTGATTGCCGTTGATCAGCACCCACTCGCCCTTGTCATTCTTGCAGGCCATACCTACACGGTCGGCATCCGGGTCACTGGCCATCAGGATGTCTGCATCCAGTGCCTTTGCGTCACGCAGCCCCAGGGTCAGCGCCTCGGCAAACTCCGGGTTAGGACGGACAACGGTGGGGAAATTACCATCCTTGACCATCTGCTCCTTCACACAATGGATATTGTCAAAGCCCCAGAACTCCAGGGACCGTGGAATCATCGTCATGCCCGTTCCATGAAGAGGCGTATAGACGATCTTCAGGTCGTGCTGCTTCTTGATGACCTCAGGATCAATGGAAAGCGCCTTGATCTTCTCCAGATAGGGCTTGTCTACATCCTCTCCGATCATCTGGATCAGATCTTTGTTACCCTTGAACTTCACATCCTCGACGCTGACCTTATTGACCTCTTCTATAATACCGGTATCATGAGGAGTCAGTACCTGAGCTCCATCTTCCCAATAAGCCTTGTAGCCATTGTACTCCTTGGGATTATGGCTGGCCGTGATGTTGACACCTGCCTGGGCCTTGAAATAACGGATGGCAAAAGAACACTCAGGAGTAGGCCTCATCTCCTTGAACAAATAGACCTTAATGCCGTTGGCGGAGAAAATATCAGCCACCGTCCGGGAAAACAGATCACTGTGGTTACGGCAATCAAAGCAGACGACAGCAGAGATCTGCTTCTTGTCCGTAAAACACTTCTTCAGGTAGTTGGCAAATCCCTGTGTTGCCATTCCTACTGTATAGATATTCATCCGGTTCGTACCGGCCCCCATGATGCCACGGAGTCCTCCCGTGCCGAATTCCAGATCCTTATAAAAACTCTCTACCAGATCCGTCTTATCCTTGGCATCGAGTTTAGCCTGAACCTCTTTACGGGTCTTTTCATCAAAATCAGGAGATAACCATTTCTTTGCTCTTTTTTCGCACTGAGCGATCAATTCTGCATTATTTGACATAATATTCAAGATTTTATAATACGTTTTCTTTTCTACGCAAAGATAATAATAATATTTATCCTAAGTAACTTTTTAAGTGATTAAATTCTATTGCAAAATACATTTATCGGATTATTTTTCTTAAATTTGCAAGACAAGAAACCAAACGATTAAAAATAAGATGTATTTTACAGGTATTATCATTGCCCTGTCGACATTCCTTATCATCGGCATTTTTCACCCCGTCGTCATCAAGACTGAATATTATTGGGGGACGCGTCCCTGGATCCTTTTCCTGGTTGTCGGCATCCTCTGTATATGCGCCTCTGTCCTCGTAAGGCAGGTGGTCTTCTCCTCCCTTCTCGGAGTGCTCGGTGCCACTCTCCTATGGTCTATCGGAGAACTTTTCAACCAGAAGAAGAGGGTGGAAAAGGGATGGTTCCCGATGAACCCTGAGAGGAAGGACTGTTATCACCTCCATAAGGAGGAAACACAGGGATCTGCCGGGGGACAAGGATCAGCACACGGGGAATGAAAACGGAGTTGATCGTCGTCGGAAAGACCACGGACAAGCATTTCATCGCCGGCATCCAGGACTACAAGGAACGGATAGGTCACTATCTGCCCTTTGACATCCTGATCATCCCGGAGATCAAGGACACGAAACATCTCTCGGAGGAACAGCAGAAGGCCCGTGAAGGAGAACTTATCCTCAGACAGCTGCAGGAATCAGACACGGTCGTCCTTCTGGATGAACACGGGACGGAATACCGGAGCATCGAATATGCCAGATGGCTGCAGAAGAAGATGAACACGGCCCGCCGCCTCGTTTTCGTCATCGGCGGCCCTTATGGTTTCTCCAAGGATATTTATCACAGGGCTGATGAACTGATCTCCCTTTCCAGAATGACCTTCTCCCACCAGATGGTCAGACTGATTTTCACCGAGCAGTTGTACCGGGCCTGCACGATCATCAAGGGGGAACCTTACCATCATGAATAACAGAGGAATCCGCTGGACCAGGATTCCGGCAGTACAGGATGATGTCATCCTGTTTCATTGACCAGAAGGAAAAGATATGTCAGAAGAAAAATATATAGAGATCAAGGGAGCCAGGGTCAACAATCTGAAAAACATCAGTCTGAAGATTCCCCGTGATCAGTTTATTGTCATCGCCGGAGTTTCCGGTTCGGGAAAATCCTCCCTTGCCTTTGACACGCTCTATGCTGAGGGCCAGCGCCGCTATGTGGAGAGCCTCTCCAGCTATGCACGCCAGTTTCTGGGCAGGATGAGAAAGCCGGAATGCGACTTTATCAAGGGACTTCCTCCGGCCATTGCCATCGAACAGAAGGTCATCGCCCGGAACCCCAGAAGTACCGTCGGCACCTCTACGGAAATATACGAATACCTGAGACTGCTTTATGCCCGGATCGGCAGGACTTACTCGCCGGCCAGCGGACAGGAAGTGAAAAAGCATACTGCCGAAGATGTCATCCGGCAGATGGAACAGTTTGGTGAGGGTACACGGTTTGTCATTATGTCTCCCTTGCATATCGTCAAGGGGCGGACCACCCAGAAGCAACTGGAGATGTACGTCCAGGAGGGTTATTCCCGCATCTTTACCAAGGGTGATTTCATCCGGATAGATGACTTTCTCGAGACCCATGCCAAAGAGGTGCTGAAACCTCAGGAAATCTACCTGGTCATTGACCGGATGTCCGTATCCAAGGAGAAGGACGCCATCAGCAGGCTCACGGATTCTGCAGAGACCGCCTTCTATGAGGGTGATGGATACATGCAGGTCATGATCCTGCCGTCACAGCAAATCTTCAAATTCTCCACACGCTTCGAAGCTGACGGGATCCAGTTTGAAGAACCGACCGAGAATCTCTTCTCCTTCAATTCTCCGCTGGGGGCCTGTCCCACCTGTGAAGGTTTCGGGAGCGTGCTGGGTATTGACGAACGGCTTGTCATTCCCAACTCTACCCTGAGTGTGTATGATGGCTGTGTGCAATGCTGGCATGGGGACAAGATGAACGTCTGGCAAAAAGAATTCATACGCCGTGGGGAAAAGGATCATTTCCCTGTATTCAAACCTTACTATCAGTTGTCTCAGAAGGAAAAGGACATGCTCTGGCACGGACTGCCTTCGGAAAAGAAGGTAAATATCCACGACCGGATATGTATAGACTCCTTTTTTCAGATGGTCAAGGAGAACCAGTACAAGATCCAGTACCGCGTGATGATGAGCCGATACCGTGGAAAGACGGTCTGCCCGACTTGCCATGGGACACGGTTGAAGAAGGAAGCTTCCTACGTGAAGATCGGCGGCAGGAGCATCACTGACCTGGTGGAGATGTCTATATGGGACTTGAAAGACTGGTTTGACCATCTGGCATTAGACCCTGATGATGCAAAAATAGCCAAACGGCTCCTCGTGGAGATCCGGAACAGACTCCAGTTCCTGGTGGAGGTAGGCCTCGGGTACCTTACCCTGAACCGCCGCTCCAACACCTTGTCCGGCGGGGAGAGCCAGCGCATCAACCTGACGACCTCCCTGGGCAGTTCGCTGGTCGGCAGCCTGTACATCCTGGACGAGCCCAGCATTGGCCTCCACCCACGGGATACAGACCGGTTGATCCACGTCCTGAAAGAGTTGCAAGACATAGGGAACACGGTCATCGTCGTCGAGCATGATGAAGAGATCATCCGGTCAGCAGATGAGCTGATCGACATCGGTCCGGATGCCGGCCGCCTGGGGGGAGAGGTGGTCTTCCAGGGCAGGATGGACGCTATCAACGAGGCACAGGGAGACCCCGGGAAATGTCAGGAACTGCTGGCACGGTACCCCCGGAGTTACACGATAAAGTACCTGACCGGCACGGAGACCATCCCTGTACCTGCCTCCAGGAGAAACTGGAACAGAAGTATCCTGCTGAAAGGTTGCAGGATGAACAACCTGAGGGGCATCGATGTCCGGTTCCCGCTGAATGTGCTGACGGTCGTCACCGGCGTGTCCGGGTCCGGGAAGAGCTCTCTCGTAAAGGGAATCCTCTATCCCGCAATGAAACGTCACCTCGATGAGGTATGTGATGTGCCGGGGGAATACCTGTCCATGGAAGGGGACTGGCAAATGATCAAGCATGTGGAATTCGTGGATCAGAATCCGATAGGGAAAAGTACAAGGAGTAATCCTGCCACCTACGTCAAGGCGTATGATGCCATCAGGGAACTGTTCGCAGAGCAGCCCCTGGCCAGACAGATGGGATTCACCTCTCAATATTTCAGTTTCAACACGGACGGAGGACGCTGTGAGGTCTGCAAGGGCGCAGGCGTCATCACCGTGGAAATGCAGTTCATGGCTGACCTGACGCTCGAATGTGAGGCCTGCCACGGACAGCGCTTCAAGCATGATGTCCTTGAGGTCAGGTTTCATGAGAAGAACATCAACGATGTCCTTAACATGACGGTAAGTGAAGCGATCGACTTTTTCGGGAAGTACAAGGAAAAGGCCATCACTGACCGCTTGAAACCTCTTGAGGAGGTGGGACTGGGATACATCAAACTCGGACAGAACTCCTCTACGCTTTCAGGCGGGGAGAACCAACGTGTAAAACTGGCTTATTTTATCAGTCAGGAGCAGGCGGAGCCGACCCTTTTCATCTTTGATGAACCGACGACCGGATTGCATTTCCACGATATTAAGCGCCTCCTTTCGGCCTTTGATGCCTTACTTTCCCGAGGACATACCGTCATCGTGATCGAGCATAACCTGGATGTGATTAAGACCGCAGACTGGATTGTTGACATGGGGCC
>ENA-UOOK01006394-UOOK01006394.1-fermentation-metagenome-genome-assembly--contig:-NODE-6394-length-11299-cov-10.308698_pt1 | contig 11299 bp, 8 predicted proteins | sample MGYA00245777_ERZ724023 | MGnify/ENA primary metagenome ERZ724023 (study PRJEB28704, sample SAMN03018312) | fermentation metagenome | biome: anthropogenic terrestrial biome; feature: soil; material... | reverse complement strand
CATCTTGAAAAATTTGTCTTTTATTTGTTGTTGACTGCCTCAATCCGTGTAAAAACGGGTTGGGGTTTGTCAATAATAAACATTCCAGATATTTTTTCCTGTCACTTTGTGAAAAAATTAAAACCTGACTATAGCGTAACTGTTAACTAAAGATTTGTTATATTTGCGTCTAATCTTAATCAAGGTGATGCTTTGAAACGTAAGGTTTCTACTGCTGAATCCGGATTAAAAGAACTTTCGTAAACAACCTCTATTATGGGTGGTTATACGAATGTTTTAAATTTGTATTTACGAAAGTTGTTTATTTATTACGTAAATAACACGTTACCAACAAGCCTAAAAAAAGACTACGACAATGATAAATTTGCTGCATAAAGACAAAGAAGAAAAAGGAAACTGCCCACGCACAAAAGCAAGAGTGTGGCTGCCCTTCCCTGCAACCGTCCCTTCGCAGCCACACACATGCTTTTCTAGCCGACCCGCCCCGTTTAATGAAAATTTTGTGGTAAATTGAAACCTTTTTAAAATACAAATGAATATTAGTGAATCAGATACAAGAGCGAAATATATTGACCCTAAACTAAAAGAGAGTGGATGGGAGGAATATATTATTCGAGAACATTACTTTACTGACGGGAGAAAACTTCTTGGAGGTAAGAGAGGTAAACGTCTATTTGTGGACTATCTTCTACGATACAAAAACACAAATTTAGCGATAATTGAAGCAAAGAAACTTGACAAACATCCTACCCAAGGATTACAACAAGCTATCACATACGCCGAGAAGTTAAAGGTAAAATTTGTATTTGCAACAAACGGAGAAAAGATTTACCAGTTCGATATGAATAAAGGAACTGGTGACTATGTAGATTCATTTCCTACACCCGAAGAATTATTACAAAACTCAATTTCAAATTTCACCCTATTAAAAGAATTTCTTATAAATGTTCCTTTTTATCTGACAGGTGATAAACAACCCAGATATTATCAGGAAATTGCGGTAAATAAAGCAACAGAAGCAATTGCTGACAATCAAAAACGTATTTTACTAACTCTCGCAACAGGCACAGGAAAGACCTTCATTGCGTTCCAAATTGTTCACAAATTATTTAAAGTCAAATGGAATCTTGACAATTCCGACAGAAGACCAAAAATCCTATTTCTGGCAGATAGAAATATTCTAGCTGACCAAGCAATAAACACCTTTAATGACCCATACGAAAAGGATTTAATCAAAATTGATGGTTCTGAAATAAAAGCACGAAATGGAGTTGTACCAACAAACGCTTTTATATTTTTTGCTATTTATCAAGCTATTAGCGAGAAAGAAAATATTGGTGGCTATTACAAGCAATACCCACCTGATTTTTTTGACTTAATAATAATTGATGAATGTCACAGAGGTAGTGCAAATGAAGAAGGTTCTTGGCGTGATATTTTAGACTATTTTAAAAAAGCTGTTCATTTAGGTTTAACTGCAACACCAAAACGCACTGACAACGTAGATACTTACGATTATTTTGGGAAACCAATTTATGAATATTCTCTTAAGGATGGCATAAATGACGGATATTTAAGCCCTTATAAAGTTAAAAAAGTAAGAACAAATATTGATTCATACATTTATACCGAAGCTGATAAAGTCAAAGAAGGTACAATTGAATATAAAAAAGTCTATAAGAAAAAGGAATTCAACAAAACAATTGTAATTCCAAAGCAAATAGAACTTGTTGCTCAGTCTATCCTTAATAATATCAACACAATGGACAAATCTATCGTTTTTTGTGTTGACCAAGAGCATGCACTAAATATGCGTGATGCAATAAATAAATTCAAAAAAATTTCAGACCCGAACTATTGCGTAAGAGTAACGAGTGATGAAGGTAAAGACGGTAGGGATTTGCTAGAGCGATTTCAGGATAATGATAAGGATATTCCAGTAATATTGACTTCCTCACAAATGCTTACAACTGGTGTAGATGCTCGCAATGTGAGAAATATTGTTCTTGTTCGTGAAATACTTTCAATAGTAGAGTTTAAACAAATTGTTGGCAGGGGAACCCGTTTGTTTGAGGGAAAAGACTTTTTTACCATTCTTGATTTTTCTGAAGAAGCAACCGACTTGTTTTATGACCCTGAATGGGATGGATTGCCAGACGATGAAACCGAAGGAAGTACAGGTACAGGTGGCAACACAAGCGGTGGAACCAAAACTGGTGGTGGAAATACTCCCGAGCCGCCAAGACCGCCACGTCCACCAAAGCCACCTAAAATTGTGGTTGAACTTTCAACTGGTCGTAAACTTAAAGTTTTGGATATTGAAACCAGATATATTGATGAAAGCGGAAAACCTCTTACTACAAAACAATTTCTTGAAAAGCTAATTGGATTTATCCCTGATTTGTACGAAAGTGAGCAACAATTACGTAAAATTTGGTCAAAACCTGAAACAAGGGATGAATTGCTGATAAGACTTGCAGATTCTGGAATTGATGAAGAGCAACTGGATTGTTTAATGAAAATATTTGAAGCGGAAAATTGCGATATTTTTGATATTCTCATGCATATTTCTTATGAAAACGATTTGATTACACGTAGTCAAAGAGCTGTGCATACAATGAAAGACCAAGTATTTTTCAATATTTATCAAAATTTGAAAGCACAAGATTTCTTACGATTTGTTTTAGAACGTTATGAAGTTGATGGAATCAAAGAACTAAAACGGGAACGATTAGGTGCTTTAGTTGAATTAAAAAATTTGGGAACAACTAAAGATGCAGCACAGGTTTTTGGCGGTTTACAAAATCTTATTGATGCATTTTACAAATTACAGGAACACTTATACGCTTCATAATTATGGTAATAGAAATTAATTCAAATAAACTTTGTAACGAAAGACAAACAATTAATTTCACAAATAATGTTTTAACATTGGTTGGTGAAAATGGTTGTGGAAAGTCTTCAATTTTAGAAGCCGTATTTGAAAAATATATTGAAGATGAACAAATCAGAACAATCTGCTTTTCATCTGGGCAAAACGAATTATTTACTAACCTTTTTTATCGGCATAAACAAAGAAATAGAAGGTACTTACAAAAAGAAGAAAACCAATATATTTCATCCTTCTATTTTAATTATGATTGGGTTAGGGTTCTTGTTTTTTTTGCTTCCGTATTAAAACCAAATGGTAAAGTTCGAGAATTTCTTGTGTCTCATGGTTATATTGATGTTAATGGAGAAGACGATGTTAGTTCAAAATTGCACTTTCCTTTTAGGATAAGGAAATACTACAAAGCACGGATTGATAATGAAATTTTGGAAGAAGCAAAGCCTGATTTTGATTTTGAAACCAAACTTGTAAGAAAATCATATTTCCATGAAATTCTTGTTAGATTGCTAGCTGTATACAATATTACTTTTGAGTTTGGAGATGAAAAGTATCAAACTCTTTTTAAAAGAGGTTTAGAATTAAATAGCAGTAAAGTTTTTCAAATTTTTACAGACAAAGACATAAATAGGATTTTTTCTTTTTGGGCATTAGCAACTCATACTTACGAAAGAAATATTGATATTGATGAATGTTCGCTTGTTTTTAAGAATAATATGGAATTTCGTCAGTTAAGCGACGGTGAATATCAATTGTTATCAATTTATGCTTTGATTGACCTGTTTGATTCAAATAATACAATTTTTCTATTTGATGAAATTGATTCGCATTTGTATTACCGTAATCTTGAAAAGCTTTGGAATGTCCTTAAAAACCAATTAAATGGCAAGGTTATAACTACCACACATATTGCAGATTCTATACTCAGAAACGATTATGATGATTTAAAACTGATAGAAAGAGGAAAGATTGAGAATGAACTAACATTAAGAGAACTAGCCAAACGAATTTCAAGTGTAGTTGGAAAGGAAAAGTTTGAATTTCAGTTAGCATCAAGAGCTAAAAATATTGTTTTAATTGATGATGAGGATGATTGGATTGTTTTCAAAAAACTTGCACACAAAAAATTAAATGAAGATACAAATCAAGTATTTTCTAAAATCATAACATTTAAGAGAACATCAAGTTTTAACAACAATAATGAGGTTTTTGGAAAAGGAAAACTAGAATTTGTAAAAGAGTTTAAAAACCAATTAAATGGTGGAAGTCCTGAAACTAAAAAATTTTTCTTGATTTGTGATAGAGATAAACTGTCAAAGAATTCTATTTTGGCAGATTTACAAGTTAATATTCATAACGATTACAATGGACTTAGGAATTTCAATGGAATAAATACTCATTTATTAAGTTGGAAAAGACTTGAAATTGAAAATTATCTTATAAGCTATTCTATGCTAACAAATAAAGGCAAGATACAAGACTTACAAAATAAATTCGGCAGAATTCAGTTCATAGCAAATGATAATTTGGACGGGGTTGCTGATATTGAGGAATACGATGCAAAAACATTATTGCATCCTTTATATAAACCGAATGGTTTTAATGAAACTCTATTTAATGAATTAATCGCATTAATTCCAACAGAAGAAATTTCGGAAGATATTGTAACTATGTACACTTTTTTAAAAAATAATATTGTTCAATAAATGGAACTACAACAAAAAATAGATAGAATCACAGACATTCTTCGCCGTGACGATGGGATAAGCGGAGCAATGCACTACACAGAGCAAATTTCATGGATTTTGTTTCTTAAATTCTTAAATGACTTTGAGGAAGAAAAAGAAGGCGAAGCCTTGCTTAATAATACCAAATACGAAAGGATAATAACCAATGAGTTTCAATGGAATCATTGGGCTTGTCCTAAATCAATCGATGGTAAACCCGACCTGAAAAATGCTAAAACAGGCGACGACCTTACCAAGTTTGTGAACTCAATGCTTTTCCCATATTTAAAAGGTTTTAAGGTAAATATCAACCAATTAAAATCGGTTAAATATAAAATCGGGAATGTTTTTGAGTTTTTAGATAACCGTATTGCAAGCGGACATACATTACGCGAGGTATTAGATATTATTGACACGCTGAATTTCCAATCTCAAGAGGAACTTTTTGAACTCTCGCATGTATATGAAAACCTATTGCAAGGAATGGGCAATGATGGGGGCAATTCGGGCGAATTTTATACACCCAGAGCTGTTATAAAAGCAGTAATTGAGGCTATTCAACCTGAACCAGGGCAGACAATTTATGATGGTGCAGCGGGTAGTTGTGGTTTCTTAATAGAAGCGTTTGAATTTATTAAAGAAAAATACCGCAATAAACTTTCAACTCAACAATGGCAAGCCTTACACGAAGATACTTTTTTTGGCAACGAAAAAACTCCTTTGGCTTACATAATGGGGGTAATGAACATGATATTGCACGGCATTGAAAGCCCAAATTTGTACAAACAAAACACGCTTACAAACAACATAAGAGATATTCAGGAAAAAGACCGTTACGATATAATTGTTGCTAATCCACCCTTTGGTGGGAAGGAAAAACCTCAAATACAACAGAACTTTCCTATACAAGCCAATGCAACCGAATTATTGTTTTTGCAGCACTTTATGAAAAGTTTGAAAAAAGGTGGTAAAGCTGCGATTGTAATTCCAGAAGGTGTTTTATTTCAAACGGGTAATGCATTTAGAAGCGTAAAAGAAGAATTGCTCGCTAATTTTAATGTACACACCATACTTAGTTTGCCTGCCGGTGTCTTTTTGCCATACAGCGGAGTTAAAACGAATGTACTATTTTTTGACCGCACAGGTGCAACTTCCGATATTTGGTATTACGAATGCACGCCCGAACAGAAACTTACCAAAAACAAACCTATACAATACGAACACCTAAAAGAGTTTGTTGAATTGTTTCCTAAACGGACATTATCACAAAACTCATGGTTGGTAAAAATAAATGATATTGTCGACACTGACCTTTCAGCAAAGAACCCAAATGTTTCAACCGATTTGGAACACATGCCACCAAAGGAAATTATTTCGCATATAAAGAAAAATGAAACAGAAATAAATCGTTTGATGTCGGAAATTGAACAAATTCTGGAGGAGGGGTTAAATGGATAGTTTACTGAAAAATTGGGAAAATGTATTTGTTCAAGATGTAATTAAAAGAATAATTACAGGGACAACTCCAAGCATGCAAGAACCAAAATATTTTGAAAATCCTACAGTTGATTGGTTTACTCCTTCTGATTTTGATGACAATAGAAAAATTCTGTCTAATTCTAATCGTAAACTGAATTCGTTGGCATTTAGTAACGGAAAAGCAAAATTATACAGTCAAAATAGTTTATTACTTGTTGCTATTGGAGCAACAATAGGTAAAATAGGATTGTTGTCAACAGAGGCAAGTTCAAATCAACAAATTACCGCATTAGAGTTTAAAGAGTCTGTTAATCCTTTTTATGCTTATTATTGGTTTAAGTTTATAAAACCTGAAATCATAAAAAACTCTTCAGCTGCTACTTTACCAATTATTAACCAAAATGGAATCAAGCAACTTCCATTTCTACTGCCTCCCTTTCCCGAACAAACTCGCATAGTAAACAAACTCGATACACTTTTTATCCGAATTGATAAAAGCATTTCGTTTTTGGAGGAAAATATTAATTACAACCAAGCACTAAAAAATAGTATCATTGAAAATACCTTTATTAAACTATTCAATCATTCCAAAACATTTAAAATCAAAGAAATTGCAGAAATTAAAGGTGGTAAAAGACTGCCAAAAGGTGAAACTGTATTAGATGAAAAGACAGATTATCCATATATAAGGGTAACCGATTTTAATGACAATGGTACTATTGATTTAAACAATCTTAAATACTTAAAGAAAGAAGTTCAAGAGCAAATTAAAAGGTATATAATAACTTCAAAGGATTTGTATATAAGCATTGCGGGAACCATTGGCAAAACTGGAATTATACCCAAAGAATTAGAAAATGCTAACCTTACAGAAAATGCAGCTCGTTTGGTTTTTAAACCTAATCTAAAAATCAATAATCGCTTCATTTACTACTTTACACTTTCAAACAATTTTAAAGAACAAGTTGGTTTGGCAACAAAAACAGTTGCTCAACCAAAATTAGCTTTAACAAGGCTTGCAGAAGTTGAAATTCCAATTCCATCAATTGAAATTCAAGATAAAGAAGTAAAAGAATTTGATTTGATTAGTTCTAAAACAATTGAAATACTCAAACAACAGCAATCAAAACTAACCTATTTAAAAGCTTTAAAAGCAAGTATTTTGGATAAGGCTTTTAAGGGTGAATTATAAAATAATACAGATATGGCAAAATCAGTCAGCATACAAGTAGCCAAAGACCATTTGGAGAAATTAACAAAGGCTAATGGTACAACCGCATTAATGGAATTAATATGGAATAGTCTTGATGCTGATGCAAAAAACATAACCGTTAAAACTAAAGATTCAGGAATTGGAATTTCCCAAATTACAATTGAAGATGATGGAATAGGCATACGATATGATGAAGCTGAACTGATATTTGGTTCATTAGGTGGCTCTGTTAAGAAAAATCGTCGTTTTAGTCAAGGTAACCGAAAATTCCATGGAGAAGAAGGGAAAGGACGTTTTAAAAGTCTTTCGCTTGGTCAAAGAGTAAAGTTTGAAAGCACATTTGCTGAAAATGGCTCTTATAAATATTTTGATGTTACAATTGACATAAACAACCTTCAGGATTCAAATATTAGTGACTTAAAATCACTTAAAAAGGGCGATGGTACTTCTGGTGTAAAAGTTACCATTGATAATGTAATTAACGATAATGCTTCGATTTTAACCACTGATAAAATAATCCAGCAGATTGAGGAAAAACTGGCAATATATTATTTAACCTATCCTGATTTTAATATTTACATCAATAAAGCAAAACTAAAGTTTGACAGGTATATTCAGAATAAATTTGAGGATGCTTTTATTGTCGAAACAGAATCTCCGAAAGAGGAAATACGATTTAGTATTAAAATAATTGAATGGTCAATTCCTAATGACAAGAAAATATACCTGTGCGGTAAAAGTGGTATTTCATACAACGAAACCAAACTTGGAATAAAAGCAGGTTCTTTTAATATTTCCGTTTATCTTCAATCAGAATATATTGAAAAATTGCATAAAGAGGGTCTTTTAGATTTCGGAGAGAATCATCCTGTACTTTCACAAGCAATTGAGATTAGCCGTGAATTTGCAAGAAAATATGTTCGAGACCGTTTACATGAAAATGCAAAAGGTTTTATTGAAGAAGCTAAACGGGAAGGCTTTTACCCTTATAAAGAAATGCCTGTTAATAATATTGAAGAAGTTCAACGAAAAGTATTCGATATTTTAGCTCTTAACATTAATGATTATTCACCTAAATTCTCGGAGCAAGAAAAGTCCAGTAAAAAACTCACTTTTAGTTTAATAAAAGAAGCACTGGAAACTGATAGTTCTTCACTTAGGAAAATTCTATCAGAAGCTATCAATTTGCCAAAAGATAAACAAGATGAACTTGCCGAAATACTTGAAAAAACATCTTTAGCAGATATTACTACAACATTCAAAGAAATTACAGGCAGACTAAGAACATTGTATGAATTAAGACTTATTCTATTTGAACCAGGCATAAAAGAACAAATTTTAGAAAGAAAGCATCTGCATCAAATTGTAAAACATAACACTTGGATATTTGGTGAAGATTATTCATTAGGTGCAGAAGATGTTAATTTGAAAAATGTTTTAAAAACTCACTTAAAAGAACTTGGTCGGGCGGATTTTGAAGAAATTATTAAATCTGAGGATAATTCTGAGCTAAATGATATTCCCGATATTTGTTTATATAAACAGTTTCCAAGAGGTAAAGCAGGTTTCTTTGAAAATCTTGTAATTGAATTAAAAAGACCATCAAAACGTTCGGGTGAAACTGAATTAAGTCAGGTAAAAAGGTATGCTCAAAAAATTGCTGAGGACGGTAGATTTGATAAAACTAAAACCGAATGGACTGTTATTCTTCTTGTAACCGATATGACTGAGGGTTTGGAATTCGAATATGACCAAGATGGAAAACCCAAGGGTGAAATAATTAAAAAAAAGGATTTAAAAGTATATGTTAAAAAATGGATTGATGTCATTTCAGATGCAGAATCAAGGTATCAATACTTAAAAGAAAAATTAAACTTCACGATTTCACAAAACGAAGAAGGGCTAAATCTTTTAAAGACAAAGTATTCTAAATATTTACCTGAAAGTGTATGACATTAAACCCATCGCACCCGTCCCTTCGCTGTAAGGCACATTGGCAAAACGCACAAAGCCAACGCTACAACCAAATTTTGCCAAAGAGCCTTCCAGCCCTTCCCACGCCGACGCTCGGAGGACAAGACAGTGCAGCAAATTTGACAGAAAAATTGATTGAAAACAAAAAAGGCCAGTTGGTAACACGCGGTATAAAACATTGGGGTTTAGGTGGTTATTCGAGCTTTCTGCCCCGCATCAAGTTCGGTGTAACTGGACAGGATGGCAGCCCGCAATCCCCAACGATTTCATACCGCCAACCGTTAGGCACAAGCGGAAGAGCGACTGCAACTAAATAAACTAAACCGATAAAATGACAAAATAAAAAGACGGCAAACCCACAAAACAAGAGTGTTACAGCCCATCCCACAACCATCCCTTCGCTGAAAGGCACATTGGCAAGTCGCACAAAAAGCCAATGTAAGTACCAATACCTGCAAAGAATAGATGGAATCGATTGTACAACTAAGTCCCATTTATATACAGAAAAAAGAAAAGATAAATGTACGAAGTGGAGATTACTCGACAATATTTACGATCACTCATAAGAATAATTATGTCTCTTCCGGGGAAATGGGGTTAATTCTAAGAAAAACATCGCTATCACACAATAGAATGAAATTTTTTAGGCAATGCGTGTACAACAACTGTAATACATATAAAAAAGTGATTTTGTTGTTAAAAGTAGAATATTTGTCTTTAACAGCAAGATGTGCCCCCACTTTTTTTAATCATTAATTAATACCTAACTATGGGGACGGGGAGGTGAAAAATTAAAAAATAATCATGAAAAAAATTACTTTATTAATTTCTTTGTTATTAATTTCTGTTGTTATCTATGCTCAGAAAAACAACTTGGTCGATGTAGTTTATCTCAAAAATGGAAGTATTTTAAGAGGAATAATAATTGAGCAAGTTCCTAATGAGTCGATTAAGTTGCAAACCGCAGATGGGAATATTTTTGTTTACCAAACCAGTGAGATAGAAAAGATTACTAAAGAAGGTACAGTCAAACAATCTCGAAATCAGTTTGCTTATGGTGATAATGAGTTGCAACATAGAAAAGGTTATATTGGTCTGTCTATTGGACCTTCATTTGCAATTGGTGATTTGAGTGATTTACCAGTAGGAGCAATATTAAATCTCGTTGATTTTGGCTATTTATTTACAAATAATATTGGCGTTGCTGCAAAATGGTTTGGAACTGCACATGCAGAAAGTGGTGCAACATTTGGTATTGGAGGATTAATGGGTGGTTTATTAGCATCTACACCAATAAGTGAAAAAATTAATTTTGAAGGTAAAGCTTTAATAGGACCTGGCCTATTTGTAGCCTCGTACGATGGGGATTCAGAAACATCTGAAGCGTATTTTGGATATGATCTTGGAGTAGGTTTAAGATTTAACACCAGTGAAAAAGTATCGTTACTTTTAAATGCAGATTATATTGGATTATCTGATTACAGCTCTATTAACGTTACTTTTGGTGTGGCATATAGATTAAAGTAAATTGCCGTTATATTATTATCAATTGTAGAAATTTAAATAATACAGAATAATTTTTTTATTACATTTACAGGAGTCTAACGACCCAATTGCATCTTTTAGTGTGAAGGATATAGATCATGAGATAAGACATAATAAAACGAGTTATTTGATATATTGAGGTGCCAAATCGGGATTTTTTAGTTTTGACAGAGAGGAAAACATCCGTTAAGTGTCGGTGTTATAATTGAATATATAAAGTAGGTTCGAGTCCCTTCAGCCGCACAAAAAGCTCCTCTCAGGGAAACTTGAGGGGAGTTTTTTGAGCGATAAAGACAATGCAACTCGGTTAATCCCGGTTTGAGCAGTATGGTTTCAAGAATATGCAATATTCGTAATTTCATAGACAATATCTTTCCCGGGGCGTTTTAAAACAACTTTGTCTCCCTCTTTTTTATTCGTCAATGCATTGGCCAAAGGCGATATAAAGGAGATTTTTCCTTTGGAAACATCAGC
>ENA-UOOK01006392-UOOK01006392.1-fermentation-metagenome-genome-assembly--contig:-NODE-6392-length-11306-cov-3.057773_pt1 | contig 11306 bp, 10 predicted proteins | sample MGYA00245777_ERZ724023 | MGnify/ENA primary metagenome ERZ724023 (study PRJEB28704, sample SAMN03018312) | fermentation metagenome | biome: anthropogenic terrestrial biome; feature: soil; material... | reverse complement strand
GAAAGCATATCATACGAACAACAGAAAAGCAACACTATGCATTAGGGGATTTTTAATTTATTGGGGAGGTACAAACCGTGAAATCAAAATGGAAAAGGTATTTTGCAGCTGCTTTGGTTTTGAGGGTATTTGCATTCATGCTGTCTACCGTTACCCGCAGCACGGCGGTATCCACCGGTATTTCTATCGGTGTATATGGAGGCGGACGTCTTGTAACGGCGATCATGAATAACATGGTCAAATGGGAAATGCTGAAATTCATTCCTTTCAACCATTTAAATTTGTCCGACAAACTCTTTTCCTATCGCAACTTGATACTGACAAACAATGACATGAACATATTAAACATGGTTTTCAACAACGGACCTGTCACCGGCACACTGTTTTCCGTTCTTTATTTGGCAACGTTGTTGTTCACGATGGGATGGATCGCCTTCGATTCCTTTACCCGCAGAGACATCTGATTTTCAATGAAAAACGCCGGCTCACACGAGCCGGCATTTGTTTTTTACGGGGATGATATCAACTTTTGTGCTTTTTCATAGCACTCTTTGCAGTAAGCAATGATGTATTCAAATTGAGCTTTGGGATATTTTCCCCAACAGGGAACTTCCAGATGGAAGCAGCCGTCATACCCATTTTCCAAGAGGAGCGTAAAGAGGGAAACAAAATTGTTGACCCCTTCCCCGGGCAGAGCATCGGCGAGATAGGTTTTGTTGGGGGTGGGATAACAGCACTTGGTATAGAACGTGGCGGCTCTTTCGGGGGTGCGGCCGAAAATGTAGGGCAGGGGTGCTTCGCTTAGGTTTTCTATGACCCGATAGTCTTTGACATGGACATGAACAACATCTTTGCCAAAGGCGCGGATGACCCGGTCGGGGGATTCGTTGACAAAATAGGTATTACCCAGATCCGCTACAAATTTAGGGGCCCTGTCCAGAGCCTGTACAAATTTTTTAAGATTTTGCACACCGTTGAAACCGGCACCTTGGGGTTCATACACGACTTGAACACCTTTTGTGGCAGCGTAATCATACACTTCCCGGCAGGCAGGAATGATTTGGGGCAGCTTTTCCTCAAAATTCACAGAGCCCGGCGCAAAGGAACATACAAGGGTATGGTGGAGATATTTGCAGTCGGTTACCTGGCATACATCGGCATATTTTTTCAGGATTGCAACAGAAGCTTCGGTGTTTTGGCTTATATCCACACACCAGGAAAAACAACGTAACGCCACTCCTTTCTCATCGGCATAGGCCTTGATGCGGCGAGCACTGTCCAGCATGGCTTCCCGTGGCATGGAATCGGGAAAATAAGAAGCGGTCAACTCCACCGAATAAAACCCCAACGCGGCGGCAGAATCAATGGCACCTTCCACGCCTTTTACAAACGGGGGCAAAGCAAAATGGCCAAGTTTCATAGTAAGTTACCTCGTTTATGTATATTTTCTTGTATCCAGTATGGTTTGTATCGCCGGGGATGTTCCGCAGCATTCTATCACAGCGGACAGCAAGGCATCTTGCAATTCCCGCAGAATCCGCGGGTTTTTCCCGCCCACGGGTTTTCCGTCCAGGGTTTGGACGGGGACGCAAAGGGAGCCTGCGGAGGAATACATCAACTCGTCTGCCTCAAAGGCTTCCTGCAGGGTAAAAGGACGTTCCTCGTAGGGAATGCCCTGTTTTCGGCAGGTAAGCAGTATATTTTGTCTGGAAATGCCGTTGAGGATGAAATGGTTGGCAGGATGGGTAATCAGCGTGCCGTTTATTAGAATGTAGGCATTGGAATGAGCGCATTCCGTCACCACGTTGCCCCGATGGAACAGGCATTCCTCACAGCCGGCTTCCGCTGCCGCTTGGGCACCCATCACCGCAGGAAGGAGATTGATGGTCTTGATATTGCAATGGAGATAACGGGTATCTTCCATCGTGATCATACGGGCGGGTTGATAGAGATTGACCAAGGATTTGGGCGTCAGCATGACCCACAGATTGGCACAGCCCCCGGGGAAAAGATGATTGCGCAGACCACTGCCCCGCGTCCATTGAAAATAGACAAATTGTTCGCCGTCATCCACCATGCAAACCAATGCTCGCAACAAGGATTTTAGCTCTTCGGGGGTATGGGTGGGCTTGATTTTCAACAAAGATGCGCTGTGAAAGAAACGATCCACATGGGCATCCAGATCCCAAATGATGTGATGAATGCTATAGGTGGCATCGTATACGCCGTCCCCGAAATAACACCCGCGATCGGTCATGGGGACAGACATTTCTTCGATTAAACCGATTTTCCCGTTGTAATACCCCAGATTTTTCATTCCGTACCTCCCTGAAAAATCCATGAATAACGTGATGACATGGCAGTGAAGGTATCGTTTCAGATGAATATTTTTTTAGTAATTTCTTCCTGCCATTTGCGGCTGCGGTTGAGGAAGAGAAAAAACAAAGCGGTCATAACACAGGCAGCAAAGGGAATCCAACTCCAAAACGGCGCCCAGGGTGTACCGATATAGGCATGGAGCAGCATTTCCAAGCCCAGCAGATAGATACCGATCAACATCAGAGAATAGGCAACCAGTCTCAATATTGGACGAAAATAGGAAAAACGAGATAAAAAAACCATGAGAGAAGCAAACCCGCCGGCGGCGATGGTGATAGGAAGAGCCAGGATGAGATACCACCGCCAATTTCCCGGTGTGATGAACACGACAATCATCAACAAAAAGAGGCTGATCGCTGCCGTGTCAAGGGTAAGGCAAAAGAGGGGATGGGGTTTATGCATCAAAATGGGCAGCAAAGCCGCAACAAAAAATAAAGCCAGGCTTCCGATGACAAAAACACTCCAGGGTGAATCCTTCACAAGAAGCAAATTCAAAAGCAGACAGATTCCCGTGGGGACAATCAACAACAAGGAGATGATGGAAGCCACAAAACGGCGATTGACAACGCTGGTTCGTTCCATTTGTTCGGGATAGCGGGATTTGGCATCCGAGAGCGGTTCCCGGGGGTTATAGGCTTCCAGACCGCAGAGAGGGCAAACCTTTTCGGGCGGCGTCATCTTGACACCACAATTGACGCAATAGGCCATAGAATCAACCTTTCTTTCTTAACTGATTGCTTTCCAGGGTGACAGGAAGACCCATTTCCACCAGAGAACAAAAGAAGTTTCTTTCGATTTCACTTTCTTTTAGGGTGCGGGTAAAATGAATGCGCAGTTCATTTTGATGGGTCAAACAGGAAGCAACCAAGCGATTTAACTGCAAAGGGCCCAAAATAAAATCGATATGCTTCACCGCTTCCGCCATGGGGGAAGGCAGATTGGCAAGGCCCAGATTGGAAAAACAGGAACTGGTTTGCTTATCCCCCAAAACACGGAATGATAGCTTCATGATAGGGATTTTCAGTATCAAAGGACAAAGGCGAAGCAAGATGTTTTTTTCGACTTTCACATTGGATGAAAATTTAGCTCTGAGTTTTTTGTCGTCCACCTCCAGCATCATGAATCCCTTCACGGCTTTACAGATTTCCCGCAAGGAATACTCACCGTATTTGGGATTGATACCAGGATTTACATAGGTGGCAAAATTACGCTTGGTTTTGGTGGGAAACAATTTCCGCAAGTTGACCGGAACACAGATTTTCACCGGTTTGAACTGTTTTCTTTTTTTCAGCCGCGCCTGCTGTTTGTGTATAGAGTGAATGAGCAGAGCGGTAATAAACTCCGTAACGGAAACCCCATAGCTTTTGGCGATGAGAGACACTTTGTCTGCCGGCAGGGTACCGGTGGTAATGTGGACAAAATCATTTTCTTCCTCCGTAGCTTGAACGCGATAAGCATAGCCTTCCATGGAAGAGCGGGTGGCATCGGTGTTCAGACGAAGAAAGCTGTCTTCATATTCGTCGGGATGGGGTTCGTCATCACAATCTAAAACGTCATCATCCCGGGGGATCACAAGGCCTTCCCGCAGAGTCAGATATTCGGCGACCAGGGTTTTGAAAAAGCTCAATCCCCCGCCGCCGTCGGTAAGAGAATGAAAAATTTCCACCGCAATGTGCATATCATAATAGCGCACACGAAAGAGGAAATGATTGTTTTCGGAAAATTTCATGCGAACACAAGGATTGGCAACATCCGACTGCATGTCGGGTGCACCGTCCATATGCTCAAAATAATGCCAGAAAACACCCTTGCGAATACGAAGGGCGAGCCAGGGGAATCGTTTGATGGTGCGGTCAAGGGCGATTTTAAGGCAATCGGGATCCACTTCCCGGTAAAAATCAGCCGTAAAGCGAAACAAAGCCGTCCATCCGCGGTTTTTTGCCGCGGGATAAATTTTGGCTGCATTGTCCAGTTTTAACCAGGAAAACTTTTTATCATCCATGAGCGTCCCTCCTGCCGGACAGTATATCATGCGCGGTATATTATTGCAAGCACAATCGCAGTTATTCCTTGACAAGGTATAACAACGGGGTATAATAAGCACAGAATACAGGAAGGAGAGAACACTATGCGAACAGACAACAGAGCCCGCGATCAATTGCGGGATGTGCAGATACAATGTCATTTTACCAAAACAAACGGCGGATCCGTTCTGATCAACTGGGGAAGCACCCGGGTGTTGTGTACGGCGCTTTTGGAGCAAGCCACCATGCCGTTTTTGACGGGCACGGGAAAAGGATGGCTGACGGCGGAATACGCCATGCTGCCTTCTTCCACGGGTAGCCGTAAGAAAAGAGAAACCATCCATCCCGACGGACGTTCTACTGAAATCAAACGTCTGATCGGCAGAAGTCTGCGGCATGCGGTGGACGATGAAAAGCTGGGGGAACGGACCATTTGGATTGACTGCGACGTGCTCCAGGCAGACGGGGGAACCCGCACCGCCTCCATCACCGGCGCATATGTGGCGTTGGCGCTGGGTGTAAAAAAATGGCTGGCGGAAGGCTTGCTTGCACAAAATCCTCTGGTGCATCAGGTGGCGGCGGTTTCGGTGGGCATTGTGGATGACGAACCGATGCTGGATTTGTGTTACAGGGAAGACTCTGCCGCGCAGGTGGATATGAATGTGGTTATGGATGAAAACGGCTCTTTCATCGAATTGCAGGGAACGGGAGAAGGCAGAGCCTTTACCCCGGAAGAATTGGCGCACATGATGGCGCTGGGCAAAAAAGGGCTTGCCGAACTGATGAAACTTCAAAAAACCGCCATTGAACATGCATAAAAAACAGCCTTGCGGATGCCCGCAAGGCTGTTTGCTTGTCAATTCCAGTGCTTATATTTCGGGGATAACGATTTCAATTTCCTTTTTAAGTTTGGCGGACTTGTTGATACCGTCAATAATCGCCTGGTTGATGATAATTTGATCGGAAGGAATGGGAGAAGGCGTTCCGTTTTTGCAAGCGTCCAGGAACACGCGGATCTTCATATCGAACAAGCTTTTCTGTGGAGGCAGCATGGGAATGGTGGTGGTCACCCGTTCGCCGCATACATCGTGATAAATGGACATGGGTTTGTCCACGGTACCATTCCAGCATTCGGTGGAGGGGATCCTCAAACCGCCCTTGGTACCCAAAATGATGGTATCACCGGGCGTATCCATATGCATGGCCCAGGCAATGCGGAAATCCAAAATGATGTCGCCTTCCAACCGGACGAAAGCGGCAGCAAAATCATCCACGCCGAAAGCATCGGCATATTCGGGATGGTCTTTGTAATAGTTGGGATCTTTGCCAAAGAAATCAGAGGTATAACCGGAAACGGTTAAGGGCTTGGGATAGCCGAGGGCGTTGAGAACCATATCCAGAGAATAGCAGCCGATGTCGCCCAGCGCACCGATACAGCCGGTATCTTTGTGGATGAAAGAAGTACCGTAGGGTACGGGAATACCATGACGGCGGCCACCGCCGGTTTGGATGTAATAAATTTTGCCCAGTTCGCCGGACTGAACAATCTTTTTAATCATCTTCATATTGTCGTCAAAACGGGGCTGGAATCCGATGGCAAGAACCTTGCCGCTGGCTTTTTCGGCTTTTCTCATAGCCACCGCTTCATCCAAGGTAACGCACATGGGTTTTTCGCACAACACGTGCAGCCCGGCGTTGAGAGAATCGACGGTGCATTCCGCATGGGTCTTGTTGTAGGTACAAACGGTGACCACATCCAGTTGCAAGGATTTGTCGGAGAGCATTTCTTTATGAGAGCCGTAATAGCTCACGCCTTCCACGCCGTGTTGTTCGCAGAATTTCTTTGCTTTGCCGGGAATCAAGTCGGCGGCTGCCACAATTTCAGCGTCGGACATGGCTTTGAAGCTTCTCATATGGGCACCGGCAATCCAGCCGCATCCGATGAAACCCACACGGATTTTTCTGTTAGGATCCACGTTGGTTTCTGTCGCTCTTTCATGGAATTGATTCAACAGTTCAGTTTCTTTGTTCATGGTGATATCCTCCTTGTTAATATGTGATTTGCTTTAAATAATCAATGCTGGCTTTGGCACAGGATAAAGCATCCATGCCTTCGGTGGGATTATCTTGTTCGACGATGATCCAGCCGGCGTTGGCATCAACGCAAGCCTTGAGAATGGAAGGAACATCCTGTATACCGGCACCTACCGAGCGAAAAGCAAAATGTTTCACGTTGTCCCGGGGATTCGCTTTGGACTGTATGCCGATCAGCTCGTACATGTTTTCGCTCTTTTCGCCCACATAATCTTTGATATGAACCACGGGAGCGCGGCCGGTATATTTTTTCAGGTATGCCACCGGATCTTCTCCCCCCACCCGCACCCAGCAGGTATCCAGTTCGGTTTGCAAGAGAGAGGCGGGTATGGCATCATACAGCATATCCAGCGCGTATTGACCATCGATTTTTACAAACTCAAAATCATGGTTATGGTATAACAACATCAATCCGGAAGAGGCGACGGCTTCGCCGACCTGTCGGATTTGGCGGATGGTTTCTTCAAAATCCCCGCCGTTGGGGCGTCGTTGGGGGGGCAGATAGGGCACGACAGCGTATTGAACACCCAATTGTTTCAATTCTTTGAGAACACCGGTGGTGTCGGCGAGAAAATCTGCCAAAGGAACATGAGCGGACAGGGCAGTCAAACCGAGGGACCCCAACGCTTTTTTCACTTTTTCAGGATTCTCTCCCATCAGCCCGGCAAACTCCACGCCATCATATCCCATGGCTTTGACTTGTTCTAATACGCCGTAAAAATCCTGCTTCAATTCTGTGCGAACGGAGTATAGTTGCAACGCAACGGGTAAGGACATAAAAGCGCCTCCTTATTTTTACCGACTACTTGTATCATAAGTCATTATATGCTATAATTCAAGACAAAGATGGTTGATTTTAAGACAAATATTGCACAAATCGCAAGGAGGTATTATGTATCCTTATTACGAATTGCGCCAAGTTCCTTTTGATTGTCAAAAGAGAAGGACCCGGTTATCCTGCGCCTCCCATTTGCACGATCAAGTGGAGATGGTATACATCACGGAAGGAAAGGTCCAAGTGACGGTGGATGCCAAGCCATATACCCTGGAACCCGGAGATGTTTGCATTGCGTTTCCCAATCAAGTACACTCTTATGTGGACGTACAGGCAAACCAAGCGGACATTTATATCTTTGCGCCCCAATTTACCATACTGGCAGACACCTTTTTACATTTTCGGCCCCGCAGTCCCGTGGTACGCCAAGGGGTCAAAGCGGAAGAACGGGTGTTGCTTTCCATGATTTTTGAAAAGAATGAAAGCGAGGAACCCTTTGCGGAAGAAATGGTTAAGGGATGCTTATCGGCATTTTTAGCCAGGCTCCTTTCTTCCATGGTGCTGGAAGAAACCAAGCCCAACGACATGTCTGCTTTAAAAAACATATTGGCATACTGCAACCGCTACTATAAAGAGCCTTTGACCCTGGAAATACTGTCCCAAGAGCTGCATGTGAGCAAATACTATATTTCACACTTGTTCAGTGACAAGCTACACATTTCTTTCCGCGGCTACATCAATTCTTTGCGGATCTTCGATGCATGCCGCAGGATGGATAGAGGGCAGGACAATGTAACCGAAATTGCAGCGCAGGTAGGATTTGACACCTTGCGCACCTTCAACCGGGTGTTTTATCGCTACAGAAACACCACGCCCAGTGCCTATATCAAAGGAATCTGCTCTAAAGACGAAGGAGAAAAGCAATGAATCGGCCTGTGTTTGACGCCCATTGCGACACATTGGGCTTGCTTTCGGACGGAATTGACTTAAACAGCCAACAGACAGAAGTCACCCTGTCGGGTGTCCGTCAATACCCAAAATGGACACAGGTGTTTGCCATCTGGCTGGAGGCGGAAGCCATGGACATCGATAAGCAATATAGGGCATTATACGAGCGATACATACAAAAGACCACAGAATTTCATTCCGTGTTGACCAAACGGGATTTACAGGCGACATCTCCTCTCAAAAGCATTTTGGGCGTGGAAGGCGGGGACATCCTCAAAGGCGACATATCCCGCCTGCAAACGTTGTTTGACCAAGGGGTGCGGTTGATGACCCTGACCTGGAACACTCCCAACGAGCTCGGGGACACAAACAAGACAGTCCGATCGCCCTCGGGGCTTTCCCCCTTTGGAAAAGAAGTGGTGCGCCACATGAACCGACTGGGCATGGCGGTGGACGTATCCCACCTATCCGACCGGGGATTTTGGGACACCATTCGGGTGACAACCAAACCGGTGTTGGCGTCTCATTCCAATGCGCGCGGTGTGTGCCAACATCCCCGCAATGTAACGGATGCGATGTTTTTGGCAATCAAACGAACAGGGGGCGGGGTAGGAATCAATTTGTACCCGCCTTTTTTGGGAGAAGCCGCCGATATACAGACTGCAATTGCCCATATTTTGCATTTCCTTTCTCTGGGCGGAGAAGATCATGTGGGGCTGGGCATGGATTTGGACGGTACCGGAGGACGGCTACCCGGGGGATTTTCCACCTGCAAAGATACAAAGGCTTTGTTTGATGCTTTGCAACAGGCAGGGGTCTCGGAAGAAATCATTACGAAAATCGCCTATACCAATATGGAGCGAATGTTTGCGAAAATATTGCCGGCATAAAAGCCGCTTGAGAATTTCAAGCGGCTTTTACGATATCAACGGTATTGGGGAAAGCGTTTTTGCGCCACGACCCAGGCAACGGAGATGGACAGGAGTACCATTCCTCCCAACACACACAAAATGATACCATGGGAGGGCATGACTGGAAATAGTTCATAAAAAGTTTTCAGTGAATCGGTTTGATATGTCTGCACATCCATGCCGAATCCCAGCAAAGTTCCTGTTTGGGCAGAACCGGCCAGAAGGCCCCCCTTGTTTTATGAATCATCATGAGCATTTTATCACAAAGTTTGGATTCTGTACATAGTAAAAAACCATCACAGCCTTTTTCAGCTGTGATGGAAAAATCAATATAAATTGTTCCGTTTTATTTTGGTAAATATGATTTTAACCAGCAAGGACACGGGAAACACCGTAACGGCAAGCAGGAGCGTCAGAAAAAAATCATGTGTACGCAAGGGGGTTGTACGGAACAAACTGCCGCCGCAATACAACAAGGTGATCTGCACGACGGTGATGCCGGTCATGATGATCATGAAGGCGGTATTTTCCCCCAATCCCGCAAACAAATTTTTCCGGGAGGTTCGCACATTGTAGCAGTTGAAAATCCCCAGGAAAATAAAGAGAGAAAAAAAGGCGGTCAAGCAGTAGATGGGATTGGAATTGTATAAAAACCGTTCTTTCGCCCAGGGGCAAAGGAAAAAGGCCAGACTCAGGCCGATGATATAGGTGCCCATGGCCAAAATTTGCGTCACCATATAGCCGTTAAGAATATTTTCGCTTCGTTTTTTCGGCGGTTCTTTCATGTAATCCTGCAAAGGAAATTCGCCGGCAAAAGCGAGACTGCCCAAGGTATCCATGATCATATTGATCCAGAGCATTTGCAGCACGGTTACCGGGGTTTCCACCCCGATGAAAGGACAAATAATCAGAATCCCCACGGCAGACAGATTCATGGTCAACTGGAACACGATGAATTTGCGGATGCTTTTAAAAATGGTACGGCCGTATTTCACCGCCTTTGCCACCGAGGTTAAACTGTCGTCCACAATGACGATATCTCCGGCTTCTTTGGCAATTTCGGTGCCGCTGCCCATAGAAAATCCCACATCGGCAATTTTTAAGGCCGGGGCATCGTTGATACCGTCCCCCGTCATCCCCGCCACCAATCCCCCTTGCCGCGCCAGACGCAAGAGGCGGCTTTTATCCGAGGGCAAGGCTCTTGCCACCACCCGCAGGCGAGGCAGGAGCTTGAGAACTGCCCCGTCGGGCATATCGGCCAGCTCGGCGGACGTCAGCACCACATCGGTTTCTTTTTGGAGGATGCGGCACTCTTTGGCGATAGAAACCGCCGTATCCCGGTTATCTCCCGTGATCATCACCACTTGCACCCCGGCTCCCGTTAAACTGCCCACCGCTTCTTTGGCATCGGGGCGCAGAGTGTCACGCAAAAGAACAAAGCATAAAAAAATCAAATTGGCATCGTATGATCTCGGTCGTTCGGAAATGGCAAGAGCCAGTACCCTTCCCCCTTGGGAGGTGTCTTTTTGAAGGAGGGATGTCAACCATTTCCGATTGACGCGGACAATGTTTCCCTGGGCATCGAATTGCCGGGTGGCACGGGAAAGGATGACTTCGGGCGCGCCTTTGATGTATCCCAGCTTTGAATCCGAACAGGCGGAATATTTCTTTATGCTGTCAAAGGGAACATAATCGGTGCGCTTCCCCCCGTGCTTTCCCGCTGCTTCCAGCAAGGTGCGGTCGGTTGCGTTTCCCCCGATGGCTTTCCTTCCCGATAAAACGGCGGCGTTATTCAGGCTCAAGGAAGACAAGACAAGGGGGGCGAGAGGACTGTTTTTCATAGCGGCAAGCGTATGTTCGCTGCCATCGGACAGCAATATTTTTTCCAAAGACAATTTTCCCTGGGTCAAGGTACCGGTTTTATCGGTGAACAAGAGATTCAGACTCCCCGCGGTTTCAATGCCTACGGGTTTGCGGACCAGAACAAGGTCCTTTTGCATCCGCTTGATGTTGGCGGACAGCACCACGCTGATCATCATGGGCAGCCCTTCGGGAACCGCCACCACGATGACGGTGGTGGCCAAGGTGATGGCATGGATCAGCTCTCCGAACACAAAGGACGGGGAGGAGAGCTTAACCAACATACCTGCATAGGTCATGCCGCCTTCGATACAA
>ENA-UOOK01006390-UOOK01006390.1-fermentation-metagenome-genome-assembly--contig:-NODE-6390-length-11307-cov-14.631354_pt1 | contig 11307 bp, 12 predicted proteins | sample MGYA00245777_ERZ724023 | MGnify/ENA primary metagenome ERZ724023 (study PRJEB28704, sample SAMN03018312) | fermentation metagenome | biome: anthropogenic terrestrial biome; feature: soil... | reverse complement strand
AGATGGAGACTCTACTCCACCTGAAGTGTAGAATCGGAATCCGCCACTTATAGAATTGGGGGGTCTTGGTTTCTTGATAAAAAGGAGAGATAAATGAAAACTGTAAAAATAAATACACCATATATTAAGCTTGAGCAGTTTTTTAAATTAGCTCAGTTATGTCAATCTGGAGGTGAAGCAAAGATATTAATATTAAATGCAGAAGCAAAGGTAAATGGTGAAAAAGAAACAAGAAGAGGTAGAAAATTGAGGGATGGAGATATTGTTTCTTTCAAAAGTTGTGATTATCTTATCCGTCAGGATGGTGATTTGGATGGAGATAAAACGACTTCACCTTAAGAATTTTAGAAATTACAAAGATGAAGATGTTTATTTTTCAAAAGGTATTAGTCTTATTTATGGAGATAATGCCCAAGGAAAAACGAACGTAGTTGAAGCTTTGTACTTGTTTGCAACAGGAAAATCTCATAGAACAAGTAATATGAATGAATTGGTTATGTATGGAGAACAATTTTTTAATTTACTGCTTGAGTTTGAAGATAATAATTACATACAAAATATAGAAATAAAATACGAAAAGGGAAAGAGAAAAGAGCTATTTGTAAATGAAATAAAGAAAGAAAGAATGTCTGATTTGTTAGGAATAATACCGGCTGTGTTATTTGCACCGGAGAGTCTTCTATCGGTAAAGGGATCACCGGGGGAAAGAAGAAAATTAATTGACATTGTATTATGCCTTGTAAATAAAAGATATTTGTTGAATTTGCAAAAATATAACAGAATTATTAAAAATAAAAATATTTTGTTAAAGCAGATACAAATGAAAAAGCAAAAACCAGATTTGCTTAATGTATGGAATGAAAGTCAAGCAAAGATTGGAGCTGCAATAATTGAAGAAAGACATAAGTTAATTGAAAGCTTGGAAATAAGCATGAACAGGCTTTTACTTGGAATATCGGATGGAAGCGAAAATGTTGCATTAAAATACAAAACACCAATTGTAGAAACGGACAATGTCCAAGAATGCATGTTTAATACACTAAATGAAAACATAGAAAGAGAGATTGAACAAGGAAACTGCCTATATGGACCGCACCGTGATGATCTGGAGATAGACGTTAATAAAAAAAATTCAAGGATATACTGCTCACAGGGGCAACAGCGATCGGTTGCTCTTGCTTTAAATATTGCCATATTAGAAGAAATAGAAAGAAGAACAGAAAGAATGCCTTTGCTTCTTCTTGATGATGTTATGTCTGAGCTTGATGAGAAGCGGCAGAAATACCTGTTTGATATAATAAATGGAAAGCAAACTATAATAACAACAACAGAAAAAACGAAGTTTTCAAAATCAGGAAAGGATATATCATATATTAAAATTAAGAATGGCGAGGTTATTCATCCTTCATAGCTATATCTCAAAATATAGAGGGTGTTAAAAGTAACAATAGCGATAAATAAACAAACTTTCTCACAAAGCAATTATTGACGAAAAATTATCGTTTGGGTAAAATGGGTAAGGAAAAGGTGATAAGATGTTTTTACATTTAGGCGGCGATTGCGTTGTTTCTGTAAAAGACGTAATTGCAATTATGGATATGGAAAAATCAACAATATCACAGGATACAAGAAACTTTTTAAAAATTTCCGAAGAGGAAGGCTTTATAATAAATGTTGTAGAGAACGAGATGCCAAAGTCTTTTGTAATAGTTCAGGAAAAAAGTAAAAGCAGGGTATATCTGTCTCCAATATCAACAAACACATTAAATAAACGGAATTTTTTATTGAAACAGTTTGACCGAGACAAACGATAAAAAGTGGAGGGAAAAATGAAAATACCAGCAAAACAAGAGAAATATTACGGAGATGAGCAGATACAAGTTCTCGAAGGCTTGGAAGCAGTACGCAAACGGCCTGGAATGTATATAGGGACAACATCGTTAAGAGGTCTTCACCATATTGTTTATGAAATTATGGATAACAGTATAGATGAAGCCCTTGCGGGATATTGTGACTGTATTAGAGTTATTATTAATAAAGATAACAGTATAACAAATATTGATAACGGTCGTGGGATTCCTGTGGGAATTAACAAGAAAATGGGTATTTCTACAGTTGAAGTTGTGCATACCATTTTACATGCAGGTGGAAAATTCGGAGGAGATGGGTACAAGGTTTCAGGTGGCCTACACGGTGTTGGTGCTTCTGTTGTTAACGCATTGTCGGAATGGATGGTAGTCGAGGTTGCCAGAGAAGGTAAACTTTACAGGCAAAGATATGAAAGAGGAGTTCCAGTAACGAAGCTTGAAGTTGTAGGAGAAGCCGATTACACAGGAACAAAGACAACATTTAAAGCAGATTCGGAAATATTCGATGAGATAAATTTTGAATATGAAACATTGCTAAAAAGGTTTAGAGAACTTGCATTTTTAAACCGTGGTCTTAAAATACAATTGGTCGATGATCGCGGAGAAGAGCCCACTGAAACAGAGCTTCATTATGAAGGAGGGATTGTATCCTTTGTACAATATATTAACCAAAATAAGGATGCAATTCATGAAGACATAATATATTATAGCGGTGAAAAGGAAAATGCGGAGATTGAAATTGCAATGCAATATACGGATACTTATGTTGAGAATGTATTTAGCTTTGCAAACAATATTCCTACAACTGAAGGCGGCACACATGTTACAGGCTTTAAGTCTGCTATAACAAAGGTTATAAATGATTATGCCAGGAAATATAACATTTTAAAAGAGAATGAGAAAAATCTTTCGGGGGAAGATGTTAGAGAAGGTATAACAGCTATTATTAATATTAAGCTTCTTGATCCGCAATTTGAAGGACAAACGAAGACAAAGCTTGGAAATGCCGATATACGTTCCTTTACAGAAAATGTTGTTTCGGAAAAATTACAAAATTTTTTAGAAGAAAACCCGAAAACATCGAAAATAATAATTGAAAAATCAATAACTTCGTGCAGAGCAAGAGAAGCAGCAAGAAAAGCAAGAGATATGACAAGAAGGAAGACTGCTCTTGAATCCTCCACACTTCCCGGAAAGCTTGCGGATTGCCAGGAAAGAGATCCAAGACTGTGTGAGATATTTATTGTTGAAGGAGACTCTGCAGGAGGTTCTGCAAAACAAGGGAGAGACAGAAAATTCCAGGCTATTCTCCCCTTGTGGGGTAAAATGCTTAATGTTGAAAAGGCACGAGCTGACAAAGTATATGGAAATGAAAAACTTACACCTGTAATTACTGCACTAGGAGCAGGCTTTGGTGAGGATATAGACCTGGACAGATTAAGATATCATAAAGTTATAATTATGGCGGATGCTGATGTTGATGGTTCACATATAAGAACACTTTTACTTACATTTTTGTTTAGATATATGAAACCGCTTGTGGAAAAAGGTCATGTATATATAGCACAACCTCCCTTATATAAATTGAAAAAGGGAAAAGAAGAACATTATGTGTATAATGACAGGGATTTAAAAAAATTAATGGATGAAAAGGGTTGGGAAAAAGGCGACGCAAATATTTCATTTCAAAGATATAAGGGGCTTGGTGAGATGAATTCTGATCAGCTATGGGAAACAACAATGAACCCTAAAACACGAAAAATATTAAAGGTAGATTTGGATGATCCCGTTCATGCAGATGAGATATTCACGATACTAATGGGAGAAAAGGTAGAGCCGAGGAAAGCATTTATACAGAAGTATGCAAAGTCTGTAGCAAACCTTGACATTTAGATAGTGAATTCGTTCAGCAAAGCTGAACATCAAGCGTTTTTACTTGTAAAATACGCCTATGGGCTTCAGATGGAGACTCTACTCCACCTGAAGTGTAGAATCGGAACCCGCCACTTATAGAAGTGAGGGTATTGGTTTTTTGATAATGGAGATAACAGTGAAAAAAATTGATACTGTAATTTTTGATTTAGATGGCACACTCCTTAATACTCTTGAAGACCTAACAGATAGTGTGAACTTTTCGTTAAAAAATGCTTCATTTCCTACAAGAACACTTGAGGAAGTGAGGCATTTTCTTGGAAATGGTGCAGAAAGATTAATGGAGCTATCAATTCCTGAAGGTAAAAACAATCCGCTTTTTGCAATGTGTCTTGTTGACTTTCGGAAGCATTACAAAAAAAATATTATAAATAAAACATGTCCATATCCAGGAATAATGACGGTACTAAAAAAATTGAAAAATAACGATTATAAACTTGCAGTTGTTTCAAACAAATTTGATGAAGCAGTTAAGATGCTTAATAAACACTTTTTTTCGGAATATATTAAAACTGCTATTGGTGAAAGAGCAGGGATACTTAAAAAACCAGCACCCGACACCGTGTATACTGCTTTAAAAGAGTTAGGAACATCATCTGAAAATACTGTTTATGTAGGAGATTCCGAGGTAGATGCGAAAACAGCGAAAAATTCAGGTCTGATTTTTGTTGGTGTGACTTGGGGGTTTAGAGATAGAGAAGTATTAAAAAATGAAAAAGCAGATTATATTATAGATAAACCGGAGGAGTTACTCAACATACTGTGACGGATTAATTAAGGGCTTTGCGATTAGGTTAGTAACTTATTGATAGGGTGGGGATGATGAAAAATATAAAGAAAATAAACTTGTTAAGACTTATAATCGGAATAAGCGCTGTAGCATTTATAGTCATCGGGGCTGCACAAAGCGGGTATCATGATACTCTCATGAAAGCAATAACGGTATGTTTGGAGTGTATTGGTATTGGATAAGTATGGTTATAACTTCAAAAGAAGAATAATACAATTAATTAGTGCAGTTTTATATAACGCAAATATAAAGGGATTCTTAAAAGGTGAAATATTCCAGGGAGATATAAAAGGTGTCTGCGTACCGGGATTGAACTGTTATTCGTGTCCCGCCGCAATAGGAGCTTGTCCGCTGGGTTCTTTACAAGGTGCTCTGGGAAATATAAGATACAAGCTTCCTTTTTATGTTGTTGGTTTAATATTGCTTTTCGGATTATTATTAGGAAGAGTTATATGTGGATTTTTATGTCCTTTCGGATTGATACAGGAATTGTTATACAAAATACCAACAAAAAAACTAAAGAAAAACAGGATAACAAAAAAGTTATCCCTATTAAAATATGTATTACTGGTAGTACTTGTAGTAGCGATACCTATAATATATGGGTATCCGGCTTTTTGCAAGTACATATGCCCGGCAGGAACTCTCGAAGGTGGAATACCGCTTGTTTTGCAAAATGAGTCATTGCAAAACATGGTTGGAATTATTTTTTCATGGAAAATAGCAGTTCTTATGTCTGTTGTAGTAAGTGCAGTTTTTGTTAACAGGAGCTTCTGCAGATTTTTATGCCCGTTAGGTGCATTGTATTCTTTTTTTAACAGGGTTTCCTTGCTGGGAATTAAAATAAATGAGGAAAAGTGCAATAATTGCAGTAGATGCATAAGAGCATGCCCGATGGATATCAAAAAAGCAGGGGATAAAGAATGCATACAATGTGGTAAGTGCATTGAAAGCTGTAATGAAAAAGCAATCGAATGGAAAAGGTGTGAACTCGTTCAGCAAAGCTGAACATCAAGCGTTTTTACTTGTAAAATACGCCTATGGGCTTCAGATGGAGACTCTACTCCACCTGAAGTGTAGAATCGGAACCCGCCACTTATAGAAGTGGGGGTCTTGGTTTTTTGATAATAATCACAAGGTTGGGGCATCAACCTTGTTAGGAGAGGTTGTGTAAGACCTGATTAATCAGGCTACAACCGTTTGTATCCTAGAATCCCCTGTCTTTAGGCATGAGGAGTATGTCAAAAGGAATCAGCTATATGTGGAAGTAATCATAATATGTGAAACAAACAGTAATAAGTGGTGGAAATTATTTTAAAAGAAGAAGGGAAGAAAAAAATGATGACGATGCATGTAAAAAAAAGAAAGATTGTTATTTTAACTATGATTGTTGTTTTTTCTTTATTATTAAGTAGCTGTAACGGGACAGTCACTCCCGATACAGAAACAGAATCGAATGCTAAACAAACTAGCACAGAATTAAAGCTGACTGAAACTACTGAAGAATCAAAACCTACAGAAAATACTTTAGAGGTAAAACCCACAGAAACAACTTCTGAAAAAACATATGATTTTTCAGAAGGTTCAGAGGCAAAGGATTTTGAGGTAGAGCTCCTTACTGGTGAAAGAGTAAAGCTGTCGGACTACAGAGGAAAGGCTGTACTTCTAAACTTATGGGCAACATGGTGTGGATATTGCGTTAAAGAACTACCAATACTACAGCAATTGCACGATGAATATGGCGATGACCTAGTAGTATTTACTGTATCTTGTGGAGAAGATAAGCCGAAGGTTGAAGATTTTATTAGTAAAAACAAATATACCTTTATGGTTGGTTTAGATAAAAAGCTAGAAATGGGATACCCAGTAAGAACAATACCAATAACCTTTATAATTGATAAAGACGGTATAATTCGAGATAAACTTGTTGGTGTTGTTGATGAGCAATATGAATATTTTAAAGAAAAAATTAATATAGCAAAGGAATAAGCTACAGAATAATGAAAGAAAATAAAATTGATGTAGGTGCTCATAATTGCAAATGTGAATGTGTAAGAACAAAATGTATAAGACATGGAAATTGCAAATTATGCATTGAATATCATAAAAACAAAAAATATAAAACATACTGTAAAAAACAAAAAAATGACAAGTTAAAATAATAACGCTTGCTTATATGCTTAGGTAAGCGCAGCGATTCAAAACATTACGGGTCGCCCAATCAGAACGTTCCAGTAACTGGGGTTATCCTTCTTGGGGGAGCGTTCCAGTTGGTTAGGGTTATCCTTTTTGGGGGAGAGTTCCAGTGGGTACGCTCCTTTGGTACGCTCCGGTTTGTTGGATTTTGTATGCAAAATCCTCTACTCCCGCATAGGATGCATAGACGAGCAGACCGGATGCATGGGCGAGCAGCAGTTTCTGCCTGTGACCAGCCTAATTGAAATGGTGCGTTGAAAATATAGCTTGCTACGCAAGAAAATAAATTCGAGTACGTTATTTTGCTTCGCAAAAAACGGATCTAGTGAACTCGTTCAGCAAAGCTGAACATCAAGCGTTTTTACTTGTAAAATACGCCTATGGGCTTCAGATGGAGACTCTACTCCACCTGAAGTGTAGAATCGGAACCCGCCACTTATAGAAGTGGCGGTCTTGGTTTTTTGATAAAACAGAAGATATATGTTCTGTTGAAAGGAGAAGAAGAATAGCAACAATCTATCGGTTTGAAGATTACTCAACATATTTCTGTTAACTTAAGTGAATCCAAACGTTCTGCATACACTATGGTTGTACACGACTGATATCAAAATAATCTTAGAAGCATTTAAACGCTTATGCGAAAAAAGGTTTTGCAGTAGCAAATGTTTCACGTGAAACATTTAATATTCTTATTAATTGGAGTACGACTATCACGGTTTTTGCTGTAACAATTGTTTCACGTGAAACATTTGCTATTTTTAATTTCTTTTAACATTACAGTATGATATAATGAGAACTAGTAATAAGAATGAGGTGTTAATTCATGTCGAAAGTAATAGCTATTGCAAACCAAAAGGGTGGGGTTGGAAAAACAACAACAGCTGTAAATCTCAGCTCTTGTCTTGCGGTTAAAGGAAAAAAAGTACTTATTATAGATATTGATCCGCAAGGTAACACTTCAAGCGGGCTCGGTGTAGATAAAACGAGTATTGATACCTCAATTTATGATGTAATAATAAATAATATACCTATTAATGATACTTTTATAGAAACCAAAATTGATAATTTGTTAATATCTCCATCTAATATTCAATTAGCAGGAGCCGAGGTTGAGCTTGTTTCTGTCATATCACGCGAAACCAGACTTAAGTTTGCTATAGAACCTATAAGAAGTGATTTTGACTTTATAATAATAGATTGTCCACCTTCTTTAGGATTAATCACAGTTAATGCATTAACAGCAGCAGACACAATTTTAGTCCCCATTCAATGTGAGTATTATGCTCTTGAAGGTTTAAGTCAGCTAATGAATACAGTAAAAATTGTTCAAAAACATCTAAATCCTTCATTAAAAGTTGAAGGTGTAGTCTTAACTATGTTTGATGCACGGACGAATTTATCTATTCAGGTTGTAGATGAAGTTAAAAAATATTTTGGGAATAAGGTATACAGGACTATTATTCCAAGGAATGTAAGGTTAAGTGAGGCTCCAAGCTACGGTCTTCCGATTATTCTTTATGATAGCAAATCAAAAGGAGCCGAATGTTATATGGAATTAGCAGAGGAAGTAATTGAATATTCTAAATGATTATTTTCTCAGCTTTTAACAGTAGTTTGCAAGCTTACCGGAAATATAGGCCACCAGTCTTGCTACGCAAGCACATAGTACGTTATTTTGCTTTGCAAAAAACGGATCAAGCAATTTCTTCCGTTATTTTAATAAATCGACGTTGGATAGTCGAGTTATTTAATTGTTATTTTTGTGAGGCTACTGACCATAAAATGACTTGCAAAATTGTTTTATTTTTTAGAAAGGAAAGTTAAAAATGAAAAAGGGTCTTGGAAAAGGTTTAGGTGCTCTGCTTGATTCCGAAAATATTTTATTGGGATCTTCTGCTGTTAGCGAACTGAAAATAAATGATATCGAACCAAATAGGGAGCAACCGCGCAAGCAATTTGATCAAGAGAAGCTTAAGGGCTTAGCTGAATCAATAAAGCAGCATGGTGTGGTTCAGCCAATTATCGTTAAAAAAACTGAAACAGGCTATTCAATAATTGCCGGTGAGAGAAGATGGCGTTCTGCTAAGATTGCAGGACTTAAAACAATTCCTGCAATTATTAAAGACATCTCTACTCGAGAGATCATGGAAATTGCTTTAATAGAGAACATACAAAGAGAGGATCTAAATCCAGTAGAAGAAGCAGAGGCATACCAAAAGCTTATGGATGAACATGGTTTAACACAGGAAAGCTTATCTAAGATTGTCGGAAAAAGCAGGGCTGCTATAGCTAATTCTGTAAGGCTTTTGTCTTTAACTGATAAAGTTAAAGAAATGCTTGTAGGTGAATTATTAACACCGGGACACGCAAGAACCTTAATAACGATAGAAAATGAAGAAAAGCAAAATAGTTTAGCCAATACAATTGTTGAAAAAAATCTTAACGTTCGAGAAACCGAAAAGCTTATAAATGATCAGACCAATCAAAAGAAAAGGAAAAAGAGTTCTCCGGATCAGGATGCCAATATTTTAGATATTGAAGAAAAACTTAAAAGTATTTTAGGTACCAAAGTGGATCTTCAACATTACTCAAATAGAGGTAAGATTATTATTGAGTATTTTTCCAACGATGAATTTGATCGCATTATAGATTTAATAACCAATAATATCAAAAACTAGGAAGCTTTAATTTCTTCAATATTGCATTTTTAGAAGGATGGTAATAAAATATCATTACTCAACAAAAAATCGCTTTAAAAAGGGTAACAGAGCTAAAATAATCGAATGGATATTTATGGACATAATTTCATCATAAAACTTGCTTTGACATAGTATACCTCAAAATAGTTACAGCTTAACAAGACTAAAAAAAATTATATGTGCGAGTGTTGGTATAGTTCCTATAAAATTTGTAGGAGCAAATTAAAAAACGTTACAAAATTTTAAAATATATTTTTTACCTCACTGGGTTAAGAAACACATGGTGGTAGGTAATAACTGCACCAGAAATTAAATACGTAAGAGAGGAAGGAGGAGTTACGTAAAAACAAATTTTTGTTTTTCGTGACGGAATGAAAATGGAAGAATACCTGCCATATATTTTATATATTGCTTTGGTGCTTTCTTTTTTATCTATAGTTTTCTTCTTTATTTTAAACGCACGTTTGAACCGTTTAGTCAGGAAGTATACACAACTTATGAAAGGTTTGGGGGATAACGATGTCGAAAATATGATGATATCATATTTGAACGAATTGGAAAAGCTAAAAAAAGAAGTCCACGAGGGAATGGACATACGCATTGAACAAATTGAAAAGAAGTTACCGCATTGTTTGCAGCATGTAGGTATGGTGAATTATAATGCTTTCGACAACGTTTCAAACGAAATGAGTTTTTCAATTGCCGCTATGGATGAACGAAAAAATGGATTTATAATTTCCGGAATTTACTCAAGAGATTATTCTTATGTTTATTCTAAGGAAATCCGAAGGGGAAAACCACAGAGAGAGCTTTCTATAGAGGAAGTTGAAGCTATGAACAAGGCAATTGATAAATTTGATAGCTTAAAAAAGTGAGAGGTGTTAGTAACAGCGAATGAAATATTATAAAAGCTTAAAAATTATTATAAAAAGCTCGTAGTAAATAAAAATTTTGAGATATCTCTTGAATATAAAACGTATGTTCGATATAATATTAGCATCAAAGTATTTAGGAGATGAAGCGTATGATAACAGCTCTAAGAGTCAGGCTGGAACCAAATAAAAAGCAGATGTCTAAGCTGTTTCAGAGTGCAGGAGTAGCAAGATGGGCATATAACTGGACACTTGGTAAGCAAGAAGAAAATTATAAGAATGGCGGTAAATTTATAAAGAACGGTGAACTCCGAAAAGAACTAACACAATTGAAGCAAACTGAGGACTTGAAATGGCTTAATGCTTACAGTAATAACATTACAAAACAAGCTATAAAGGATGCCTGTGATGCGTATTATAAGTATTTCAAAGGATTATCCGGCAAGCCAAAATTCAAGAGCCGGAGAAAAAGTCCGCCGAAATTTTATCAGGACACTGAAAAGATAAAATTTAAGGATGGAAAAGTAAGACTTGAAAAGATAGGTTGGGTAAAGCTTTCTGAAAAAAACAGAATTCCCGAAGATATAAAATATACTAATCCAAGGGTTAAGTTTGACGGTGTACACTGGTATGTGTCGGTAGGTATTGAAGTGGAGAAAAAGCCTGTTGAACTTACAGGCTGTAGCATAGGTATTGATGTAGGGGTAAAGGAATTGGCTGTATGCTCCAACATTGAAGAAGCTTATAAAAACATTAACAAAACCAAGAAATTGAGAAAGATAGAAAAGAAACTGAAAAGGTTGCAACGCAAAGTATCAAACAAATACGAGAAAAACAAAGAAGGGAGGAGTTATGTAAAAACAGGAAATATTATAAAACTGGAAAAAAACATTAAAAAGTTACACAGACGTCTTGGTAATATTCGTACCGACTACAGACACAAAGTAACT
>ENA-UOOK01006387-UOOK01006387.1-fermentation-metagenome-genome-assembly--contig:-NODE-6387-length-11316-cov-4.809786_pt1 | contig 11316 bp, 5 predicted proteins | sample MGYA00245777_ERZ724023 | MGnify/ENA primary metagenome ERZ724023 (study PRJEB28704, sample SAMN03018312) | fermentation metagenome | biome: anthropogenic terrestrial biome; feature: soil; material... | reverse complement strand
AGAAAATTGAATGAAAAAAAAAGAGGCTGTCAATCTTTTGAGACAGCCTCTTTTATTATAAAACTTAAGTACTAATTTATCCAATCCAGCGGACATATGCAAAGTCCATACGATGTGGCAAATCTGCATTCTTTGGAAATACTCGCAAGCCATATTGATAAACTCCCGGATCATTCAATGCTCTCCTTGATTCAAAATACAATAGTGTTCCTTCTTGTTTAACCAAATCAAATTCGTAGGTCTCTACCAAATCATATTTGTTATTCAGAGGATCAAATTCAACTACCACACAATCAATACCCAAATCACAATTAAGATCTTTCTTGTCTATTACAACTCTACCATAAACAGTATCTTTATTATTATTAAAATCTACTGTTTGATCTGGTACATAATCAAGTTCAATAACTTCAAAATGATCCCATTTAGAAACGGTATCTTCTTTCCAGGCTACAATTTCTTTTGCTTTCGAATAATCGTTGGTAGACAATAACTTCGAACGTTTAGCAAGCTTATTATAGAACTTATCATAATAGTCGTCCATCATACGTTTTGTTGTATAATTTGGAGCTATCTCTGCCATAGATTTTTTGATGTATTGAATCCATCGATGCGAATAACCACTTCCGTTTTGGTCATAGTACATTGGGATAACCTCATTTTCCAAGATTGAATAGATAGTAGATGCATCTAATTCGTCCTGATATTCTTGATTGTCATAAGTACGCTTGTCTGTTAATGCCCAACCGGCACCTTCTTTATAACCTTCGTACCACCAACCATCTAATACAGACAGATTTAATACCCCATTCATTTCAGCTTTTTCTCCCGACGTTCCTGATGCCTCCTGAAGACGAGTTGGATTATTCAACCAAACATCCATACCGGAAACCAAACGTTTGGCCAATCGCATATCGTAATTTTCAAGGAAAATGATCTTACCTAAGAACTCGGGGCGACGTGAGATTTCTACAATTTGCTTGATCAATCCTTGTCCACCACCATCTGCAGGATGTGCTTTTCCTGCAAAAATGATTTGTACAGGACGGTCGGGATTATTCACTATTTTAGAAAGTCGCTCTAAGTCTGAAAAGATGAGGTGTGCACGTTTGTAAGTAGCAAATCTGCGAGAGAATCCAATTAATAATGCATTTGGATTAATGTTCTCAAGAATAGCCAATATACGTGATGGATCTGCTTGATTTTTTAACCATCCTTCAATGAATTCGTTTTTGATATAATCAACTAATTTCTGTTTAAGATGCATTCGAAGTTCCCAAATCTCTTTGTCTGGAATATCATAAATCTTTTTCCAAATCTCAAGATTGGATTGATCTTGATAGAACGATGGATCAAAATTCTTTTCGTAAAATGCTTTTACTGTTGAAGTAGCCCATGTTGGTAAATGAACGCCATTTGTAACGTAATTTACATGTAATTCCTGAGGAAAGTATCCCTTCCACACGGGTTGAAACATTTCTTGAGATACTTTTCCGTGAAGCAAACTAACTCCGTTTGATTCTTGAGCAGTATTTAGTGCAAATACGCTCATTGAGAATTTCTCATTTGAATCCGGATTAGCACGACCCATATTCATGAATTGTTGCCAAGGGATGCCAATTTTTTGTACTAAAGTGTACATGTATTTGTGAATCAACGATTCATCGAAATAATCGTGACCGGCAGCAACAGGGGTGTGAACTGTATAAAGTGATGATGCACGAACAATTTCAAGTGCCTGATTAAAGGTGAGACCTTGCTGAACATAATCGAGCAAACGTTTTGCATTGATCAAAGCAGCGTGACCTTCATTCATGTGATATACATCTTTCTTAATGCTTAATTTATTCAATAAATGAATTCCACCAACACCCAAAAGATATTCTTGTTTCATACGATTTTCCCAATCCCCTCCGTACAGCTGATGGGTGATTGATCGGTCAAATTCACTGTTGAGATCTAAATCTGTGTCCATTAAAAATAGATTGATACGCCCAACAGCAACTTTCCATATATAAGTATAAATTATTCGATCATGGAAAGGAACTTCTAGTATCATAGGTTTTCCGTCTCCCTCCATCATTTGAATAATAGGCAGATTTCCAAAGTTTTGAGCTTCATAATTAGCAATTTGTTGTCCATCCATAGACAAGCTTTGTGTGAAATAACCGTATCTGTACAAGAATCCTACAGCTGTCATATCAACATTGCTATCACTTGCTTCTTTTAAATAGTCACCGGCAAGAATGCCTAATCCTCCGGAATAGATCTTCAATATATTTGCCAAGCCATATTCCATACTGAAATACGCAATACTTGGTCGACTATGGTTTGGCTCTTCTTTCATGTAGTTCTTGAATTTAGCAAAAACATCTTTGAGCTTAAGTAAAAACCCTTCGTCCTTAACTAATTCTTCTGTACGTTCCGATTTAAGATTCTGAAGCAAAGTAACAGGATTTTTTCCTGTTGATTCCCACTCGATTGGGTTAATGGATTTAAATAAGTCAATTGCAGGTTCATTCCATACCCACCATAAATTATGTGCAATTTCCTCGAGAGGTTTCAATTCATTTGGAAGAGTAGGATGAACATTAATATCTCGCCAAATTGGCGCATTCGCATAACTCGATTTTATTATCATTGTTAATTATATTATTTATTTGATCATAAAAAGATTGAATATCCTTTCAAAATGAGGCACTAAAAAAACACCTTATACTATTTCTTTTTTTTATGTTAAAAAACACATTTAGTGATGTTTAACTTTTTAAAAAAAAGAATATTCAAAACAAAAATAGTGTTTTAAATCTAATTACAAAGTATATGGATGAGATAATCTTATAAAAGAATTATGCAATGCTTTGTCATAAGCTTTATAATAATATTCAATAAAATGTGCCCAATCGGCTTTGTCTGCTAATTCTTTTGCCTGAATTCTTATTAGTTGAATTTGTTCGACACTTTTCATTGAGAAATCTAAGAGAGTCAATGCAATTTCTTTTGTAACTTCACTGTAGTTACTATCATCTCGTGTTATAATTTTTACACTTTCGTTCTCAATCTTTTCTTCAGTTTGTTTTTTCTTAGCCCATAAACCAAATCCGGCAAGTGTTGTTGTTATTGTTGGTACAGAAAAAGCAACACTTTCATGTGGAGTATAGCCCCATGGTTCATAATATGAAGGAAACACAGAGACATCTAAACCAATCAATAAATCATAGTATGGAACATTGAAAATGCCATCACTTCCGTTAAGGTAGGAAGGGATAAATATTATTTTCACCTTTTCATTTGATGAATTAGTAAAACCAAGATATTGAATTTGGTTCATTACCATATCATTTCTTCTATCATGTAATTCGTGAGTAACAAATGGGTTGGTAAGGGAAGTATTATTTACATCAACATTATTGTGAAGTATTTCTTGTAAATCCTTTCTTGGCCCATTAATCCAGCCGGGAACCATTACAAAAGCAACAACATCTTTATCTACTTTGTAATCTTTTCTCAGCATATTAACAGCATCAATAAATACGTCTATACCTTTGTTTTTATATTCGTAACGACCACTAGTAGCAATTAGTAACGCATCCTTTTCTATTGAATGACCAACTAGCTTTTCAGCAACATTTATTAATATAGAGCGAGCTTTTATTCGTGCTTTTTTATTAGCATTACCCTTAGGGATGAAATCTTTCTCAAATCCGTTTGGAGTAACTACATCTGGTTGACGTTGTAGAAGCTGCGTAGATTCTTGAGCTGTAATATCACTAACGGTAGTAAAACAATCAACATTTTGAGCGGTCTTCTTTTCAATAGAATGTTTTGCAACCATATTCAACTGGCGAGCCATTTGGTCGCCGTTATAGCTATGAATATTTTTATAAAGAGGTAGATTGTTTCCAGCTATAGATCTACCAATAGAAGTCGCATGAGTGGTAAACATTGTCGCAATTTTCGGCACATATTTTTTAATATATAGTGCACCTACCCCCAGCATCCATTCGTTAAAGTGAGCAATAACATTGAAAGGTTCCAAATGATAAAACCGATAAAAACTTTCAATGACAATAGCTGTGGCATAGGCAAACATACAAGACTCGTCATAATCCCCATAAGAATCAATAGAGTCAACCCCAAAATCAAGCCACATTTTTGTATAAATGTCATTCTTTTTGGATAAAAACTTATCGAATTTGACAAGAAAAACGATAGGTTCTCCAGGTATATTCCATCTTCCGATACGAATATCTAAATTCTGACTATTTTTTGAATAGCTCAACCAATCCTGAAAAAGAGTATTGTCTTCCATGAACCATGGATTTGGTTCATCAGTCCAAATGTCAGGGCCAATAAAGAACAGATGGTCTTTATTTTTCTTTTGCAGAGAATTAGCCTTAGTTGATAATACTGTATAAATTCCGCCTACTTTGTTGCATACTTCCCAACTAGCTTCGAATATATAGTCCGGGTATTGCAAAGATCGATCTTGCATAAATTGTTATATTTCTATTTGAGCACAAATATAATCATTATAAAAACAAGAATATTTAAATATTACATATTGGATGTTAAAGGTTTTATCTCTCTATGCATATTAGAATATTGTATTTCAAAAAAGCTTATCTTTGCAACTATCTTATCAATTAGTTTTGGATATATTAGAATTACAACAACTATTTGAAACGAATCCTAACGTTTCAGCCACAAGCAAGTTACTAAAAGAGGTAAAAACACTTTTAGTAAATGGTTTGCATGGATCTTCGCGTTCCATGTTTGCTGTAAGCATCTTTCACAAGCTTCCTCAATCCTATTTATATATATTAAATGATTTAGAAACCGCCGGTTATTTTTATCATGATATAACTCAGATTATTGGTCAGGAGAATGTGTTGTTTTTCCCATCTGCATATAAAAGGGCGGCAAAATATGGACAAATTGATACAGCAAATGAAGTTTTACGTACAGATACACTTAGTACGATACAAAATAAATCAACGCCGGTTATAATAGTAAGTTATCCAGATGCTTTAGCAGAGAAAACCGTATCTGTTGAAACATTGAATAAGAACACATTAAAGATATCACAAGGCGAAAAGCTTGACAGTGGTTTTGTCTCTGAAGTGTTAGATTCTTTTGGTTTTGAAGAAGTAGATTACGTATATGAACCAGGTCAGTATGCTAAAAGAGGGAGTATATTAGATGTGTTTTCATTCTCATCAGAATATCCATATCGACTTGATTTTTTTGGTGATGAGATAGAAACTATTCGGAGTTTCGAAGTAGAATCCCAGCTTTCTAAAGAAAGGTTTACCGATATTAGAATTGTTCCGGAATTGGGTAAAAGGCAATCAAACAATGCCACGGTATTTGATTTACTGCCAAAAAACACAATTATTGGTTTAGAGAATTTTCAATGGATAGAAAGTCGTATTGAGTCGGTTTTTCGTGATGAGATGTCCATTCAGATAGATCAAAAAGAAGTAGATTTTGTTAAAGCCGATTTAATTACAAATACAGAGTTTGCCGCATCAATAAAGAGCTTCAAGCAAATACGTTTCAATCGTAACGTACAAGAATTAGAAGACGCTTCAATAGATTTTAAAACATCAGTCCAGCCACTATATCATAAGAATTTTGATTTGATAAGTGAATCGGCTCATAATTATTTAGATAACGGATACACATTATATATACTGAGTGATAGTCAAAAGCAGCAAAAGCGTCTGTTTCATATATTTGAAGACAGAGACGATCATATTCCATTTAATTCAATAAATAAGACACTTCATGAAGGCTTCAGTGATGAGACCTTGAAGATATGTTGTTTTACTGATCATCAGATATTTGACCGATTTCACAAGTACAATCTTCGTTCAGATAAAGCGCGCACCGGGAAAATTGCACTCACATTAAAAGAGATCAACCAGTTGCAACCCGGTGATTATGTTGTTCATATCGATCATGGTATTGGTAAGTTTGCTGGTCTTGTGAGAATGCGCATTGGTGAAAGAGTGCAAGAAGTGATTAAGCTCAGCTATCAAAATAATGATGCCGTGTTTGTGTCGATCCATGCATTGCATAAGATATCGAAGTATAAAGGTAAAGAAGGCGAAGCGCCCCATCTCAATAAATTAGGTTCCGGAGCCTGGGAGCGCACCAAAGAGCGCACCAAATCTAAAATCAAAGATATTGCTCGTGATCTGATCAAGCTATATGCTCAGCGCATGGAAGAGAGAGGGCATTCCTTTTCGAAAGATACCTACATGCAAACAGAGTTAGAAGCTTCATTTATGTATGAAGACACACCCGATCAATTGAAAACCACCCGTGAAGTAAAGCGTGACATGGAAAGTGAGCGTCCGATGGACAGGTTAGTTTGTGGTGATGTAGGATTTGGTAAAACAGAAATAGCTATAAGAGCAGCCTTTAAGGCTGCAGCAGATAATAAACAAACTGCGCTATTAGTGCCGACCACAGTACTTGCAACCCAGCATTATCATACCTTTCAGAACCGCTTATCCGATTTCCCGGTAAAAGTTGATTATTTGAGTCGCGCCCGTTCCGCAAAAGAGCAGAAAGCTATTTTAGCCGAATTGAAAGAAGGTAAAATTGATATAATCATTGGGACGCATCGATTAGTAGGTAAAGATGTTGAATTTCATGATCTTGGTTTACTCATTATAGACGAAGAGCAAAAGCTTGGAGTCTCCACGAAAGACAAGTTAAAGAAGATAAAGGTGAATGTCGACACTCTAACTATGACAGCAACACCTATTCCCCGTACCCTTCAGTTCTCGTTGATGGGATCAAGAGATTTTTCGACCATCACCACACCCCCTCCAAACCGCTATCCTGTACAGACAGAAGTACATACATTCGATATTGAAGTCATAAAAGATGCTATCAATTTTGAATTGAGCAGGAATGGTCAGGTATTTTTAGTGAATAACCGCATTAATAACATCTACGAATTAGAAACGCTGCTAAAGCGTGAAATACCAGATGTTAGAATTGCTGTCGGTCACGGGCAAATGGAACCCAAGAAACTTGAAGAGATTATCAATGACTTTGTCAATCAAGAGTTTGACGTACTAATTGCCACCACAATTATAGAGTCAGGTATTGACATGCCCAATGTGAACACAATTATTGTAAACAATGCACAGAATTTTGGATTAAGCGATCTGCATCAGTTGCGCGGCAGGGTAGGGCGAAGTAATCGAAAAGCCTTTTGTTATCTGTTGGCCCCACCGCTTTATACTTTGACCACCGAGGCCAGGCGGCGTTTACAGACGATAGAGAATTTCTCGGACCTTGGAAGCGGTATTCATATTGCGATGCAAGACCTTGATATCAGAGGAGCGGGTAATCTGTTAGGAGCCGAGCAAAGCGGATTTATTGCCGATTTGGGTTATGAGACCTATCAAAAGATATTACGAGAAGCAGTAACCGAGTTAAAGCAAGACGAGTTTTCCGATCTATATAACGAGCAAATCAAGGAAAAGGCCGAGCAAGAGCAATTCTTTGTAGACGATGTACAAGTAGAAAGTGATTTAGAGTTAATGTTTCCCGTCAATTATATCCCCAACGATGCCGAGCGTATTTCTATTTACAGAGAGTTGGATAATATTGATACCGAGATGGGCATCATGGATTTTGTGAGTCGTATTGAAGACCGTTTTGGTAAGATCCCCGCTCAGGGAAAAGAGTTGATCCGTGTAGTTCATTTACGTTTAATAGGCAAATCGTTAGGATTAGAAAAGATTGTCCTTAAGAACGAGCAGATGACGCTTAATCTGATTTCAAATGAAAAATCCCCCTATTATCAATCACCTGTTTTTGATAAGTTATTGCTTTATGTTCAGTATCATCCCAGGGATTGTAAATTCCGTGAGATGGGTAAAAAGCGATCAGTAGTCATTCGTAATGTAAAATCAGTGGAAACCGCCAGTTTTATTCTCGAAGAGATTAAAAGTTCACATAATTAAGTATTTACGAAACTTCTTTGACGGTCTCCCCTGATTTTTAACGATATAGAATATTCATTTAAAAAAGTCCTTACTGATTTTTTTCTGTCAGTCCCGTCCAATTATCCGTTCTGAAAGGTGAAGCAGGCAGTCCTTCCGTGTTGCTCAAGTTGCAGGCAGGGTTGTTTGCCCAAGCATAACGAACCGCAACAGGGAAAGTCACTTTAGGCGAGCTAACAACAATCTGTTCCCCATCTATTACCGCATCAGCCCAATAGAATTTTTTGTCCGGTCCAGCAATGCTGAAACCTTTCAAGTTATTTCCACCATTTACCTTCAATTTGCTATTGCCCAATTTGAAGAACAAACGTATTTTATTTTCCTCAAGCCTATAATAATGATACATTGGTCCTGAAGAAGTAATGTTCTGTTTATAAGTATATTCCCGAGCCTGTAAAGCCAATCGTTTACCCACATCCTGTTTGTTTTTCGGATGAATATCATTAGCTTCACCTATATCAATAATAGTAGCCATACCCGTATTTTGCAGATTCAGTGTTTGCAATTGTGCTTCTCGAAGTTCAGCCCAAGTCGATTCCTCAGGTTCATTATTTACTGCCATGAAGTTAGCCAGTTGAACGAAGTAGAAGGAGAAATCATATCCCCATTTAGTTCTCCAATCGTTGATCATTAGAGGGAATAGCGTACGATATTGATAAGCCCTGTCGGCATTCGACTCACCCTGGTACCAGATTGCACCTTTAATTCTGTAAGGAATCAGCGGAGCTATCATTGCATTGAACAAAGCAGTAGGAACATTTGGGTTCTCATTGTCAAGACGTGGGAAAGTTCCCATTTCTTTTATGTTCACCGACGATTTGTATTTCCAATCCCCGCCCAATTTGATCATAGCAACCTTATTGTTTTTTGGAGCGATATAAAAATTATCAGGTTCACCCTGAATACCACCTGTGCTTGCAGTGTCGAACACGCGAATAACTATAACAGCCTTTCCCTTTTTCACGAGCTGTTTAGGAACAGTATAATTTCGCGGAACATTATATCCGTCAGTACGTCCTATTTCAACCCCATTAAAATATGTAATATCGCTATCATCAATAGTACCCAGAGAAAGAGTCAGTTCCTTATTAGACCATTGTTGAGGTATATCAATTACTTTTCTGTACCAAACCACGCCATCAAAGTCGGGTAAACCATTTGTTTCCCAAGCCCCCGGTAGTTTTGCCGTAGTCCAATCCGTATCGTCATAGTTCAGTTTAGCAGCCACAGGAATATTCTTTTCGAATCCAAAGTCTTTTGTGATAGCATTATTGTTCCATTCCTCCTGTTTTTTTAAGACAGAAGCCTTTCTCACTTCAGCATCCCTAGGCAGAGCGCTATAAGCTTCGACTGCATTTTTAAAATACGGCATTGTCATGAGAGATTCTTTGCTTGTCCATGCTTCAGCAATTGTACCTCCCCAAGACGTATTAATCAATCCTATGGGAACATTCAAGTTTTTATGCAAGTCCCTTCCAAAGAAGTATGCCGTTGCAGAAAACAGAGCGATAGTCGCCGGTGAGCATTCCTGCCAGGAGTCGCCATCCACTTTCACATCATCCAGCGGATAAGAGCTTGTTGCCTTTTGTACCTGAATTAATCTAATATTTGGGTACACAGCCTCTGCTATTTCCTTTTCATAGTCCTTAACCTTACCCCATCCAGCAAGAGGCATTTCCATGTTTGATTGTCCCGAGCAGATCCATACTTCGCCAATCATCACATTTTGGAAAGTCTTTGTAGTTTTGTTGTTAGTTATAGTCACCTTAAAAGGTCCCCCCGCCGACGGAGTTTGCAGTTTTGCGATCCATTTTCCATTTGCATCAACAGTAGCGACATATTCTTTTCCATTCCATGAAGGAACGATTTTGACTGTTGATCCCGGGTTTGCTTTTCCCCAAATGGGAGCATCCGATTGTTGTTGCAGCACCATATTATCTGAGAATATTGCAGGTAATTGCAGCTGCGCAAATGTTTGTGAGAACACAAACAAGAAAGATAGTAGAATAATAGATTTAGCTAAAGTCTTCATAGTAAATTATATTGTTATAAAAAAATCGAAATATAGTGAATATTCTTGAAAAACATTTCGTTTCAAACCAAATTCTTAATAAATAATGAGTGAGACCATAGTGAGAGGAGCATGAGAGGAGGGTGAGACCATCGTCAGTGTTTCCGCGTGTGGAAAAAGATTAAAAAATGTAAATGTTTTTAATCTTATATAAACTCTTTTGCTTATTTTGCGTTGATATATAAAAATCAATTCTTATGGGTTACGAGATTGAGCGAAAATTTCTGGTCAGTGGTGAGTATAAAAATCATTCATACCAGCACTATCAGATAAAGCAAGGTTATTTATCTCAAAGCAATTTAAATGTAGTTCGTGTTCGTGTTATCGATCAAAATGCTTTTATTACAATTAAAAGTTCCACAGTTCAAGGATCGTTCACGCATTTAGAATATGAATATGAAATTCCTGTTGAAGATGCCGAGCAATTGCTCAAGCTATGCGAGAGTGGTGTGATAGACAAAACCCGTTATTTGATCAAGTCAGGCGATCATATTTTTGAAGTAGATGAATTTTATGGAGACAATAATGGATTAGTGATGGCCGAGATTGAGTTACGAAGTGAAGATGAAAAGTTTGACAAACCAAGTTGGTTAGGACTTGAGGTCACCGGAGATGAGCGTTATTACAATGCCCATCTTTCAACGCATCCTTATAAAGAATGGAATAAGAAATAAAATATATAGTAGTTCTTGTCATAGTTTATATTGGTTATTAAAAAAAGGGAGAGGTTTCTGTTTTTCCTCTTTCTTTTTGTTTAAAAAATTTCAAATTATTTTTACCCCATTAATTAGTTGATAGGTTGTTGTTTTAGGTTCTGTTGGCAAAAAAAGATATAAAGTTTTTCCCAAAAAGATTTGGAGCATAAATAAAAAGTGCATATCTTTGCACCCGCTTTTGAAACGAACAGTATATCTGTCGCAGCAAGATAAAGCAAAAGAGATCTTTAGAAGACTTCCATAAAATATGAAACAATACAAGTAGCAATACAAGGATCAACTTTTAAAAGTTGATAAATATTGGTACCCGTTCAATTCAAGAAGAAATAAATTAAGTCGTGAAGACAAAGAGCCATTTGGGAGAGAGACCGAGTTGTTTGTTTAAGGTTGTAGATTAAGCGAGGGATAATAAAAAGATCTTACGTTCAAGGATACAAAAACAAATATACAACGAAGAGTTTGATCCTGGCTCAGGATGAACGCTAGCGATAGGCCTAAC
>ENA-UOOK01006385-UOOK01006385.1-fermentation-metagenome-genome-assembly--contig:-NODE-6385-length-11316-cov-14.104875_pt1 | contig 11316 bp, 12 predicted proteins | sample MGYA00245777_ERZ724023 | MGnify/ENA primary metagenome ERZ724023 (study PRJEB28704, sample SAMN03018312) | fermentation metagenome | biome: anthropogenic terrestrial biome; feature: soil... | reverse complement strand
AGTGTTCTTCTCTCAAAGTCTTGTGCTTTTGCAAATAATTCCGCAAAAGAATTACTACGACATTATATGTCATACCTAAACTGCTATACTTATATTATGTCCTCCACCTCTAAGCTACACTGCTCACTTTTAGTGATGGCTAAGGTGCACTTCTTGAAATAACCACAGATAATGCTCGTAATACGATGATTAAATCTATTGAAAGCATGATTGACTACGATAAAAACATCAAATACGTAACTATAGACATGGACCGTGGCTACAGGGGCGTTGTCCCTACTTTTTATCATGTGAATGATCTATCTTTTGCAACCGTAGCAAATGGTGAGAAAGCGTTTGAGTGGTTCAAAAACCAACTGTAGAACAGTTTTTTACTAATTTTCATAAGGATATACCAACATTATCAAAAACAACAGTATATAACACTGTGCGAATTTTGTTAGAAGCAGGTTTAGTTAGGGTAATAACAATTGAGGATAATGAAACCAGGTACGACATTGCTACAGAAAACCATGGGCACTTTAAATGTGATTCATGTGGAAAAATATATGATTTTAGTATTTATATCGATTCGTTTAACTGCAAGGGTTTAAATAAATATGCAGTAAGGAATATTAGATTGTGTACAAAGGACTGTCTATGCCTTTATGTTTGCCCTACCGGTGCATCTGATACGGAGAACAGTGTAATTGATGTTGCCAAGTGTATAGGTTGTGGAGACTGTGCAGACGCATGCCCATCAGGTGCAATTTCAATGGTGCCTAAGGAATACCCGAAGCAGCAGGATAAAACGGAGCCAGTTGTAAATGCACTAAAAGCGTTAATGCGAAGCAAGTCGGAACAGGAGAATATCGCAGCGGGGTTACCTAGTAAACTGGCGATCGCTTTTGAAAAATCAAACCACATTATGGCGGAGGATATTATCCGTGAAGCCGGATTTATGCTGCCGCAAAGTAAGAATGCCAAGGAGTTTTTGCAATCACTTCTTGAACAAAAGCACCCGGAAGGGTTCCCTAAAGATACTGTGATGAAATTATTAGAAGTTTTATATAAAAAATAAGGAGGACGAAGAGATGAGTGAAAATAAAACATTGAAAAATTTGATGGCGGCATTTGCAGGAGAATCTGAAGCAAACAGAAAATATACAGCATATGCCAGGAAAGCTGAGAAAGATGGAAAACTGAATGCAGCAAAATTATTCAGAGCGGCAGCAGACGCTGAAACTCTTCATGCTTTAAAACATTTTGAAGTAGCAGGGAAGATAGGTACAACAGCAGAGAATTTGAAAGATGGAGTCAAAGGTGAAACCTATGAATATAAGGAAATGTATCCTGCTTTCGTAAAAGAAGCCGAAGCAGAAGAAAATAAAGCTGCACTGATGACCTTTACATTTGCGATGAAGGCGGAAGAAGTTCACGCCAGGCTTTATCAGGAAGCGTTAGAGAACCTTGACCAGACGGAAGAAGTCTTTTATTATCTCTGCCCTGTATGCGGAAATATTGAGAAATTTCAATCGGAAAAATGCAGTATTTGCGGCGTTCCGGGTGATAAATTTATTAAATACTAAGATAACTAAAATAACAAAGCCAATTGAAACAACTAAAACAACTAAAACAACTATATTAACTAAAGCAACACAACTTTCAAACCTCGGCTTTCAAGTAGTGCTTTAAGGTACCGGTACCGTTAAGCAAAAGGGACAGTTCTTTTGTATGTTGTTAGACACAAAAGAATTGTCCCTATGCTTATGATAGTGGTTACTCCAAAATAAGAGACAGCGAGCATAGACCCTTGCTATAAATATCCTTTATGCTTATTAAAGTTTTTGGCGCAGAAATATTATCATTTGCAAGGGATAAGCGATTGCAATTTATTGGTATAATTTTATATGAAACACAGTTGGTTAAAAATAGAAGAAACACCATTAACATAAACAATTATTAATTTAGGGTAATTATCACCCGATATAAACATTAGAGCATATTATGATAGCTTCGTAGAAAGGGTTAATTGAAAAGTTGAAGTCTGGTAGACATAGTAAAGTCTATTTGCAAGAGTAAAGTCTATAAAAAGTAGCGGATATAATGATGCTTTTTCATAAAAGACATGGTAAAATCTAATTAGCAAGACTTGAATCTGTCATGAGACATTGAAAAATGAGCGTGGCAAGGCAGAACCGGCTAATTTTACTTCACGTGTGACAGACTAAAATCAGGCGGCCCAAACAAGGATATAAGAGGGTGCAGTGCCAGATTAATGTCTTTTCATTCTGAAACCTCCTGCCCCTGCTTTCCCCTTCGCCGCTTACGCGGCTTCGGGTCAATCAGGGGCAGGAGGTTTCATATCGCTTTCCGAATATCAACGATGGATTTAGAGCGACGTCATCCTTCTTGATTTCGCTGACGCCGAGAGCCTCCGCTGCGTAGTGCCCGAAATAAAATACAAAGAGTTCGTATGGGGTCTTGCCATGTAGCACTCTCCTAGGAGTTGAATTTACATGCGAAAACATGATGTTTATACTATCCTGTTTGAGTTTGTCTAATGGCTTCCCATTGGGGATTATATCCCGGACATAGTTATGGTTGTTTTCAACATGCGGTTTTTGTGAAGATTGCATTGCGTCGCAGTAGAAGATGTTCAACCGTTGTTTTCTGTCTGCACCTAATTCGAACAGATTGGCTTTTTCAAATTCACTGCCACGATCGGTGAGTAGAAGCCTGAAGAGCAGTGAAAACAGGTCATCTCCAAGTCGTTCCTGGTAGTGATTCAAACTTGAAGACATACTTTCGCTGGTCTTTTCACAGTGGAGACATCCGACCATAAACAGCATCCTAGGGAACATGAATGTTTGTATGTATGGGCCGCTCTGCTGATTGTATAAGGTATCCATTTCAACAGCGGAAACATCAGGATTTTGCTGGAAGAACTCTAGGTAATCGGCATACCTACGCCCGGTGTAGTTAGCGGGCTCCTTGTGTTTCTTGTATTTTTCCTTGAACTGCCTGCGACTGACCTGCTCTTTCAGTGGAAAATTGTCTACTCCGAATTTTTTGAACACGCCGGTTTATATGTAGCGATACAAAGTGCGGTCAGAGAGTTGAAGTTCTGGGTGGTTTGCCAAAATCTGATAGACTGATTGACCCTGCTTGAGCAGTGGCGATATGGTCTCACCTGTGAAATTTCTTTCGGCTTCGTTCATGTTTATGCCTTCTCTACAAGAAACCAGCTCTTCCCGATACTTAGAATCCGCCCTTGCCGCATGGTAGAAATACTTGTCCATGGGGCATTTTGCACGTTTATCACAGCCATTGCAAGCACCCGGAAGTCTATCCCGCCTGACACATGTTGGCTCCTCGTATTCCTTACATTTTCTTAAGCATTTTCGTATTTTACAATCTTTCCGTTTAGCACAGAGTATTGGTCTGTTGAAGGGATTGCGTTCCTTTAATTCCCGGTGTCTGATAATCTCGCGACTGATCCCACAGGGATCCTTTCCTAACAGGCATCCGATTTCGGCTTTGGTTTTACCCTCTTCGATTGCGGACTGGATGGCTTGACGATCTTGTAAAGTTAAATGATGTATCTGTTTCATACAGTACCTCCTCCCGACACTGCATTATTATCATACATCATAGACTTCAAGTTGGCATTTCCGATAAAGAAAAGACAGATTTTAATTTGGCAAATTTGTGACAGACTAATGTCAGGCAAGACCCTGCTGAAGATAGACTTTAAATTTTCAATTCACACGTGCAAAATACCGTTAGAAATAGTCTTGAAAAATTGCGTAAAAAGTGATATTATTTGCATAGGTTTTTTGGGAGGAAACTATCATAACGGGTCAAGCGTTATGGCTATATAGTTTCCTTTTCCTTTCTATTTTTTTCTTCTACTATATGGTAAACTATTATATATGATTTGACTGACAAAATATAGAGCAAACTCCGAAATGATATACAAGTATAACTGTCAGGTTAAGCCGGTGCTAACAGAGTGGTCAGATCGGTTGTGTTTATAAAAAAGTTGAAAAAGTCTAGGTTGAAAGTTAAATATGCAAAGGATATAATTACGATAAACATAAAATAGAAGGTGTAAAGAATGAATGAAACTGTTAATCAGCCAACATATAAACGACAACGATATTTATTATCGTTTTTACGCCAGTTAAACGGCATAGTGACGGCTACGGACTTACAAAAACTGGTGTTTATTCATACGATGGCAGGAGATTTGAGCTATTATGAATTCGTTCCATACAAATTCGGTTCATATTCTTTTCAGTTAAAAGAAGACTTAGATATTCTTCAACGCGATGGATTTATAACCTTGGAGCATGTACAAGGCAGAATAAAAATAAGAGCTACTGATAAAAGCCCAAATGATACTTCGTTCCGGATTGCACCCGAACGGGGTAGTGCACTTATTCGCCGTGCATATCGTGAATATCCATATTATGCTATAAAAAGTGAGATTACAGAGAGGCTCTTTCACGGAGAAGAATTGAAACAATTTAATAATATAAAGCAAAAGTATGCTCAGACTGAACAAGTATTATTTACGACTGGATATGAAGGAAAAAGTATAGAAGCATTTATAAACACTTTAATTCAGAATGATATCCGCCTGTTATGCGATGTACGTAAGAATCCATTAAGTCGTAAATTCGGATTCTCTAAAGGGAAGCTTGAACATATAACGCAGACAGTAGGCATTAAGTATACCCACATTCCTGGTCTTGGTATCGAGTCCGACAAACGATCCTCGCTTGAAACATTGGATGATTATAAATACCTTTTTGAAGAATATGAGAAGACACTTCCTAGCCGTAAGAAATTCTTAGACGAGGTAAATTCACTATTACAGCAATATACTCGCATAGCTTTGATGTGTTTTGAACTTGAACCAGATATGTGTCATCGGCATGTTGTGAGGGACTATATTGTTAAAACAAGCCAGGTTAGGAGTGTGGATATATAATAATGGAACAGAAGCGCGTATTCATTTTAGTGAAAACTTACCCGACCATTTCTGAAAAATATTCTGAGTTGGTCTGTACGGCGGGTGTTCTAGAGGATGGCTCATGGATTCGCTTATACCCTATGCCTTTTAGATTATTAAACGATGACCAGAAGTACCCTAAATATGCATGGGTTAAGATGAACGCAGAACGTAACACATCAGACTTTCGTCCTGAATCTTATCGCCCAGATATAACAACTATCGAGATTGAACCAAAACCGTCCAAAGTCGATTGGGCGGAGAGGCGTGGAATTATTTTAAAGGGCAAAAAGGTTTACACTAATTTGCAGACTTTGATTACTGAAGCAAAATCATCTACTAAAACTTCATTAGCCATATTTAAGCCAACAAAAATTTTTGATTTTGTAATTGAGCCTGATAATAGGGATTGGGATCCAAAAAAACTAGCAAGTCTTCAAGGACAATCACAGCAAATGCATCTCTTTAAAACTATAGAGGAAATTAAGGAAGAATTTCGAGTTGTACAGAAAGTACCCTATAAATTCTCTTATCAATTTGAGGATGACTCAGGAAAACAATCTAAAATGATGATTGAAGACTGGGAAATTGGTATGTTGTATTTTAATTGCCTCTGGCGAGCCAACAACGATGAGGTTGTGGCAACAGAAAAGGTGAAGGAAAAATATCTTAATTCCTTTTTAAAACGGGACCTTTATTTTTTTCTTGGCACAACAAAGAAGTTTCACAATATTGCGCCAAATCCATTCATTATTATTGGTGTTTTCTATCCACCAATTTCTCCAGAGAATCAACAGATGAGTATTTTTGATATTACATAAAGTATTTGGCATTCTACCGGAGTGATGGTACAATAAAATTGCTCTATCGGTGTGGTAGTACAAATTATTTTGAAAAGGGGTAAAATTTTATGCCGAGAAAAAATTACATGACCATCAACGCCCACGAAACAGTCCAGCAGATGTTTGATGAGTTCGTTTTGCGACGAGAGCTAACGAAAACAGTGGCACTTAACGATATGCTGGAGATATACATGATTGCGAAAGACGAAGAACTTTATATGGAACTAAAAAAGAAATATTTAAACATCGAATCCGTAAGACAGATGTTATCTGACCGAGATTCAGACGAAGCAAATCTTTCCGGTGAAAGTTTCATCTTTATGAAACTCGCAACATCACGTGATAACCAAGGCAACGAATATAATGGTCACGAGACCATGCGGTTATACATCGCAGACCAAGCTTTAAGAGGATATACATGGTTCTCAACGCAAGCTCTCTATTATGGTATGTCACCAAAGCGTGTCGCCGCATATAACAAAGCAATTAGACTCGGTGAGAAAGTCACTATTATCTTTACTATTGGAAGAGCTGCTGGCGGTAACAATGACATTGAATATAAAGCCAATGTTCTGGAAATTAAATCGTTTACAGAACCTAAGACTTTATCAAACAATAATTACCCTGCTGCATGGCATGGTGAGGCAGCACGAATTTGGATTAAAATTGAAGATTTACAACCTGAATCAACGCTTAAGGCACAATTATTCGAAATCACTTCATCAGGCATGGATTTACATCAGGTTATTAATAATAGCCAATATCACTTTGGTTATGTTAATTTGAAATAGTCCTCACAATTCATGAACCCAAGTATTGTATTATTAGTAAAGGGTAGAGCTGTAAACTCTGCTCTTTACAATGGTTGGGTGTGTGAGTCTCGGCATATGGCACCAGTTTATCTATATTTACTTTTTCAAGGTGCTCAGTTACAGTCATGTAGCTTTACCGTCCTTTCTTGCCCGATAGAAGGGCTTCCATTATGTCATCCTGCGGATTGCCAGTAAAAGCAGTCGTGCAGTCCCCTTTGAACCGACTTTTTTTTACGCGTGACCCCATGCCGCTGTCCGCTTTAAAGAGCTTTAGAGATTTGACTACCCCCACCGGTCACCGCTCTCGGCAGTGATTCTTGAGTGACATGATTTACAAAGGGACATAAGATTACTCTTTTCATTGCCACCGCATTTAGAGAGAGGAATAATATGATGTACTTCTTCCGCAGCGGCAAGCTTGTCTTGCTTCTCACACTCTTCGCAAAGGGGATGGGACTTAATGTAGCGATCACGAATACGCTTCCAAGCTCGACCGTATCTTTTGTTGGAAGCAGGATCACGTTGGAACTGGTTATAGTGTCTGTCCATCACTTTTTGGTGCTTGGCACAGTATTGCTCGCGTTCTGCAAGCCGACCGCAGCCGGGGTAAGCACATGAACGCTTTGGTTTGTAGGGCATCATTTCACCTCACTTTCTGGGCATAAGAAAAGCCACCGGGGATTTCTCCACACGATAGCTAGACGTTAATTTCTTTCTATTATAATTAAAACATATTTTTATGCTCTTGTTCTATCACATTAACTCTCATCTTTATATAATAACAAAATAAAAACCCCGAATTACTCCGGGGCCAGGCCTGTTGTATTACGCTTCTATGAGAGGCTCACAGGAACTGTTAATTTATATTATGCTCAAGTTTATAAAAAATTAACTCCTATATAATATATCCCACCAATTCTTCGGAAAACCACAAAAAGAAATATTTACGAAAGGATATTTTTTAAATAGAAGATCTATTTTATCAATAAAATTGTTCCATACATTTTTATCATCGATTACTTTACTCAAAACAAAAACAAAAGTAAAAAGTTGCTTTCCTACCTTTGATAAATTAAGATTGTTCTTTTTAAATAACTTTTTATCTTTATTAGATATTTTTGGTGCGAATGTTATATATCTATTATATAGCCTACCTCTATGAGCACAAATATTTCTAAGAACAACAAATGCCTGTAGCCAGTTTTCGATATATGTATATGGGATGGGCGCATAAAATGCCGTACATATTTCTTTTTTTAAATCTTCATCTAGATTTTTAAAAAGTCTAGATAAACAACCAAATTGCATTATTTCGACGATTACCCACATGGGGAAATGATTATTATATTTTTCTTTGTGATGTTTTATGAAAATCTCATTTCGTTCATTGTCTACAATAAGTTTTTTAATTTCTCCATCGAATTTATCCCAACGTTTTTCATCTATAAAACTAGACTTATCTAGATACCCTAAAGGACCATATTTTTTAGAATGATAATACCCAATATATGAACGAAAGGACACTTCTATGTACTCTAGCGCGTATAGAAGAATAGTTCGTAATTCCATATCAAAATTGTAGATTTGCATTACCTGTTCAAATGATACATTATTATAGAAATAATCATCTTTTCTTAGGGTTAGAGTGTAGCCACTTAACCTATAGTAGTTAACATGAACTAATATATTTGCTGCAGCTTTTTCATCGTTAATAATCAGATTTCTTTGTCTTAGGATATCTATTTGTTCGGATATCGTTTTAAATGGTTTATTATCCATAATTACTCCAATATAGCAAAAGGCCCACCACTTTATGCGTTTAGTGCAAAAACACTATAGAGGCCTGGTGGGAACGATTGCTTAAAGCTTATCACATATTATTGTTATTAACAAGAGCTTCCTTAAAATTTTCAGGGCAATCGCATAAAAAAGTTGAATCGAGCCAGCAGGAACGGAAAAAACAGCGAAGAGTCAGAACAGGCAACAATGGAAAACATCATTTGTAGTGCTAATTGAAGTCAAAGGTACAAAAAGGCGCAGCAGACCAGAGGTTAATCTCCTTTAAAAAAATCGCCCCGCATTTATTTATAATATGAAGATGTGAAAGCTATTTTTTGTCGGCACCCGGAATGACTTCAAAGAGCAGCCTGCATACAGCATCCGGATTATTACGGTAGTATATTTGCTTCGCCCTCACAGACATATTTTGAACATCACTATCAAGTTTTAGCAGATTGTATACGATTTTTCGCATCAGGCCAATGTTTTCTGTTGCATGACCTTTTCTTGCCGTACAGCGGTCTTCCCGCAATGCATCATCCAAAACCCAGTGCAGGCTGTTTTCGATCGCCCAGTGATGTCTTGAAAAGCACGCAAATTCTTCAACATTCATTCGCCTGCTGATGATATAGGTTTCTGTTTCTACCGTGGGCTCTTCATCCATTATTTCTCCGTCTTCGTCACGATGGATGAGAAGGCGTTCCCTGACAGCCATGCCAACAGCAGCTACATCCGGCCATTCATCCTTGAAGATACAAGAGGCGTCATTTAAGACATAATAGGTTCTGCGCTCTATCCGGGAGTGACCTTTATCAAATTCCTGATGAATTCCTAACATATCAGTGAGCGGCATTTCGATTTTTATTCCTTTTTCCGCATATTCCTTGGCTGCCGATGCTTCAAGTTGCTGTTCGGCAATAATCGTGTCCATCTCCAACTTGATATCTTTGTGCAAGTTAGCCTGATTATCCTTTACCGGCAAGACAAAGTCCGCGCCTTTGCCAAGAATAATTTTGGTAATATCCTTTTGGCATCCGATGGCGTCTGTGGTAACAACGGCTCCCCGTAGATCCAACCAGTCCAGCAAATCAGGAATCCCCTTGATTTCGTTTGTCTTTGCCTCCACTCTTAGTTGCCCAATGCAGATGCCTGTATCTACCATGAGAGCATTGATCAGCATAGGTACTTTTTTGCGGTATACTTTCTCGCAGGCGGCGCGGATTGCTTTCCCATCAATCGCCACATGCTTCCCCTTAGGGCATGTCAAGTCGACAATCCATTGAATAAAGCATTCGAGGAACTCTGACGGATTGATGATACTGAAAGCCGCACTGAATGTGTCATGCGATGGGATTCCGTTTATAAGCCCCAGCAACTCGGTGAAATACGCCTCATGGTATTTCAGTTCAATCACCATATTCGTGAAATCGGTATGTCCCCATAAAAGTCCGAATACAGCCAATATGAAGATGTCCAGTAGTTTGTGCCGCTTCCCCCGATTATCACGAGGATCCTCTATGTTGCAAAATATTGTGGCCAACGTGTTGAGTGACTCAAATTTATACTGCATGGATCTCAACCCCCAGTCTTGCTAATATTTCGTTCATTTCGGATGTGACTTCCGACAACATATCGCATTCCTTCGTCTCAATCAGATACAATTCTGACAATGGCCGCAGATCTTCTATGAGTATTCCTGTAAGCCGCTCATATCTTTTAAGTTGCACATTTAAGTTGATATGTAAGTCGGACAAAGATGGCAGATCAGTGTTTCTTAAAAGATAACTTTTCGGGGAAACATGCCTCACAATGTGCAAGAAGGCAAAACGCAGGGTTTCCTTATCGTGAGAGTTGATCAAAAAAGTCTCTGGAAGCAGTGATTGCAGCACAAAAGACATCCCGTACTCATAGACCTTTACTCTGTCCGTGGATATTTTTCTCACATGCGTCTGTATTACCCCTTCCCTAGTTATTGTTCCGATGTACTCTTGCACAGGCTGTGGGTATTTCTTTCCCGGGACCCGCTTTGAAGTGGAACGATACAAGTAGTACTCATTACCAACCTTCTTTATGGATGTCCCTTTTTCTTTGAATGCATTCACCCAATCTGGATAATTTGACATAAAAATCCCTCCTCAAATGTATAATATATTATACTATACATTCAAGGCAAAAACAATAGGGAATTGCATTCATTCTGCAAGTCCCTATACATAGTTTTGCTTGCTATCGTTGACTTTTCAGCTTTTCAATTTTCTTTTATGCGATTGCCCTGTAAAATTTTTATATTAAATTTAAAACTAAAGTATTTAAAATATTGAGCTTGTGACTTTTTATCATCAGATATCTTTTCTTATACTTATATCATACCTCATAAGTTCAATATGTTTCAATGCTTTATCGTGAATTCTAAAGGTAAGGAGGCCCCTGCAAAGCATCAAGGCCGTCAAGGACGATCTGATAGAGAGCCAGTTCAAATCCGGAATCGTGATGAATCAGCGGGTTTCATACTTTGATTAATGCAAGGCAGGAAAGATGAAAGATTGATAAAGTTCAGCAATGAAGAGTGAAAATTCTTCGGGATAAACTTGACATAAAACCTGGCCAAATTGTGCTATATATGGTATAATAGAACATGGTAGAATGCCATATACAGCACATTTGGGAGGAGTATAAAAATGATTACACGGAAAGACAAGAGAAAACTGGAGGGTAACACAAATTATTTTTTCGAGTTCTTAAAAATCAAGGAGCATTTTTTCAAAAGCATGAATTTGTGGTTAAAAAAGGTAACCGATCACCGTCACCAAAGCTACAAAAAATATGACTCAGAAGTGATTTTGTTTATGATGATTTTAAAAAATGCATTCAACTTTAAATCAAT
>ENA-UOOK01006382-UOOK01006382.1-fermentation-metagenome-genome-assembly--contig:-NODE-6382-length-11322-cov-5.134818_pt1 | contig 11322 bp, 12 predicted proteins | sample MGYA00245777_ERZ724023 | MGnify/ENA primary metagenome ERZ724023 (study PRJEB28704, sample SAMN03018312) | fermentation metagenome | biome: anthropogenic terrestrial biome; feature: soil; material... | reverse complement strand
CTCCCATATTAGAGGCGATTGTCGCAGTAAGGTTTGAAGTTGGCGAAAAAATTGATTTTGGAAAAGCTTTCATTTGCCCGATCACCATCGCAACTGCAAGGGCTTCTCCAAAAGCGCGCGCAAGGCCGAGAATAATTCCTGTCAGGATTCCAGACCGTGCATTTGGGACAACAACTCGATAAATAGTCTGCCAGCGTGTGGAACCCATCCCATAGGCTGCCTCCCGGTAACTGTCCGGAACGCTTTGAATGGCATCGGCCGCTACTGTCGTAATGGATGGAAAAATCATCACTGCCAAAACAATTGCAGAAGCAAGAACGCCATATCCCATCGGCTGATGAAAAACCGTGCGAATTGTTGGAACTAAGATGGAAAGTCCAACCCATCCATAAACGACGGATGGAATTCCGACAAAAATTTCAATGGCCGGCCGAAAAAATTTCTTTCCAAAACCCGGTGCAATCTCGGTAATAAAAATCGCAGAGCCCAAGCTAAAGGGAACTGCAATTACCAGTGCCAACCCACAGGTGGCAAGCGAACCAACAATAAAAATTGCAGTACCGACGTGACCGCCCCCTATAAAGTCATCTGCCGGGCTCCAGTTTGAGGAAAAGAGAAACTCGCTAACCGAGTGCTGATATTGGACAAAGGTCCCTATTCCCTTTGCAGAAAGAAAAATTCCGATTGCAAAGGTCACTGCAATCATAAAAACGCCAAAAATGGTCACAACGGTCCGCCCTGCATATTCTTTTCGGATATGCCCCGAAATTCTTTTATTCATAAAGCACTCCATTTTATATGTGAAAAGTTCAGACGAACAATTTTTCCGTCTGAACTTTCCAATTCTAATTCGTTTTAAAGCACAAATCTTTATTTTGAAAGGCCTTATTTAGCGGCGGCATCACGGCTGGAGGTAACGGACGAATCCATTTTAGCGGTAATCCCGTATCCAAGTCCCTCCATCTTCTTGCCGTACTCATCCGAGGAAATAAAGTTAATATATTCTTTTACTGCACCGGTAGCCTCGCCTTTGGTGTACATGTGCTCATATCCCCAAACCGGATATTTTCCGTTATAAGTGTTTTCCAGAGTTGGTGCAGCTCCATCGATTGCAACCGCTGTTACCTGATTTGCATTGTCTCCAACTAAATAGCTCAGTGCCACATATCCGATGGCCCCTTTATTTTGTTCCACTGATTTAATAAGGGTACCGGAGTTATCGGTTTCAAGTGCAGCATTGCTGGCTTCCTGATTTCCGTTCAGTGCATATTGCGTAAATAAAGCTCTCGTTCCGGAAGTAGTCGGGCGGGTCACCAGCACAATCGCTTCATCCGGGCCGCCGACGTCTTTCCAGTTTGTGATTTGAGCGGTAAAAATAGAAATCAGCTGTTCTTTTGTCAAATTTGTAATTCCGACATCTTTGCTGACAATCGGCGCCATCGTAACAACACAGACTTTATGGTCCACCAATTCTTTTGCCTGATCGGCCGTCAGTTTTGAGGAAGCTTCAACATCGGAATTTCCGATGTTGACGGATCCATCAGAAACCTGCTTTAATCCATCCCCGGAGCCTCCGGCATTTAAAGTAATCGAAACATTTGGATATTTGTCTTTAAAATCCTTTGCTGCATCCTGTGCGAGCGGCAAAAGGGCACTCGATCCGGATCCTGTAATGGTTCCGCTAATATCCGTCGTTGCAGATTTTGACGTTGTAGCACTTGCTGCTCCAGAAGCTGCGCTGCTGCTTCCCGATGCAGCGTTTTGACCACATCCGGCCAAAGTGGAAGATACCAGTAAGACTGATAATATAAAACCAACCATTTTTTTCATAATTGCTTTGTCTCCTCGTTTTTTTATTTTATTATTTTCCTTTTGTACAATGTTATTCTATCGATACAATGTTAAAACGAAGTTAAATGTAATTTAGAACTCTTTAAAAAACAAAAAACTCCGACAGCTTTAAAAAGCTGTCGGAGTTTTTCTATCAATGAGGTTTTATTTTATACTTTTAGAATCAGTACATTCCGCCGCCCATATCAGGTGCAGCCGGAGCAGCAGCCGGAGCAGGCTCTTTCTTATCAGCAACCAAAGATTCTGTTGTCAGAACAGTCATTGCGACAGAAGCAGCATTCTGTAAAGCGGAACGAGTAACCTTTGTCGGGTCAACAATACCGAAGGTAAGCATATCGCCATATTCGCCGGTCAGAGCATTGTATCCATAACCAATCTTATTTTCTCGGCGAATATTTTCAACGATAACGGAGCCTTCTACCCCTGCATTCGTTGCGATCTGACGAATCGGCTCTTCCAAAGCTTTCAGAACAATAGAAACACCGGTCTTTTCATCGCCCTGTGTCTTCTTCAGCAGTTTTTCGACTTCCGGAATTGCATTGATCAGAGCAACACCGCCGCCTGCGACGATGCCCTCTTCCACAGCTGCCTTGGTAGCGGCCAGAGCATCTTCAATGCGGAGTTTCTTTTCCTTCATTTCAATTTCGGTAGCAGCACCGACTTTGATCACTGCAACGCCGCCGGCTAATTTTGCGAGGCGCTCCTGCAGTTTCTCACGGTCGAAGTCCGAAGTGGTTTTTTCAATTTGGGCACGGATCTGATCAACGCGAGCTTTGATCTCTGCACTGTCGCCGCTGCCGCCAACAATAATTGTATTTTCTTTGTCGACCTTTACCTGACGGGCACGGCCCAGCATAGAGAGATCAACATCCTTAAAGTCAACGCCCAAATCACTGGAGATCACTTTGCCGCCGGTCAACGTTGCAATATCCTGCAGCATTTCCTTGCGGCGATCGCCAAAGCCCGGGGCCTTAACGGCACAGCAGTTTAAAGTGCCGCGCAGTTTATTAAGAAGCAGATTCGTCAGAGCATCGCCCTCAACATCATCCGCAATGATCAGGAATTTCTTGCCGGTATTAACGACTTTCTCAAGCAGCGGCAGAATTTCCTGGAAAGAAGAAACCTTCTTGTCGGTGATGATCAGATAAGGATCATCCAGATCCGCTACCATCTTGTCGGTATCGGTGACAAGATAAGGAGAAACATAGCCGCGGTCAAACATCATGCCTTCTACAACTTCGCTGTAGGTTTCGGCAGTTTTGCTCTCTTCGACTGTGATGACTCCATCATTTGTAACCTTTTCCATAGCTTCGGCAATCAGTTTGCCAACCTGTTCATCGCTGGAAGAAACCGTTGCAACACGAGCGATATCGGCGCTGCCATCAACCTTTTTGCTGTTTTTCTTCACAGTGGCAACTGCCGTATCAACTGCAGTCTGCATTCCCTTGCGAATAACCATCGGATTGGCTCCTGCGGTTACGTTCTTCATGCCCTCACGAATCAGCGCTTGTGCAAGCAACGTTGCAGTGGTGGTACCATCACCTGCAACATCATTTGTCTTTGTAGCAACTTCCTTGACGAGCTGAGCGCCCATATTCTCATAGGGATCGTCCAACTCGATTTCCTTGGCAATCGTCACACCATCATTGGTGATAAGCGGTGCGCCGAATTTTTTATCCAGCACAACGTTGCGGCCCTTGGGGCCTAATGTAATTTTTACCGTATCGGACAACTGATCAATGCCGCGCATTAAAGCCTTGCGGGCATCTTCCCCATAAATAATCTGTTTTGCCATTCTTGATTCCTCCAATTATGATCAGATGAATTATTTTACTACAGCTAAAATATCAGACTGACGGACAATGGTATATTCCTGTCCATCCAGTTTGATCTCAGTTCCGGAGTATTTGCTGGTGACCACACGGTCACCGACCTTAACTGTCATTTTAACTTCTTTTCCATCAACAACACCGCCAGGGCCAACTGAAATTACATCGGCAATCTGGGGTTTTTCTTTTGCGGAACCAGAGAGAATAATTCCACTCTTTGTGGTCTCCTCCGCCTCTTCCATTTTGATAAGCACGCGGTCAGACAAAGGTTGAATCGTCATGACACAAAGCCTCCTTTAAAAATAAAACATAGATTACTGTTTTTAGCACTCTTTATCTTTGAGTGCTAAACTTATTGTAACGGCTTGTGTCGAAAAAATCAAGGGGTTTTTCACAGAAATTTTCGATTTCATAAATTATTTACAAATTAACGAATTTTCCCAACTGTAAAAAAAGAGCGGCAGAAAATTTTCTGCTGCTTTTTTATAAAAGTGTTTTCTGAAGGCGCAAACTGTACGCAAAAAAAGGCTTGCCCAAGTATTTTGTCTGATCAATCTGATATCCATTTTTTTGATAAAAAGCAATAGCCGGCGCATTTTCCCGAAAGGCCCAAATTACAATCTCCCGAAAGCCTTCTTTTCGGGCCTGTGTCTCTGCAAAGCGAATCAAATCGGAACCGATTTTCTGCCGTTGAAACGCTTTTTTCAAATAAATACGCCAAACTTCGAAAGAACCTTCTTTATCAGGATCTTCGGATCGGCCAATGGACAATAAAGCGACCACTTGATGATCCTGCTCATAGATATAATTTTCCAGTCTGCCGGAAAGAAAATCTTTTTTCAATCTTTCTGTTCTGTCGGCACAGCCCTTTTCCCCAAGCAGTTCTTCGTTTACATAACCTGCGTAAACAGATTTCCAATTGTCATTGACGATATCACAAACAATATCCATGTCCTCACTTTGAAGTCGGCGAATCATTTTCTTCCTCCAAAATATGGTATCTTAAAGCCTACTGCCATCTTTCAGGGATTTGAAGATGATTCTTCCTTTGGTGCCCGAAAATACTGATAGTACTGGCACTTAATCATTCCATTATAAAGTTTGCGGCGGCGGTCCGCTTTACGCCCAAAGCATTCTTCAAATGTCTCATCAGGAGAGATAACCCCATAACTCCAGCCGTGCTTTGGAACAAAAGCTTTTCCCATCGTACGGTAAAGCTCTTCTGCCTGATCCAGATCGAGCAGGCGCTCTCCATAAGGTGGATTGCAAATGACACATCCGAAATCCCCCAGCGGCTGAAAATCGTGCAGGTCCCGGCTTTCCACATGAACATGACCGATTACACCGGCCTTTTTCGCATTATCCAACGCAAGATCTACCGCCGCTTTGTCAATATCAAAGCCATGGGCCTCAAAGGCAGCATCCCGCAATACCATTGAGCGGGCACGATCGCGTTCTTCCTGCCAAAGCTTGCTATCTATATTCTTCCAATGTTCCGCAGAAAAACGCCGCTGCATCCCCGGAGCAATATTCATCGCATACATAGCAGCTTCAATTAAAATCGTACCGGAACCACAGCAGGGATCAATAAAATTCGCATCCGAATGGACCCGGCTCAAATCGACCATCGCAGCAGCTAAAGTTTCTTTAATCGGTGCCTCTGCCGCATTCTGACGATAGCCGCGCTTATGAAGTCCTACTCCGCTGGTGTCGATCATCAGGCTGATCTGATCCTTCATCAGCAAAAACTGAATCTGATAAAGGGTTCCAGTCTCGTGAAACCAATCCACCCGATACTTTGATTTCAGCCGTTCCACAATCGCTTTTTTTATGATTTTCTGGCAGCTCGGCAAACTGCTGAGTTGACTGGAAAGGATTCTCCCTTTTACCGGAAATGCATCCTCTTTTCCAATCCACCGTTCCCACGGGAGGGCTTTCACTCCCTCAAAAAGCTGGTCAAAGGTCTTTGAAGGAAATGTTCCCATCAACACCTGTACCCGCTCGCTATATCGAGAACTCAAGTTTGCACGGACAAGACTTCTTTCATCTCCCGAAAAAACGACTTTTCCGTTTTGGGGACGAACATTCTGCATTTCCATTCTGCGCAGCTCGTTTGCCACCAGCCCCTCTACCCCTAAAACACAGGGACAGCACAATTCAAATTGTTCCATAAAACCTCCATAATAAAAATTCAGAAAAAGGCAGGGGCGCTGACGAAAGAGCGCCCCTGCCGACATAAACTCGGCTTTTATTCGCCGTTCGGCTCCAAAAAGCCGTAATTTCCGTCGCGGCGTTTATAAACGACATTGACCTCTCCAGTGTGTTCATTGCGGAACATAAAGAACTGATGTCCCAACATGTTCATCTGGAGGATCGCTTCTTCTACAGAAAGGGGCTTTACAAAGAAGTGTTTACTGCGCACAACTTTATATTCCTCTTCTTTATCTGTTTTCTCTTGTGGTGCATAATCGGCAATATATTGGTCAATTGCCGCCGTATGGACCGCTTTGTCCAATTTCGATTTATTCTTGCGGATCTGACGCCCCAAAGCGCTGATTACCTGATCCAGAGCATCATTCATTTCCTGCTCCGTATCTTCAGCACGATAAAAAATTCCGCGGTTTTGAATCGTAATTTCCACAGTCTGACGGTTCTTCTCTAAAGTGACCACTACTTTTGCCTGCGCATCTTCATCAAAAATGCGGTTAAATCGGCTTAGCTTCTTAATCGCAAGCTCTTTAAAATGATCGCGAAGATTAACCTTTCGTCCAATAATGGTAACTTTCATTCGGAACATCTCCTTTATCTTTTCAGCGAAAACGCTTTGCGTTTTCTTAGTTACAATATAGCATATATGCCAAAATAATAAAAGTGATTTTCTTGTATTTGTGAAAAATTAATAATTTTTTAAAAACTACAAGGTACAGCTCGCATGGCGGGTCACATGGCAGCCCATATTGACTGCCATCGGAAGGCCGGCAATATGAGTTGGAAACTGTTCAATGGCAACCGCCAGCGCCGTTACTTTCCCGCCGAAGCCCTGCGGCCCAATATTGAGCTCATTGATTTTGGAAAGTATCTTTTCTTCCAGAGAAGCATAATATGGGTCTTTGTTCTTTTCGGAAACCGGGCGGCAGAGTGCCTGTTTTGCAAGAAGCGCACACTTTTCGAAATCGCCGCCAATGCCGATGCCGACCACCACCGGAGGGCAGGGGTTGCTCCCCGCCGCTTTTACGCTGTCCACTGCAAACTGAACCAAGTCAGCCTCTGTTGCAGACGGGAAAAACATTTTAATCCGGCTCATGTTTTCGCTTCCAAAGCCCTTTGGTGCCACTGTCAATTTGATTTTATCTCCCGGCACCAGCCGAGTATGTAAAATCGCAGGAGTGTTATCATTGGTATTCCCTCTGCGAATCGGGTCTTTCACAACAGAGCAGCGCAGTAGCCCCTCTACATATCCTTTGCGCACACCGGCATTGATGGCTTCTTCAAAATCGCCATTTAAGTGAACTTCCTGCCCGACCTCTGCAAAGATCACCGCCATGCCGGTATCCTGACACACCGGTACCCCAAATTCTCTTGCGGCATCCATATTACTGCATAAATCGCACAAAATGCTCTTTCCAATCAGAGAAGTCTCCACGCCACATTTTGTCCGAATCAGCGCTTCCAGATCTTTCGGAAGCTCTCGGTTTGCTTCTATGCAAAGTCTTGCCACGGTATCTGTAATTTGTGCTGTATCAACTTCTCTCATATTATCGGTCTCCTTTTTTAAATTTATTGTTCTGAATCTGAATTTTTATTAAAATGTTCAAAAACGATTTTTCCTCCGGCAACTACTGCCGCCGGCTTTTCATATCCGGAAAGCGGGTCACCAAAAAAGAAAACAAGATCGGCGTCTTTTCCGGGAAGGAGACTTCCCACGCGGTCTGAAATTCCACAAATTTCTGCAGGCGTAAGCGTAATAGCGCGCAATGCGCCTTCACGGCTCATTCCCTCCCGCATCGCAAGACCTGCACACATCGTCAGATACTGTAACGGAATCACCGGGTGATCTGTTACGATTGCCGTCGGGATCCCGAATTTTTCAAGAATTCCAGGATTTGCCGGCGTTTGATCGTGCAGTTCCGGTTTGCTGCGGTCTGTAAAAAATGGTCCGGAAAGGATACGGGCTTTCTTTTTGCGAAGCGTCTTTGCAATCTCATAGCCTTCCGTTCCGTGAATGATCACATAATCCAGATGAAATTCCTCTGCAATCCGAATTGCGGTAAAAATATCATCGGCGCGATGCGCATGAAAATGGACCTGGATCTTCCTTTGCAAAGCCGGAATCAGTGCTTCCGATTTAATATCAAATTCCGGCGGATCGACATCTTCATCTTTTTCACTTCTTTTAAGGTCACTTAAATATCTTTGCGCCTTAAAAAGTTCTTCCCGTATTAATGCCGCCGTTGCCATACGGGTAGAAGGGGTTCTATCCTTTCCGTGATAAACGGTTTTTGGATTTTCTCCCAGTGCCATTTTGATTGCCAGCGGCGCCTTTACGATCATCTCGTCAATACAATCTCCATATGTTTTTAAAGCCGCCATCTGACCGCCGATCGGATTTGCGCTGCCCGGGCCGGTCACCACCGTTGTGATGCCGGCTTCCAATGCGTCTGTAAAGCAGCGGTCCCGCGGATTTACGGCATCGATCGCACGCAGCTGAGGTGTAACCGGATCGGTTTCTTCGTTGCCGTCGTCCCCTTCAAAAGTGAGCGCATCTTCCCACATTCCGAGATGAGTATGAGCGTCTACAAATCCGGGATAAACTTTCGCACCTTTGCAGTCTATCATTCGGCCGCATCCGGAAGGCGCCGGCATTTTTCCTATTTTTTCGATCCGAGAGCCTTTTGTTTCGATCCAACCGTCCGAAATGACTGGCCCCTCCATCGGATAAAGTTCACAATGAATAAAGAGCATAATTCCTCCTGCAAAAAAATCGGGACTGCCTCCGGGCAATCCCGATGAAAGGCAGAAAGGAAAGCAAAAATCGACTTTCTGCAAAGCTTTCCGCCTATTCTTATTATGATTTAGAACCACCGTGATGTGAGAACCCGCCTCCGCCACCGCGTTTATTTTCAGTAACCCGTTTAAGATCTGAAATTTTCTCATCGCTCGTCTGCTTAAAATGAGACATCATATCTTCAAAGGAGGCAGACTCCGGAGCCGATTTTGGCTGCCATTCAAAATTGCCGGGACGGCCCGCGCTCTGCATAGAGATATGCGGGCGCTGCGGACGAGGCGGACGTGACTGCCGAGGACGTCCGGCACCTTGGCCTTCGCGTCCCTGCTGAGGAGTCATCAGTCTCTTCATAGAAAGGCTGATCTTTCCCTCCTCTGTGATATTGAGCACTTTTACCTTTACGGTCTGCCCTTCAGAAACAAATTCATGGATATCCTGTACAAAAGTCGGTGCAATTTCAGAAATATGCACCATTCCAGTGTGCCCTTCGGGTAATTCTACAAATGCACCAAATTTCGTGATCCCTGTAACTTTGCCTTCCAGGACCGCTCCTACCTCAAGCTGCATAAATTGTCCGTTTCCTCCTCAAAAATTTGTCTGTATCTAATAACATGATCATGATTATTCGCCGCCCATGCACACAAAAATCCGTTCACCGGGTTTTGCAAGGCTCAGGCTTTCTCTGGCAACTCTCTCCACATAATCATCGCTCTGGCTGGAAGTGCTGAGGTCATGGCGAATTTCATCATTCACAATCTCCTGCACCTGCACCTGATGATTCAGTTGGTCGAGTTCCTGTTTTCGTTCTCTGATCTGTACCTGCTGATTCGTAACTGCCACCACCACATAGACTGCAAAAGCAAAGAGGGCAAGCCTGAGCAGAATGCTTTTTCGGCTTTTAATTTTCTTTTTGGGTGGTACTTCCTGCATATGGCCCTGTCCTCCTTTTCTTTTTAAGTCCTTGTTATGAATAGTTTTATTATACACTATTTTATGCTTTGGTTTCAAGGTGTTTTTTACAGAGAACGTTAATTTCGCACGAATCTTTCCGAAAAAGGAAGAAACGATTTCAATTTTTCTCCCTAAAAATTCGATTAGTTTTTTAATTGGCTCAAAAATCAGTCTTTTAAGGATCGATAAAATTGCCAAAAAGATTTTGCGCAGCCATTTTCCAACTGTTCGGTGAAGAACCCAAAAAGATACAACGGCACTGATCAAATGGAAAAAGCGCAGTTCTCCATAATTGACAGCCAGCTCCCAAAGCATCATCAAAGGTGCCAGCAAAGCTAAAAAGACAGACTCCAAAATGGTCCTAAAAAGTCTCTTTGCATGCACAAAAATAAAGATAGCCTGTAAAAGTTCCCAAAAAGGAACCACAATCGCCCCCAAAATGAAAAAAGCGCCGGCTCCCCAGATCAGTTGGGGCAAAGGCGTATCCATCAGCGGAACAGGCGAGCAAAGAATCCACCCTGATCTTCCCGCCCAGCAACATAGGTCATTGAAACGACTTCGCCTTCAACCGAGAGCTTTCCCGTATCCATATTCAGTTCGCTGATTTTTAATTTTTGACCTTTAATCACCAACTGCCCATAATCGGTATAAGCAATCACAGTCTCTTCATCAAAACTATCTACCCGTGCAACGCCAGTGGCTTTTACGATATGTCGGTTTTCCAGAGTCAGGCTATGAGGTGTTTTTCCATTCTTTTCTGGTTCAGTCATCGTTTTTCCCTCCTCGTGCAATTCTATGCACAGAAAAAAACGATTATCCCTTTTGCCCTTATTCTTTCGTTAGAAGCGATTAGTTGTTTCTAAAAATATTTTATTTTTCGTCAAATTTCAATTTTGATTTTAAAAGATCTTGCCACGGTTTTTCCTAATAATACACTTTCGCTTCTAATAAAAAAGCCTGCAGCAAAATGCTGCAGGCAATGAAGAATCAACTTTTTATCCGATGTGGTCTTCAATATACTTGACCAGATCACCGACAGTCTTGAGATTTTCTACTTCTTCATCCGGAATTTCCAGTTCGAATTCATCCTCAATGCTCATCAGCAAATCAACGACGTCCAAGGAATCCGCGCCCAAATCATCCGCAATATTTGTCTCGGCGGTAATGCTGTTTTCGTCTTCTACATCGAACTGCTCCGCGAGGATTGCTTTGACTTTCTCCAATACCATAAAATTTATCCCTCCTTTGCAGAATTTTCAAAAGGTATTTTCTTAAAGTAGACAAAACACTGCAGTATGCGGTATAATATCCACAACATCCGCTAAAAAGCGGTAATGAAAAATAATCTATCAACAATACTATTAGGGAATTCGGTCTTTGTCAATGTTTTTTTTGGATTTTTTATAAAATAATAACCGGATTTTTTTGGAGGAACTTTATGGGCAAAAAAAGCTTTGCCGTTATCGGCTATCCAATTGGCCATACCATGTCGCCGTTTCTTCATAACCGTCTGATGAAATTAAGCGGCATAGAAGGCACTTATACAACAATGGAGATCCCACCGGAGCAACTATTGGATTCTCTGCCTCGTCTGCGGAGCTTGGATGGCTTCAATGTGACGATCCCCCACAAGCAATCGATTTTGCCGCTGCTTTATCAGACTGATGAAAAAGCAAAAGCTTTCGG
>ENA-UOOK01006378-UOOK01006378.1-fermentation-metagenome-genome-assembly--contig:-NODE-6378-length-11324-cov-7.251309_pt1 | contig 11324 bp, 7 predicted proteins | sample MGYA00245777_ERZ724023 | MGnify/ENA primary metagenome ERZ724023 (study PRJEB28704, sample SAMN03018312) | fermentation metagenome | biome: anthropogenic terrestrial biome; feature: soil; material... | reverse complement strand
TCATCCCATTTGCCAAAGCCCGGAAAAGGATTGAGACACTGTTCTCGCAACTGACTGATCAATTCTTGGTCATCAGAAACTATGCGAAGATAACAAACGGCTTGTTTGCCAGAATAATTGGCAAAATCAGTGCGCTAACCGTTTCTCAATATATGAATTACATTAATGGCAAGCCCATCGGTAGAATTAAATACGCACTAAATTAATTCCGCCAACGGGTTTCAAATGTATCATTTAACATTGCTTGATGGATAGATATTCACTTGAAAAAGTTTAGGACATCTCTATTATATCTAATCTAATTCTAAAAAAAAGTTTATGAAGATTTTATGGTTAAAAGGAGATTCTTTACAGAGAAAAAAAGTTCTAATAACTATTTTTATTCTGTGCATATTTACTCTATCGAGTTTTGCACAAAGTACGATAACTGGTATAGTAAAAGACATTTCAGGGGATCCACTTCCAGGTGTAACAATTTCTGTTAAGGAATTACCTAAAATTGGAACAGTTACTAATATAGATGGTCAGTATAGCATTACCATTCCTGACCAATCTGTACTTATCTTCTCTTATATAGGAATGAAATCACAAGAAATACATGTAAGAGACAAAAAAGTTATAAATGTCATTCTAAAAAATGACAATAAACTGTTGAATGAGGTAGTAGTCGTGGGATATGGAACACAGAAAAAAGCTAATCTAACAGGCGCCGTGTCTTCGGTAGATGTAGACAAGACGTTGGGAAGCAGACCTATTGCTGATATTGGTCGTGGGCTCCAAGGAACTGTACCTGGAGTAAATATCGTGATTCCTACTGGTGAAATAGGTTCAGATCCACTAATTAAAATCAGGGGGCAGCTGGGATCTATTTCAGGAGACAACAAGCCACTTATTTTATTGGATAACGTGGAAATCCCCAGCATACAGATGGTGAATCCCAATGATGTGCAATCAATATCGGTGTTAAAAGATGCAGCTTCATCTTCTATTTATGGATCAAAAGCAGCATTTGGCGTTATTCTGATTACGACAAAGTCGGGAGCACAAAGTGATAAGTTCGAAGTTACTTATTCGGATAATTTTTCATGGCAAAATCCAGCGAAAGATATTAAAATGGGGGCAATTGACGCATTACAGTATACCTTGGATTCACAAATAAACCGTGGTGGAGTCATGCCAGCCGGAGGTTTTTGGAGAATTAATCAAGAAAGTCTTGAAAAAGCAATAGAATGGCAAAAACTTTATGGAAAGACTATAAAATGGAATGATCCTGTAAAATATGGTCGCGACTGGACCTTTGACGGGATTGACAAATATGGCTATCGTACGTATGACGCTGTCAAAGCCATGATCAGAAATTGGGCTCCAGATAGGACTCATAATCTTTCTATCAACGGTAAATCTGGAAAAACGTGGTATAATGTCGGTTTGGGTTATCTGAACCAGAGTGGGATGTCAAGGACAGCCGAACATGATGATTTTAACCGTTACAATGCCTCGATTAACCTCACCTCTGAGATCAACAAGTATTTGACCATACGGGCCAGTTCCTTGTATTCCGACAGGAATAAACGATATCCAGGAGTAGGCACTACTTCAGCTGACCCCTGGCTGTATCTATACAGATGGAGTTCACTGTTCCCCATAGGAGTAACAGAAAATGGACACCCTCTGAGGGAGCCGGCCTATGAAATGGGAGCATCCAATACTGATAATCTTGAAAATAAATATTATAATATCAGTATAGGAGCTACTTTGAATCTGACTCCTGATTGGAATGTAGTATTTGATTATACATACGACCACCAGATGACAGACCAGAATTCTTCAGTTGTCCAATATACTGCAGGGCAGACATGGTATTCACCGGTATTATGGTTGGATGATGATGGCAATCAAGTATATGTGAATTCGGTGACCGGAGATGTAACTGACACGGGAGGTATAGCAGCCTACACCTTTCCGGTTCAGTCTTATTATTCAAATAATACCATAAATTATGTACAGAATTATAATCTGACTTCAGACAACAACACATTCAATGCTTATTCAACCTACAAATTGAAAATGGGGAGTGAAATGCAACATGCATTCAAGTTTATGATCGGTCTGAACTGTGTGACCAATAAATGGCGTTCTTACACAGGTAAGAAAACCAATTTAATCGATCAGGACAATCCCCAATTTCCTTTGGCTTCCGGTGATCAGTTCATTAGCGGAAACCGTAATTGGGAATCACAACTTGGTTTTTTCGGACGTATTAATTATGCTTATTGTGACCGCTATCTTTTTGAAGCTAATTTACGACGTGATGGTTCTTCTAAATTTCCGACGAATCTAAGATGGAGATGGTTCCCATCATTTTCTGCAGGTTGGGTCTTTACTGAAGAAAAATTCATGGAACCGCTCAGTGCCGTGTTGAGCTTTGGAAAAATCAGAGCTTCCTGGGGCAGCATAGGAGACCAGTCTGTATCGAATACGCTGTATAAATCAGTATTGTCCTATTCGCAGACAAGCTGGTTAGGAGGATCAGGTACACAAACCATTTCTTTCGGAACACCTACGCTAATAGACAAGAATATCGGCTGGCAACGTATTGAAACGCTTGATTTTGGAATTGACATGCGTTTTTTAAACAATCAGCTTGGACTTACTTTCGATTGGTTCCAACGATATACGAAAGATATGATTATTCCAGGTGAAAGTCTTCCCGTAACACTGGGTACAGATGCCCCAGAAGGGAACTATGGAAATCTGAGAACACGTGGATGGGAACTGGCCATAGATTTTAATCATCGTTTTGATAATGGCTTAGGTATTAACGCCATGTTCTCTCTTTCTGACGCCACCACATATATCACGAAAGGTGCTGACTGGCAGACGCCATGGGCTGACCGGTACCTGAGCAATGGCTATTCCACAGGTCGACGTTACGGAGATATTTACGGTTATGTTACTGACAGATTATTTCAAAAATCAGATTTTATTTATGGGTCGGATGGACAGATTGTAAAAACAACTGTAATTTACAAGGGAACTGCACATACAACGAATAAGCAGAGTTCTGCTTATCCGGTATATCAAGTTGAATTCGAAGACGGCAACAAGTTGATTTTCGCACCCGGCGATGTAAAGTTCGTGGACCTTAACGGAGACGGTTATATTTCTTCTGGTTCCGGAACGAACGGCGATCCAGGTGATCGCAAAGTAATCGGAAATTCCACACCACGTTATGAATACAGTCTGAGACTAGGATGCGATTATAAGGAATTTGATTTATCTGTCTTCTTACAGGGAATCGGCAAACGTAAAATATGGGGAAGCGGTCAACTCGCCATACCGGGATATTATGCCAAGGAAGGAGCCATTCCCGAAACTTTTGCTTCCGATTATTGGACTGAGGATCGAACAGATGCTTTTTATCCTCGCGCCTGGGACCTTGGGGGAAGTAATACGGGATTTGGAATGCAAGTTCAAAGCAAATATTTGCTGAATATGGCCTACTTAAGGGTCAAGAATATTACGCTGGGGTATACATTGCCGAAAAAAGTCCTATCGAAAGCTTTCATCCAAAAGGCACGTGTATATCTCTCGCTGGAAAATTTCTTTACCTTTGATAAATTGAGGGGCTTACCAATTGATCCTGAAGCTATTTCGGGATATTCCATGTTCTCTTCCAATTATAATTTGGGACGGACTGGTACAGGAACACCTTCTTTTAAATCTTTATCATTCGGACTTCAACTTACATTTTAATCTATCGCCGTATGAAAATGAAAACAATATATATGCTGTGTTTATCAGCACTGGTATTTACAAGTTGTAACGACATCTTGGACCGGCCTTCTCAAACAACTTCTGAAGATGACACTTACTGGACAAATGAAGATAAGGTAAGACTATATGCCAATGATTTTTATACCTATTTTTTCCCTGGATATGGACTTCAGTATGAGACCACTTATGCGCCTAATGCCAATTATACATTTAATGATGATGCGGTTAGGTTATCTTCGCAGAGTCAGTTTACTCGTGCCGTGCCAACTTCAAAAGGCAGTACATCTTTAGGGATGACATGGCAAAGTGAATTTACTGGCCCTACGTGGAATTTTGCATGGATTAGGAAAGCCAATATCATGATTGATCGCCTGAAAGAGAGAATGAAAGGAATTCTTTCTGTAGAGGCTTATAACCATTGGACGGGAATTGGACGATTCTTCAGGGCACTTGAATACGCCCGACTGGTAAATGTATTCGGGAATGTCCCTTATTATGATAAAGAGGTATCGAATACGGATCTGGATGAACTTTATAAAGACCGTACCCCCCGAGATGAAGTCATGGATTCAGTATACAATGACTTTAAGTACGCAATGACCAATGTGAGGATTGACGATGGTGCTCAGAATGTAAATCGATATGTTATAGCTTCATTTGTATCACGCTGGGCTCTGTTTGAAGGAAGTTGGCAAAAATATTATTATAAGAACAATGCTCGTGCTATCAAATTCTTCCAATTGGCTGTTGACGCTGCCCAATTAGTGATGAACAGTGGTAAGTATGATATTGTGACCGATTTCAGAACTTTATTTGGTTCCACGGATCTTTCAAGCAGCAAGGATTGCATCCTATATCGTAAATACGATGCATCCAAAGGAATAACACATTCCATCGCATCAACATGTAATTTATATTCTCCAACTGATATAGGGCCTAATTTGGATTTAATCAAATCATTTATCTGTACAGATGGAAAGGACTGGCAAACGTCGTCTGAGCCCAATGCCAATGATTTTACACTGTCAAACCTTATTAAAACCCGTGACTCGCGTTTTGAAGCTATGTTCTGGAACCAGCCAACACCTAAAGCTAAAAGTTGTTATTTATATGTGACTAAGTTCATACCGCGTTCAGCACTTAATTATATCCAAGCTGGAGATGCTCCGGCGGCTGAATTTCAAGGAGAGAAAAATGTAACGGGATATCCGGTAATGCGTTATGCCGAAGTGCTCTTAAACTGGATAGAGGCTAAGGCTGAACTTGCAGATTTGGGAGGGACTTCTGTCACTCAAGCCGATATCGATGCTTCGATCAACAAAATCCGCAACCGTCCTTTGGCCTCGGAAGCGATTGCCGAAGGCGTTACGAAAACCGCTCCGATGAAACTTACAGATTTGCCTGATGATCCGTCGCGTGATAAAACAGTTCCTCCTTTGTTGTGGGAAATACGGCGTGAGAGAAGAATGGAATTTGCTTTTGAATTTTCACGTATTGTGGATTTGAGAAGATGGAAGAAATTGGATTATATGGATACTGACAAACATCCGGATCTGCTGACAGGTACTTGGGTAAATTTCCAAAAAGATGCACCTGACCAACTAAAGTCTGCTAATATCGGAAAGTTACGCGTTTTAGACAAAAGTGGTAATTCAATCGTTTATGATGGAACAAATGCCTCCAAAATGAATGGATTTTTCTATTCGACAGATGTTCAGGGTCGTCTTCCGTTCCTGAATATACCTAATGTAAATCCTTATTTGTCTCCTGTAGGTACCACAGAGATTGAAAATTACAAGAGTAAAGGATACACATTGACTCAAACAGAAGGTTGGCCTTCCTCTAATTAATTGAAATATAAACAGTAATTAAAGTATAAATCGTATGCAGAACCGATTGAAATATTATATGGGGATATTGCTTGTGACCACAAGTATCGCAGTGGTTTCATGCAGTGACGACTATCCTAAAAGCAAGGAAGAACCTTATGCAACGGATTTATTGTCAGTCAAAATTACGAATGCCGGAGCTGATGGAAAGACTGTTGTAGACGGAACAGTGGATGAAGACAACAAGATGGTTTCCTTTCCTCGCCTGGATACGCTTACCAATTTCTTAGCATTAAATGTGGATGCAAAGGTTTCTGAGGGAGCACAACTATCACAGTCTGTGTTTGACTTCTCTATGGCACCTGATGAGTCGTCAAAGACTCTATTGTTGAGAGTTACCAATCATACAAGGTATAAAGATTATTTTATAAAGGTGCGTAAGAATATTCCTGTATTCGGAGCTGATTTTGAAAATCCAATAGTCTATAATTTCTCAGGAGACAGCATTTATTCTACATTCAAGTCTTTGTTGACAAGAGGAGCGGCATTTGACGGAAAACAGGTGTTGATTGTAACCCGTGAAAACACAGGACCTCATGTGTTGAAAGTCTCTGATCTGGAGAAGGGTATAATTTCTCCTGTAAGACTAGACTTGACCGGAGTATCAGGAGGAACTTTTGCCTACAATGAAGGGGCCTTGTGTGGTGGACATATTTATATAGCTTCACTTGCCGGTTCGCAGGCATCACCTTTGAAAATTTATTATTGGGATACCCCTATATCTGTACCACAAACAATTGCAAATATCGATCTGGCTTCCATTTCAGGAACCGGTTCACGATATGGCGACAATATGTCCGTAGATCTTGATCCTGCGGGTAACGGTTATATTTATTTTGGTGACAACGCTTCCAAAACGATTCTCAGATTGAAAGTTTCCGGATATAAAACCGTAGACAGCCCGACCGTACTTGGATCGAGCAGTGAAGCAACAGCTTTTATGAATATCAACCTTGTGCCGGAATCGGGACAATATGTATGGAGTGGTGTACGTACGCCTATCATGCTTACTGATGAAATGGGAAATATAAAATATTCTATGCAGAAAGACCATATTGCAGCTGAAGCGATAGATCCACGAATCTTTACCTTTAACAAGGAACGTTACCTAATTGTCTGTACAGCAGGGCTGGGCAGTGCCTCAACTGCTACACCAACAGTATATGTCTATAACATTACCAAAGGATCTACTGTGCAGGAAGCTATGGAGACCTTTGACAATGCAACCAATCATAATCCAGATTATTCTTTTGCGCTAGGAGGTATGGGAAATTCTGCTCCATCTGCCCAAACTGGATATTACGTGGAAAAAGATGAGGCTGGGAATGATTCAATACTTTATATTTTCGGTGCTCGTGCAGATTCAGGGTTCATGATTTCTAAATTTCCGATTAAACAACAAACGGACAACTGATAAGGAGTGGATATGAACATCAAGAAAAAAACAGATTGCAAATATATCGTACTACTTCTAATATTTATGGCTTTCATAGCTGCATGTAGCGACCACAATCATCCTACAGACATTTTAGAAAATTTGCCCATTCTACCTGAAAAGGAGTTGAGAGGGATATGGATGACTACGGCATGGGGGCTGGATTGGCCTATGGGAAATTACGATGAAAAGGTTCAGAAAAAATTGTATACTGATTATCTTGATTTGTGTGAATCTTGTCATATCAATGCCATATTTTTTCAAGTAAGGAGCATGGCCGACGCTTTTTATGATTCACGGTATGAATCTTGGAGTAAGACAATTACCGGAGTGACGGGGCAGAAACCATCCTATGACGTATTGAACTTTTTGATTGATGAGGCTCATAAACGAGGAATACAATTCCACGCGTGGATTAATCCTTACCGGATAGCTACTAGAGCAGATAAATCACAATCTTTCTCTGAGTTGGATGCTAAGATTCCACAGATGTGGGTGAAAGATTATGATAAGGTGAGAATTTATAATCCTGCTCTTCCGGAAGTATGGCAACGAATTTCGGATATTGTAAAAGAACTTCTTTCACACTATGATGTGGATGGCATTCATTTTGACGATTATTTCTATCCTTCACTTTCTTCATCGGAGAGTATGAAGGATGATGCCGAATACGCCCAGTATGGAAAAGGGACATTCGAAAGTATAGAAGACTTCAGACGGCACAATGTGGATACAGTTGTTCAGAAGGTGCAGCAAGTGATCAGGGACGTAAAACCTTGGGTGGTTTTTTCGATAAGCCCGGCAGCTGACAACACTTATAATTATAATACCATATATGCTGATGTATTGAAATGGTCTCAGAATGGGTGGACGGATGTGATTATCCCCCAATTGTATTTTTCTACCGGAACAGATGATTCGAGTTTTAACCAACTCCTCTATTGGTGGTCTCAGTTTACATACAAGAATACTTTGATGGTAGGATATGGGATTTATAAATTCGGAGATTCGACTCAGGGAGAACAGTTCCAGTCTTCAGATGACTTAAAGAAACAGTTTGCCTATGCGACTTCCATGAAAAAAGTGAAAGGCGGATTATTGTACAGTGCTAAGTATTTGACTGAGAATAAAGTGGGAATTACGGATGTAATCAAGGATGAATACAAAAATCCGGCACTTCCTCCTTGTGTAATTTCCTCTATGGCAAATAATAAACCTGAAGTTCCTTCTGGAGTATTGGCCAGTAAAGGAGAACTTTCTTGGACAGGCACAGGCCAGGAAGAAGTAAAATATGCTGTATATAAAAGCAATGGACCTGGAAAAACAGCAACATTGCTTGGCACAACTTCCGGAACCTCTTATCCATTATCAGAAAAAGGAACATATTTTGTTACTTCTGTAAATCGGTATAATGTAGAAAGTGATTTGTCGAAGTTAACCCGTTGGGGGAATTAATTTTTAAGAAAAAACATGCTTAAAAAGTTGCACATATCGCTAATATTCATCAAACTTAGGATATCTCATCTTTAAGTGTATATAATTACCAGACTTTGGTAATGATCTTACCAGGATTTGGTAATAAGCTTACCAGACTCTGGTAATGATATTACCAGACTTTGGTAATGAGCATACCATGATGTATACTGGAATTAGTTGACAGCTTTAGTTGTTAAATTACCATTTAGTTGACAATATAATTTGTTAACCTCAAATTAGGTTGTCAACCAGGCTTTGGTACTTTTAATTTGTTAAAACGGTGTAAACCTTTTCTGTATTAAGTCAAAAATGACATATCAGTCTTTACCAGCTGACTCAGACTTTAATTGTTCTTTTAACCAGTACTGAAGGACTATCGCATGATTATACACTTCGTCTTTGGCACCGTAAAGTAAAGTTACGGGAGATTTTTTTAGCAAATCTCTGCATTTGATAACGAAAGCATGTGCCTCGGCATTCTGGTCGAGTTCTGCCGTATAATCTTGCGTAAATTTCGGAAACCTCTCCGGCTGATGACCGAACCATTGCCTCAGGCTTGAAGTCGGAGCTATATTCTTATTCCATTCATCAAGACAGGTTCTGGTCTTCGCCATACCTCTTGGCCAGAGACGGTCAACGAGGACACGATAGCCGTCCCCCGGCTCTACAGGGGTATAGATGCGTTTAATCAAAATCGGATGGATCGGCATTATGATTTATCCCCTTCCTGATTCCGGATCATCGTCAATTCCATCTTAAAACGTTCAGGAGCATTCACAGCATGCAATGCTCCGGCCGGAATAACAAAACTTTCCCCTTTCCTGAGGATATTCTTCTGACCATTTACCGTCAGTTCCATCTTCCCGTCAATCACACTAATCAAAGCATCGTATGGTGCCTGATGAGGACTCAGGCCCTGCCCTGCATCGAATGAGAACAGAGTCACTGAACCAAAATCAGTATGAACCAGTTCTTTGCTGACCACTCCACCGTCTGCATAGATAATGCTTTCATTCATATTGAATACTTTTCCTTTTTCAAACTTCACCATATCTGTTTCCTCCAAAATGATTTTTTCTCACTAAATAAACTCAACACCCTTCGTATGCTTTTTTTAAGAGAAGGCTTCTCCTCCTCTTATTTTACAAAGGTAATATAATGAAGATTAAACCACAAGTCACTTTTGTGCCCTTATCAAGTTAATCTCTGTTAAAGTCTCTCTCTCCTTTCCATTAAGATACATGAATCAAAGATTTGAAATTCCTTTTTATCTATCTTTGCAATATGGAAGAAAAGATCAGAACGGCTCTCATGTCCTGCCCTTTATTTGCACAAATGGATGGGAAAGAGATTGAGTCTGTAATGGAAAACGTAAATTACAAGACCGTTGAATTCTCAAAAGGAGAAATCATCGCTTTAGCCGGTATCCCCTGCCGATATGCAGACATCGTTGTAGGAGGCTCTCTCATTTGCAGCATGGCCTCGTTGAGTGGCAAACAAATAGAGATAAGCCGTCTGTCTCGGGGGAATATGATTGCTCCGGCCTATCTTTTTTCCCAAGATCATGCAATGCCGGTTAGCGTGGAAACTGATACCAAAGCAGAGATCCTTCGAATGTCAAAAGAGAGTTTCAGAACCTTGGCAGACAGTAACCGTCAAGTGCGCATGAACTTCATCCGCCTGCTCTCTGATCTCAATGTATTCCTTACAGGAAAGATCAAGATCCTGAGTCTTTATACCGTTCGAGAAAAAGTAGCTTATCTCATTCGCAAGATTGCCGACGAACAAGACAGTAATCTCATTCACCTGGACCGAAGCCGGCAGGAAATTGCCAAAAGCTTCGGCATCCAGAAATTCTCATTGCTCCGTGTCCTTTCCCACTTCGAACAGGAAGGTGCAATCAAAATAGATGGCAAGGACATACAAATCATCAATTCGAAACTGATCCGATAATATCCTTAAGGCCCATTCTCCTTCACTGACAGATGAATATAAACAAATATCATAAGAGGTCAGAGACCGATTTCTACCTTTTTTTATATTGTCAATACAAAGACTTATCTATTGGAATGAAAATCAGAATTGAAGGCAGTCTCAAGAAGAAAGGCAAATAAAATATATCCTTACCTCATCGAACAGGAAAGTTGTTTAGGCCGTTTCATTTCTTGGGTATAGACATTGCCGAAACGGTCAGTCACTCGGATCAGGAGAGTAGAATCCGGACTGGAAGCTTTCACCAGAAACAAATGACAATTGCGGTTAGTAGCAAAGTCCTTCGTAGGGGTCGCACCATGATTGAGCCTAAGCATCTCGTATGATATAATATGAAGTGGATCTTTAGCCGAAACTCGTTTCACAGGCAAGTTCACTCCATTTTCTTCAACTGTAATTTTCCAAGCCGGATCATAATTCCACACATTAATCAAGACCTCATTATTATTTTTCTTTTCTGCATAAGTTCCGGCATATTTTTTGACATCCGCATCATCAGCAGAAGGAGCATACTTTGCAGCAGTTATTTGGCATTGGTTTAAGTCATACACACGAAATTGGAAATTGGTATCATATCCCAAAGCTTTGTATTGCCAAGTCAACTTGTTGCCGTCAAAATCATAGATACCATAGCCTGCCGGAGTGCCATCCTTACAAATCATATTCCTGGCATAACCGTCCTTGCTGGTCCACCACCAGGTAGCACAGACGGCGGGAGTATTATGCTCAAACAGATGAGCATCACAAGTGACATT
>ENA-UOOK01006377-UOOK01006377.1-fermentation-metagenome-genome-assembly--contig:-NODE-6377-length-11325-cov-3.054481_pt1 | contig 11325 bp, 8 predicted proteins | sample MGYA00245777_ERZ724023 | MGnify/ENA primary metagenome ERZ724023 (study PRJEB28704, sample SAMN03018312) | fermentation metagenome | biome: anthropogenic terrestrial biome; feature: soil; material... | reverse complement strand
GGATACAACGAACCCGCCTATGATGTCGGCACGCGCATGTATACGGTCCACTGGACCTGGAGCCTCTATGAGGAGACTAATCGTGGCGATTGAACTGCGCGGCTTTGACGATCTGAGGGATGACCTGATCAACATGGCGGCTGCCTTGGAACAGGGACCGGGCGTGACCCGCGCGCTCCAGGCAGGCGCTATGCCCATTGAGGAACAGATGCTGCACAACGCTTCCACGGACCCCAAGATCATCTCGGGCGACCTACACGACTCCATACGCACCGGCAGCGTAAAGAAGAAACGCGAAGGCGGCAAGCGCATCACCATTGGCGTGCACCACAGCGAACGTGGTGCATTTTACTCAAACCCGGTCGAGTTTGGGCACGGCGGACCGGCACCCGCGCCCGCGCATCCCTTTGTCCGGCCTGCCTTTGACGTGAAAGCGCCGGAGGCTTTCGAGGAAATGAAGCGCGTCCTGCGGGACGAAATAAGCAACAAATAAAGGAGAAACCCTATGCCAGCAACCGCATCGCCCGTCGTGTCCAGCACGGTGGGTCTCAAAAACATGGTCATCGCACCGCTGACGGTGGATACGGAGACTACGCTCACCTACGGTGCCCTGCAGTTGGTCGCCGGTGCCATTGAAGCGACCATTACCCCGGAGAACACGGATCCCGAGGTCCAGTACGCAGACGACATCGAGTTTGACGTCCTCTACCCGGATCCGGAACTGTCCTTCAAGACGAAGATGGCAGACATCCCGCTTTCCATCCAGGAAGCCATCTTCGGCAACAACATCGACGACAATGGCGTACTGGTACGCGCCGCCGTCGACAAGCCCCCATACTACGCAGTCGGCTTCAAGTCCGAGAAGTCCAATGCGAAATATCGCTTTGTGTGGCTGTACAAGGTCCGCGCAAAGCCGGTGACGGAAACCTACGCGACCAAGGAGGGCGGCACCATTACCCGCCAGACCGGCGAGGTTGAATGGACCGCGATCAAGCGCACGCACGACGGGCTCTACCAAGCGATCGCGGACGAAGGCGAGAACGGCTTCACGGCCTTGATGGGCGCGACTTTCCTGGAGACCGTGTATGACCCGACCTTCACGGTGACACCGTAAAGAACAAAATGAGGCTGCCGCTCAGGACAATGCTGGGCGGCAGCCTCTTTATGAAAGAGAGGTGATCCCATGGTGACCTGTACCCTGGGAGGCAAGAAATACTCTGTGGACTTCATATCCGGCCGCGCGCTGCGCGAGATGGAACCCGCATCCAAGATGTATGGGAAACTGGTCGCTCTGTCCAAGGCCGCAGTGGAGGGGCAGGACGTTTCGGATGAGAAACTGACAATCCCCGAGGCCCTCGACACGATGGTCAAGTGGTTCTGCATCCTGTTCGGGGGCCAGTTCTCTCCGGATGATGTCTATGACCATTACCCGGCTGATCGACTGATGCACGACATTGCCCTGGCGATTATGGCCGTGCAGACACAGACGACGGAGGTGCTCGACTCTTTTCCTACGAAGCCGGTGGCTCAGGAAGCCCAGGAGATCTTGGAGAACCAGGACACCTGACGTTACCGGAATATGTCTACGCCACCTATAACACACTGCTCAAATCGGGCTGGCGGATGAAGGAGATCGACCAGATGGACATGCTCGGGTTCCTGCGGCTCAGGGCCTGGGATGCCAAGAGGGAACAAAAGAGCCTGGAACCTAGACCGGCCTTTATTGACGAGGTGTGGCCGAATATGGCGAATGGTGCGATCACAAATTAGACGAACGACTGCAATTTAACAATTCTGCAGTCGTTCATTCAAAAAGTGCTTGAGGTTGGTCAATAGGTGTCATCGTCCAGTAAGAAGTCCAGCAAATTGACAATCTTGATCCCATCCTGGGACTCAATAAAACTCCGGTCCATGGACAGCACCATCTTCTCATGATGATCAGGAATGCTCATGAGGGGACGCAGCTCACGCTCCCGGACATCCGGCGATAGGAGCGATTCTGCAACCTGGATATATATTTTGCGCTGTGGAGTTTGCGCGATGAAATCAACCTCCTGGTCTCCCACTTTGCCAATGCTCACCCGATACTGCCGGCGCATCAACTCCAGGAAGACGACATTCTCCAGTGCATGACCCCGGTCTGCATCCCGTAAACCCAGGAGCATGTTCCGAAATCCCAGATCCACAATGTAGTGCTTCTCCAGTGTTTTTAGGAGTTGCTTCCCTTTTATGTCATAACGCTGGACGCCGTAGAAAATATAAGCGTTCTCCAGCATGGAGATGTAGCGATCCACGGTCTTGGCAGCAACAGTTTGACCGGACTTGCCCTTAACGCCTGTGGCGATCTCACCTTCGGAGGAGAGCACCTTGCCAATGCTAAACGGGGAGTTAATGCTGCCAATGCTGTCGCTTAGGAAGGCAACCACCTTCTGCAGGAGGCTTTGGTCGCCGATTTCGTTGTACTGCAGCACATCCTGCAAAATGACAGTGGAATAAATGCCCTGCAAGGTGTTGTAGATTGTCGGGAGGTGAAAGTCAAACTGCCGCAGCACTGGCATGCCACCAATCTGCAGGAAGCGCACAAATCGCTCCTCCATTGATGTGCCGGATTCAAACTCATGGAAGTCCAGGAATTCCTTGAAGGATAAAGGCAGCATCTGGATCTCCACATACCTACCCGCCAACAAGGTGGACAGCTGTGAGGATAGAAAGTATGCGTTTGATCCGGTGATGTAGATGTCCACATCGTGATCCAATCGCAGAGACTCGATGGCCTTTTCCCAGCCAGTCACTGTTTGAATTTCATCAAAGAAGAGGTAGTGCTTGCCAGGGGACTGGATGCCCTCTTTGATGTGTTGGTAAAACGACATGTAGTCCATCAGCTCGTGATACTGCAGAGACTCCATGTTCATGTGGATGATGTTCTTTTCGGAGATGCCTTGCTTGCGCAGTTCTTCCACCATCAGCAACATCAGCGTTGACTTGCCACAGCGCCGGATACCCGTGACAATCTTCACCAGGTCGCTATCCTGATAAGCCAATAACTGCTTAAGGTAGTTTGGGCGCCCAAGGTATTTCTTTGGCATGTGCTCACCTCCTGATTCTGTCACCAAGGTAAGGCAATAGGCATCCAAAGTCAAGAAGTTTTGGACTTCAAAGTCTAAAACTTTTCGTGTTGAGGATTTTTGGACTTCTAAGTCTAAAACTTTCAAGCGCATGAATCCGAGAAGAAATCAATTCCTGGTGCAGATTAATCCTTTAGTTACATAGGCTCCCGCGATCATACTTAACAGATTTCCGATATTTTACCGTAAAACTTTCCATCTGTTTAATTTACAAGTCTGAGAAAGCTCACCATGCAAGTTGTAGCATTTTCACCGTGCAAGTTTTGACGATTTCACCGTGCAATTTTTTTAAAAATCGACTTGCCTCATGGTACCTGCTACTTTCACCCCTGCAATGAATGCAGGATGTGAAGAAAACTCATGATTTCGCAACATAAAACTAGCAGTTAATGCACCATCTTTCAGTTTTGGCAACACCCCAAAACTGAATACTGGTGTATTTACGGTCTGTTTTCCCAGTATCGGCCCAATCGTAACCAGTAATTGTGCCGATACTTGGGTGATTGAGCCGATTCTTCTAAAGTTTTCGACTTCAAAGTCTAAAACTTCCGATTCCCGAGAGCTTTTGACTTCAAAGTCCAAAACTTTTCTTCTTGTGCCCCTTGGAATGAATCATTGGAGGTGCCCTCATGAGCGAAGTCCTGCGCGAGCTGGTGGTAGCGCTCTCCCTGGACAGCGACAACTTCTCCAGGAACCTCCGCACCATCAACCAGCAGATCAAGGAGGCTGAGAGCAGCTTTCGTTTAGCGGGGGCTGGGGTAGCGGGCTTTGAGAAGAGTATCCAGGGGACGGAAACGAGGCTGACCCTGCTGTCCGCCAAGCAGAAGGAGCAGACCCGTGCGGTTGACCAGTATTCCCGCGCGCTGGTGCAGACCAATCAGAAACTGACAGACTCCTTCTCCCGCCAGGAGAAGATGAAGCAGTCGCTGGAACAGGCGCGCGTGGAGTATGAGCGCCTCAAAGGGGAAGTGAACGCGGCAGGCCAGCAGTACAACCGCCTGCGCGCCTCCCTGGGGGACGCGGACTCCGCGACGATTGCCGCCAAGCAGAACCTGGAAAGCTTCAAGGCAGAGAGCCTTGCCGCAAGGGATAAAGTCAAGCTCCTGGAAGGCCAGATCAAGTCCAACAGCAAGACCCTGCAGAACAACGCGGACGCTGTCTCCAAGGCCACGACCAACCTGAACCTCGCCCAAGCAGAACTCAAGGCTACCGAGGCCGAGCTCAAGCGGCTGACCCAGGAACTCTACCGGCAGCAGTCCGCCTGGACCAAAGCTGGGGATCACTTGATCGCCTTCGCCAAGAAGAGCGAGAAGATTTCGCAGTCGCTCGTGTCGGCAGGCCGGGGCTTCTCCCGCGCGCTCACGACACCCATTCTGGCGCTTGGGGCTACGGCCATCAAGTCATCCATCGACTTTGAAAGCGCTTTTACCTCGGTTCGCAAAACGGTGGACGCAACGGAAGAGGAGTTTGCCTCCATATCGGGTGCCATCAAACAGATGTCCACCCAGGTGGCTGCATCTGGCACGGACATTGCTGAGGTTGTTGCAGTCGCAGGCCAGATGGGTATTTCCAACGAGCACCTGATGACCTTCGCCAAGACGATGATCGACCTGGGCAACAGCACAGATATTGTTGCCAGTGATGCAGCTTTGACTCTGGCTAAGTTCGCCAACATCGCGGACATGAACCAGGCGGAGTTTCAGAATCTGGGCTCCACGCTGGTCGACCTGGGCAACAACTATGCCGCCACCGAGTCCCAGATCCTGGAGATGTCCATGCGCCTGGCGGGCGCCGGGCACCAGGTGGGGCTCAGTGAAGCGCAGATCCTGGGCTTTGCGACAGCCCTCTCCGCAGTCGGTATCGAAGCCCAGATGGGCGGTTCGGCCTTTTCCAAAGCCCTGGTCAAGATGGAAGTCGCCTCGGAAACCGGCGGCGAGGCCCTGAAGGACTTTGCCAAGGTGTCCGGCCTCACCGCCCAGGGCTTCAAGCAGCTCTGGGACAGCAACCCGGCCGAAGCCTTCCAGGCTTTCATTGGCGGACTGGCCAAGATGGATGAGGAAGGCGCTAGCGCGATCGCCACCCTCGCTGATATCGGGATCGCAGAAGTGCGCTTGCGGGACACCTTGATGCGCGCGACCAACGCGACACAGTTGTTTCGGGATACACAGGTGACCGCAAACAAGGCCTGGCAGGAAAACAGCGCTTTGACGGTGGAAGCCAACAAGCGATACGCCACCACGCAAAGCAAGCTCATTAACCTGAAGAACACGGCCCTGCTCTTTGCCCAGAAGCTGGGAAATGACATGAACCCGGCTATACAGGAAATCATCGCGCGCGCCAATGAGATGCTGGCAGCCTTCCTTGGCATGGACGAGAGCCAACGCATGAACATCATCAAGTTTGCGGGCTTTGCCGCTGCCATTGGTCCGGCGCTCCTCATCTTGGGCAAGACAGTGGGCACAGTGGGCAAACTTTCTGCTGGGCTTGGTAAGTTCGCTATCGGCATGGGCAAGTTCTCCGCCAGTGTGAGGATGGCAGGCGGCGGGCTCGGCGGCTTCGTGAAAACCATCGGCAGCTCAAAGCTCGCCATGGCAGCGCTCACTGCGGCCATCATCTATGGCGCGGTGAAGCTGGCCGATTATGCCACCGGCGCCAAGAAAGCCCGGGAAGCCCTCCAGGGCATGCAGGCAACGGCGGACAACTGGAAGGCCAATGCAGCCGATACCTTTTATGGGCGTGGCGGGCTCTCCTTCTTTGGTATGACTGAGGAGGACTTCACCCGCGACAAGCAGAACGCCACTGAGTGGATGAATAGCTTACTGGATGTCTGGGCAGGCAGCCGGTACAAGAAGCAAGCGGTCGTCAAGGAGTGGACTGAGTCCTTCCTGAACCTGACCGAGCAAACCCGAAGCGCGCTGAAGGAAAAGCAGGTGGACGCAAAGGATGCCGGGTACACCACGCTGTCCGATCAGATGGAGCAGGATATCAAGACCCTCGACAACCTGGACAAAGAGATCACCCGGCTGCTCAAGCGCAGGCAGTCCGGGAAGCTCAGCGACAAGGACAAGCTGCGCCTGCAGGAACTGGTGGACACCCGGGAAGCCATTGAGATCAAGTACAAGCTGACTGCAGCGGACGCGGATGGCTTTGAGACCATCCAGCAAAAGATCGATGCGGAGATCGCCCGCGCGCAGGCCCGGGGCAAGACGGATGCGGATGTCACGGTGTATGAGGCCGCGGTCGTCGCGTCCGCTGAGGGCATGGCGGCAGTGAACGCACAGCTGGATGCACAGTATGACAAGGAATATCAACTCATTCAACTGATGCAGGATGGCGCGGAGCGGGAAGCCGCGCTGGCTGCACTGAATACCCGGTACATTGAGAACCGCAAGCTGGCTGCCCAGGAGTATGCAGAACTATTGGCAGGGCTGATCCTGCCGGTCTGGAATCAGCCGGAGATCCAGGAAGCCGGCAGCGGCATCGATGCGCTGACTGAGAAACTGCGGCAGTACAACCTCGCACAGTCCAACAATGACCAGCAGGGCATGGCGACAGCACTCGACGAGATGAACAAACTCACCGAAGGGATGGATGAAGGCGCCCTGACCGAATACCTGGGTGTGCTGACCCAGATCCAAGCCCTGCTGGACAGCGGGATGACCCAGGAACAGGTCAGTGCGATGTTCCCGGAGATCGACTTCACCACGCAGATAGACCAAATAGCTGCACTCACGCAGTTTGTGACCGATCATCAAGGCACCCTGACGGGCCTCAGCGCCATGTTCTCGGGCTCCCTGCCGGAGGAAGTGCTCAAGATCGCCACGGACCTGGACATGACCGGCGCGCAGACCCGGTGGAGCGAGTTTGCAAGCAATCCCGGCGCCATCACCACCCAGGCAGTCATTGACCAGTACAGCGAATCAGAAAACGTAGTGAAGCTGCAGCCCAAAGTAACCGCCTTCATCGACAAGTACACGGAAGTGCCGGAAGGCGCAAGCAAAGCCGCCCTGACCCCACAAGGCCTGGTGGCCTATGTGACAAGTTACGCAGAAACCGTCCTGGGCGCGGATGTTAGTGGGCTCAGGCCCACAAACCTCACCGCCATGGTCACCGCCTACAAAGAACTGGCTTCCGGTACGGATGTATCGACCCTGAAGCCGGATGAGATCACAGCCTATATTGCCAAGTACCTGGAAAAGGAGAAGGTGGATACCGCGGGATTGTCGCCCAATGGACTCACAGCTTTCGTTTTAGCCTACGAGGAAGCGACTGGCGGAGCATCCACGACGGCACTAACACCCAGCGGTGTTGCGGCAATCGTCACCAGTTACCTCCAAGCGGAAGGAATCGACATTACCCAGCTATCCTCCCCCCAGATTGACGCCATTGTGAACGCCTACGCGGAAGCCACCAATGTGGACAAAACCGCGCTTAAAGCCGAATTGGTCGCCATGATCACCGCTTACCAGGACAAGGAAGGCGTCAGCAAACCGTCTTACATTGAGGGCCAGGTGGGCATCGTCGGCTACGACCTCACTGCCTACAATGCCTTCGTGGCTGCCAACCCGGTCGTGGTCAAGGGCGTGGTGAGACTCTCAGAAAGGTATGGGAATCCCTCGGATGTGCTCAACGATCCAAACGCGACCTTCTGGGAAAACGGCAAAGAGATCCCCGTCAACCTTGTCCCAGCCAGCAAGATCACAGCGGACACGCTGATGGCCTATGAAGAGGACGGCACAATGCATGTCCTGATCACCCCGAAAGTGACCGGCACACCGGAAGCGGTCGCTGCGGCCGCAGCGGAAGTGACAGCCCCCGGGGATTTCACCAGCGGTAAATGGGGATACAGCACCATGAGCTTTGTGAAGATGCTCAACGTGCAACTGCAAAACTACATGAAAATGAAGGGCGGGATCTTGGACTTTGACTGGTTCGGGCTGGGCGCAAAAGGTGCGGTGAACCAGGAACTGGGCTCAAAAATGAGCGGAGAAAACCTGGCCGGGCTACAAACCTATGTCGCAGAGGTGGTCGCCGCCATCAAGGCAGGCGACGGCGTCAGCGAAGAGGACATGGCAAACCTCCAGACCATCTTAACGTTTGTGTCCTCGCTTGAAACCGCGGAAGTGGGCGAAAACATCGTGGCCGGTATTAGCAGCGCCATGGCGCAAGCGGGCTGGACCAGCGATGCTGAAACCACGGCTGGTAACCTCGAAGCTGCCATCAATGCTGCATTAGGGATCCAGTCTCCAAGTACGCGCATGGTCCCCGTTGGCCAAAATGTAGCCGCCGGGATCGGCCAAGGGCTGACTTCCTATGACCTTGCTAGTGCAGCCAGGGCGCTGGTCGAGCGATTTACGCAAACAATGCAAAGCCTCTTCCATGCCGGTCTCCTCTACCCACAAGGCATGTTGGCCATGGCGGGTCTGAGCGCAGGCATTCGCGCAGGGCAGTCAGGCGTTGTCAGGGCCATGGTTCAGGCAGCCCGCGCAGCAGTGCTTGCCGCCAAGCGTGAACTGGACATCCGCTCCCCTTCCCGGGTGTTCCGGGATGAAGTAGGCCGAATGACCATGAAAGGCTGGGGCCAGGGCTTGGTCATGGAGAGCAAAGCCCAGGCCAGAGTGGTTGCAAACGCGGCGCGCTATCTCACAGACACGGCAAAAACTAGTTCCATTGCCTATGCGTCCAATGACAACCGCAGGACCTATCAGCAATCCAGCAATGTCACGCTCACCGGGAACACCTTCCAGGTACGGGATGAGAAAGACATCCAGGCGCTGGCCATTGAGATCGCAGCGCTGACCCGGCGGCAACACCAGGCGCGAGGCCTGCGGCGAGCATAAAGAATGACTTGCAAAAGCACGGAAACAGAGTGATTGATACACGTGAAAGGAGGTTGAGAGGATGTTCAATGAATTTCCCAACCAGAGGACGATCGACAGGTTGAAAAGCCTATACCCAACCGGTACGCGCGTCGTGCTGGAAAAGATGGACGATCCCTACACCCGGCTTAAACCCGGTGACAGTGGAAAGGTGATCCACATCGATGACGCAGGCGGCATTCACATCCAGTGGGACAATGGGTCCTGCCTGGCTGCGATCTATGGCGTCGATGTGATCCGAAAGTTGTAGACTCACTCGGGCCTTATCACTGCATACGCTCTTGCCAATTGGCAAGGGCTTTTTGATTGGAGAGATGCTTTTGAATGACTGGTTTGACTGGAAGGGAACGCGCTGTACCAGCTATGGCATCCGCGTCGCCCAGCAACCGGAGATCATCCGCCCGCCGGAGCGCGCTGCCTTCACCTCGGTGCCTGGACGGAGCGGCACCCTGACCACCCTGGAAGGTACGGACGTATATGACGATTTCCTCCTGACCGTGGAGTGTGTCATCACCGACACCTCGCAGCTGAACGCCATCCTCGCCTGGCTCAAGGGCGACGACAAGGTCGCCTTCGCCAATCGGCAGGGTGGCTTTTACTATGCCCGCATCGTGAACCAGATCTCCTTGGAACAGATCTTGCGCGGGAACCCGCATCGGCGGTTCTCCGTCACTTTCCGCTGCCAGCCCTTCTTCTATCTGTCGGACATCTCGGATATCACTGTGGCAACCTCCGGCACCTATGTGAACAACGCAGGCTCCGTGTTTGCCGAGCCAATCCTTAAGGTCACGCTAACCGGGGACGCACAGATTACAGTAGGCGCCAGTTACATCGAGGTGCTGGGGCTCACCGGCATCGTGACCATCGATACCCCGCTAATGGAAACCTACAAGAACTACACCTCCTACAACAACCACATGACAGGCGATTACCCGCTGCTGCATACCGGTCAGAACCTCATCAGTTGGACGGGCGGTGTGACTCAAATCGTGATCACACCCAACTGGCGCACGCTCTAGGAAAGGAGGGCACGCATGATCTCCATCTTCCCCCCTGACGCGACCGACTTCAGCACCAACGGGCTGTGTGCCCTCGCACCTTCCTCCTGCCTGGTGAACGAAACGCTCAACGGCGAGTGGGAACTGCAGCTGGTGCATCCCCTGGACGATCGGGACAAATGGTCCTGGCTGCAGGTTGGCAGCATCGTGAAAGCACCCGTCCCGGCGGCCATGACCCCGCGCGTGAAGCTGATGCAGCAGTCCGAAGGCAAAGACATCTACCGTGTCCGGACCTTCCATGGCGGGCTGTTGAACCTTTGGAGCCGCGCGACGCGCAGTTCGCCCAGCCTGGCCAAGTACAAGACCGGCCAGGAAGTGCAGGTGATCAGCACCGCAAACCCGGACTTCTTTGAGGTCATTGCCCCGGACGGTAAGCGCGGCTGGATGGGCAGCGAGTACCTGGTGTTTGTCCGGACGGAGATCACCAACGTGACCGCAACCGGCCAGATTGTGGCGCCCAGGCAACTGCGGGACCAGCCTTTCCGGATCTACCGCATCGTGCCTGAGCTCACCCAGGTCACCGCCTATGCCCGGCACCTGTCCTATGACCTCATGGACAACATGATCTACGCATACAAGCCGACCAAGGGTACCGCGGGAGCCATTGTGGCGGAGGGCATTTTCAGTAACTGCCAGACCGCGCACAGCTTTCAGATGTACTCGGACCTCACGCAGGGCGTGGAAGATCTCAGCTTTGAGAACAGCAACCCCATGGAAGCACTGATGGGTGAGGGCGGGCTGCTGGAGAGGGTCAGCGGAGAATTGGCCCGGGACTGGTACGACCTCTATGCCGTCAAGCGGGTGGGCAAGGACACCGACATCCAGATCCGGCAGGGCAAGAACCTGCTGGGCATCAGCTATGACGTGGACGATGCCAATGTGGTCACCCGCATCGTGCCGACCGGCGAGAACGAGGACGGAAGTGTCCTCACCCTAGACGAGAAGTACGCCGACAGCTCGAATATCGGCGCTTATCCGCACCCGCGCTGGATCCACCTGCCGGTCAGCGATGTCAAGGTTGGGGACGACCTGACCCTCGCCCAGGCCAAGGACAAGCTTCGGGCGGCGGCGCGCGCTGAGTATGACAAGGGCTGCGACCTGCCGGACATCTCCATCGACGTGGACTTCATCAACGTCGCGGATACCCAGGAGTACGCGGACTACAAGCCCCTGACAGACATCTTCCTGGGCGACAGTGTGCGGGTGATCGTAAAGACCCTGAGCCTGGAAGTCGCCCTGCGGATGACGGAGTACAGTTACGAC
>ENA-UOOK01006376-UOOK01006376.1-fermentation-metagenome-genome-assembly--contig:-NODE-6376-length-11327-cov-3.216199_pt1 | contig 11327 bp, 8 predicted proteins | sample MGYA00245777_ERZ724023 | MGnify/ENA primary metagenome ERZ724023 (study PRJEB28704, sample SAMN03018312) | fermentation metagenome | biome: anthropogenic terrestrial biome; feature: soil; material... | reverse complement strand
GAAGCATCCGGCACCTGCGCCTACCGAGGAGGCTTTGTGACCGCCTTCCGAATAGGTGTCCGAGGTGGATGTATCGATGATCTCTTTTTCGTAGTGGGGATAGAGGGTGGCAATGAGGAACAATTTTGTTTCCGAAGAGATGAATTCTGACATGGAAAGATTGGCACCGGCAAATTTGGTACTGCTTTGAATACCGGCTTTCGCCGTGGCAGAGGCGGAAATCAAAGATGCTTTCAATGTGGGGGATTTCACATCGGCGGGATAGGATTGGGGAGGGTTTTCCCCTTCTTTGGGTTGGGGTGTTTGCTGCTGTGCCGTTTGCTCACCCAGGGTGATGACCGTCAAGTCTTTCAATATCTGGGCAACTTTATTATTGGGAATGGATGTGACGGAACAAGAATCTTTCATGGTGACGCTGGCACCTGCGGCATTGGTTCCGCCGCCGACGCCCGCTGCCAGAGAACCGCCGTATGCGGTAAGTTTGCTTTTATCGGAAATTACAATGACAGTGGATGAAATGGCTTCATCTTTGGTGGAACGAGCACCGTTTCCAATGCCCGGACCGAAGTTGCCGCCGTGTGCCACCACATTGGCGTTATCCTGAAAGGTAAACTGGGTGGTATTGGCTTTGCTGCCGCCGCCGATACCTGCGGCATGTTTGCCGCCAAAAGCCAAAATTTGCGCATTGTCTTTTACAGTGATAGCGGATACTTTTGCCATATAGCCGCTACCGATTCCGGCACCGTTATAGCCGCCGCTTGCCTGCACATTGGCATGATCGGAAATAACGATGGAAACCAGGGTGCCTTTTTCACCACAGCCGATACCGGAGCCGTTGATGCCGCCAAAGGCTCTTATCTGGGCACTGCCTTGGATCAGCAATGTGGAAATTTGTCCGTTGGGACCAGTACCGATACCGGCCGAGCTGGATCCACCGATGGCATATACTTTTGCGGACTCTTTGATGGTTAAGGCGGCAACGTTGGCGTTATTACCGCCGCCGATGGCCGCTGCCGAGGTGCTGCTTTGAGCGGAAATGACCGCAGAACCGCCTAAAATAATGGTACGGACACTGCCGATGGAACCGCATCCGATAGCTGCACCCCCCGCGGACGCCTGTGCCCGCACCAATGCTTCCCCGATGATTTTGATCGAAGTGGCCGTTCCGGCATGGCCCGAGCCGATGCCTGCGCCGCCGTTAAAACCGCCGATGGCTTCCACATGGCTTTTTCCTTGAATCAATATGCTGCCGCTATTGGCATTGGCACCGCCGCCGATGCCGGCGGAATCGGTACCGCCGGTGGCGAGTACCAAAACGGAAGATTCAATGATGACATTTTTGGGCACACCGTAGTTGCCGCCGCCGATGCCTGCACCGTAATTGCCGCCATAGGCATACAGTTTTCCGCTGCCGCCCAAACGAATGGTTCCTGCATCGGCACTGACCGCGTCCATGGTCCAGCCGCCGCCGATACCGGCAGCTTCCGTTCCGCCCTGGACATACAGAGAACCGCTGCCCGTCAGATTTAGGGTGGTTTTTTTATTGACTTGCAAAGCCGCCATATAATCCGGCGCAATCAGCACGTTATCACCAGTGACGGTGAGGTTGAGGGTAGCTAAATCCCGAATCTCAATGGGGGCACGTAGTTTCGAGGAAGAAATCCGCACGCCCGAAATGGTCAGATTGACGGCAATGTCTCCTGTGATCCGGATGACGTTGGAGGTATAGTTTCCCGTTCCGTATATGTACACTTTCGCAGAGGCGGGAATCCCTTGATAAAGTGCAGTCCCGTGCTGGATATCCATGGTGTTGGCACCGGAACCCTGACTGATCAAAACATTTCCCTCGTTCAGGCAAAGGGAATAGTCATCACTTTCCGCAGACACCCGGAATGGGAGGGTGCTGATCAGGAGTGCCAACAGCAACAGGAGGGAAAGATAGTTCCTAAAAAATGTTTTCAAGGTTTTATCTCCTTTATTTGAGAATCACGAAATTGGAGGAATTGTAGTATTTTAATATATTTTTAGCTTTGTTGGGTACTTCGAAAAACAAGACGGATTTTCCGTGTTTGGGGTGATGAAAGATGGCAAAGTATCCATCGGGCGCATCGGCTGAGGAAAGTGCGGTAAACCGTTTTTGGATGGAAGGATCGCTACAGCGGGAAGCAGACTGATCAGAAAGGGGTGCAATGAGTTCCATTTCATTGATTTTCACCGAGACCATTCTTTTTCGTTGTTTTTTACCGTAAATCATGTCTACGTCAATTTCGCCGCTTGCCATGACATATTCATATTCCACGTTGAAAAAGCGGTACACCCACCATACAAACACACCGGATAAAAACCACGGAAAGATCATCAAGGCAGGTACTTTCACGGTTATGATCAGCAAAAGCAAATTTGCGATGATAACTGCCAATACAATGAGCGCTTTCCACAGGGAAACCCGAAAGGTGGGTTTCCGTTTTACGATATGTTCCATATAGTTATGTGAATATTCACCGTTGTCATTTCTGGACGGTGTCATATAGTCGACTTTTTTCATAGGATGGGTTCCTTTCCAATATACATAATTATGCTTTTTAATTATAGCAATAAAAACAAACAATTGCAATAGAGAATCCGTAATATCTCTGCATATCATCTGTAATATCTCTGCATATCATGTAAGATTTATTGACGCCGCCTATTGACAAAGGGGCGGCAGATATGATAAAATATCCCCGCTTGGAAGGTATTTCTCACAAGCGCATATGCTGGTATGGCTCAGTTGGTAGAGCAGCTGATTCGTAATCAGCAGGTCGCCGGTTCAAGTCCGGCTACCAGCTCCAAAAGCGGAATCTACAAAGATTCTGCTTTTTTCTACGTAAATGCAATATATATAAGGTGATAATAATAAAAAAATGTTCAAACAGGACGATTTCTTGCTAAAAGAGTATTTATTTGAAGGGAACATCTTGACAAGTAACATTATATGTGTAAAATAAATGAGTATACTTTAATTAATTTTCCCATATGTAAGGAGACAATCAAAATGAGTTTAAAGAATGTCAATAAACCCGAAAAGAACGTGGCTGAACTGGAAATTCTGATCGAAAAAGCCGATTTTGATGCGGCTGTGATGAACGTATATAAACGCATGGTTGGCAAGATCAGCATACCTGGCTTCCGCAAAGGAAAAGCTCCCAAGGGTATCATTGAAAAACACTACGGCAAGGGCGTATTTTATGAAGATGCCCTCAACGATCTGCTCCCCGATGCCTTGGCTGCCGCCGTGTCCGACAGCGGCGTGGAAGTGGTCAGCGCACCCGATATCGAAGTTGGAGATATCAACGAGGAAGGCGTTTCCATCAAAGTGAAATATTTCACCAAGCCTGTGATAGAATTGAAACAGTATAAGGGTTTGGTTGCCGAAAAAGTGATCCGCGAAGTCTCTGAGGACGAAGTGAACCAGGATGTGGATAATGCCCGCAAGAGAAATGTCCGCAATATTGAAGTGACCGATCGTCCCGCACAGTTGGAGGATACGGTGACCATGGATTATTCCGGTTCTGTTGACGGTGAAAAATTTGAGGGGGGCACTGCCCAGGGACATCGTCTGAAACTGGGTTCCGGTCAGTTTATTCCCGGTTTTGAAGAGCAGATCGTGGGGCACAGCGTCGGCGACGAATTTGATGTCAACGTTACCTTCCCCGCTGAATATCATGCAGAAGATCTCAAGGGAAAGGTCGCTGTGTTTGCCGTAAAGCTGCACAAGATCGAATATGAAGAACTCCCTGCTCTGGATGATGAATTTGCAAAAGATGTTTCGGAATTTGATACATTGGTTGCATATAAAGCCGATGTGAAGGCAAGAATAGAAGAGAGAAACAATCAAGCGGCCGATGCCCAGGTAGAAGATCAGTTGATGGATACTCTACGTGCAAATATGGAAGGGGATATCCCCGCCTGCATGTTTGAAAATGAAATTGATTCCATGGCACGTGATTATGAACAAAGAATGCAGGCCCAGGGAATTGACATGAAAATGTACTTCAAGTACACTGGCATGGATGAGAAATCCTTCCGCGAACAGTTCAAAGAACATGCTGAAAAGCAGGTAAAAAACAGACTGGCACTGGAAAAAGTGGTACAACTGGAAGGTATTCAAGTAACAGCTGAAGAAGTGGAAGAAGAATATGGCAAGATTGCCGCCGCATACGGTTTGGAAGCGGCCGCTGTAAAAGGTCAGATCAGCGAAGAATTGCTGAAAAAGGATGTGGCGATCCGCAAAGCGGTTGATTGGGTGAAAGCGGAAGCGAACATCACCGAAAAACCCTACGAAGCTCTTGTTGCCGAAGAAGACGCCGAAAAAACCGGTTCCCCCAAGAAGGCAAAAGAAGAAGGAACCCGGGAAGATTTGGAAGAAGAAAAGCCTGTCAAGAAAGCTGTACCTGATAAAAAGAAAACCGAGACTGCTGCTGAATAATTTCTGTTTTTCAGACATAAGAACGAGTGTTTCCGGTATATATTGGTATTGACATTGATATGTCTGTGAATGCACGTACGCCGGCATTGCCGGGGTAATCTCGGGGTGCGATAAATCTTCTTTTCAAAGTCTAAGAGGCCTTTCTTTCGCAAGGGTGAAAGGCCCACTCAAACAAAGACATACAAAGGAGTTGATTTTATGTCATTGGTTCCCATGGTCATTGAACAGACAAACCGCGGGGAAAGAAGTTATGATATTTTCTCCCGTTTGCTGAATGATCGTATTGTGTTTCTCGCCGATCAAGTGAATGATGTAACTGCAACCCTGGTGGTTGCCCAATTGCTTTACTTAGAGGCGCAGGATCCGGATAAGGATATTTTCCTGTATATCAACAGTCCCGGCGGTTCCATTTCCGCAGGAATGGCAATTTACGACACCATGAATTTCATCAAATGTGATGTATCTACTATCTGTGTCGGTATGGCAGCCAGCATGGGGGCATTTTTGCTCGCCGCAGGCGCCAAAGGCAAGAGACTTGCCTTGCCCAACAGCGAGATCATGATTCATCAGCCATTGGGTGGAATGCAGGGTCAGGCAAGCGATATAAAAATCCATGCCGATCGTATTTTGAGAATCCGCCATACTCTGAATGATACCCTTGCTCGGATTACCGGAAAGCCCTTGGAACAGATCGAAGGGGATACGGAGCGCGATAACTTTATGACCGCCGAAGAAGCCTGTGCATATGGTCTGATTGACAAGGTCATTGAGAAAAGGCTATAAGTAAGCATGAGGCGCACGAAACCGTGCGCCTCATTCCAACAAAGGAGAATCGTGTATGCCAACCCAGAAAAACATGCCTCGTTTAACCTGTTCTTTTTGCGGGAAAGAGGAGAAACAGGTCAGATTTATGGTTCCCGGCAGGAATGGCGTCAACATCTGTAATAACTGCGTGGCCGTTTGCCAGATGCTCATTGAGGGATATGCCCAAAAAGAAGAAAGCAAATCCGGTCTTTCCCTTAGCAATCTGCCTAAACCCAGTCAAATCAAGGCCACATTAGACGAATACGTCATCGGACAGGATGAAGCTAAAAAAGCGTTGTCGGTGGCGGTATATAACCATTACAAACGCATATTGCAGAAAAAGAAAGTGGATGTAGAAATCCAGAAAAGCAATGTCATGCTCCTGGGACCCACGGGGGTAGGAAAAACCTATTTGGCGCAAACTCTTGCCAAGACATTGAAAGTTCCTTTTGCCATTGCTGACGCCACCACCCTCACCGAAGCAGGCTATGTGGGTGAGGATGTGGAAAATATTTTGTTGCGTTTGATTCAGGCAGCCGATTACGACATTGAACTGGCGGAAAAAGGCATAATTTATATCGATGAGATTGATAAAATATCCCGTAAAAGCGAAAATCGTTCCATCACCAGAGATGTTTCAGGTGAAGGGGTACAGCAGGCTTTGCTGAAAATTCTGGAAGGTACTATTTCCAACGTTCCTCCCCAGGGTGGCAGAAAGCATCCCAACCAGGAATTTATCCAAATGGATACCGGCAATATTTTGTTTATCTGCGGCGGTGCCTTTGATGGGTTGGAACAAATCATCGAACAAAGAACCGGCCGTCAATCGGTAGGCTATGGTGCTTTGGTACAAACGAAAGAAGAAAAACGACAAAACAGCTCTTTGAAAAAAGTGGAAGCTCACGATTTAGTCAAATATGGACTGATCCCCGAACTGGTAGGCAGAATACCCATTGTCATGACCTTGGATCCTTTGGACGAAGATGCCTTTGTTTCCATTCTAAAGAAGCCCAAAAATTCCCTGACCAAGCAGTATAAAAAGCTGATGGATATGGATGGGGTTTCCCTGGAGTTTGACGACGATGCCCTGCAGGAAATCGCCCGGCTTGCCATACAGCAGAATACGGGTGCCAGAGGTCTTCGGGCGATCATGGAAGAATTCATGCTGCCCATCATGTATGAAGTGCCCCAGGACGAAAATATCGTGGGGGTCAAAATTACCGCTAAGACCGTTCGCAAAGAAGGAAAAGCGAAGTTCAAACGAGGGAAGCGTTCCTCCACAGCCGATGAAAAATCTTCCCGGCACGCTTTTTCTGAATTTGAGGATCAAAGTATGGCTGAATAAAAACAATGACGACCGCGCGGTCGTCATTTCTTTTTATTCTTACACAATTGAATCAGTCCCAGAAGTGATAACAATCCGCCAAAACATTTCCTCAATAAGGATTGGGAAATATATAGGGAGATGAGGGTGCCGGGGATAATGCCCAGAATGGCGGTAGCACTTAGCAAACACAGGGCAGGATAATAAATTCGTTTGCGTCGGATGTTCCAAATGGTTGCCAAAGAAGACGCTAAAATAAAAAAAAGCAAATTGGTCATTTGGGCATCCAATTGAGGGGTATGGGTCACCGAGGTCAGATACAAAACCAACAACCCGCCGGAACCGACCCCCAATCCCGTCAAGACGGCAGCGGCAAAACCCGCAAAATAATGCAGCATGCTAAAACAAAAGCCGAATACCGGCAATCAAAAGCAAGGTGCCGAAGAGCTTTCGTATCAACATCGGTTTGCATTTTTCCAACCAAACAGCTCCAAGCAATCCGCCGGGTATCGCCATCAAAAAATAGGGATATCCGTTTTGCACTGTCATTACCGTGAATTTGCCGAAGCAAACGTACAAAATCAAGGAACACAAGGAAACAATCAGGACGATGGTGTTGGCAGTGGCAAAAACCTTTTTACTGGTCCGACCGGGATCCGGAGAGTTTTTGGTCATGTGCAACAAAAACAGTACGATGGCAATGCCGCCGCCTGTTCCCAAGAGCCCGTTGAGAAACCCGCTGAAAAACCCTGCCACTGTCACTGCGGCCAATAAGGCCCATTTTTTGTTTGTCATGCATTCACCACCTATATGGGTTAGTATGGGGTGGTAAAATGCATTCCTATACAAAATGAATCAATATTTATATCCTGCCTGTTTTCATTTTCATCCCGTTCAACAAAACGGGAGGGGGCCCCAGGGGCAGCAAGACGGAAAAAAATCCATAACCACAATCTCCTCAGGTTCCTTCTCCTGAGGAGATGATACATGTCTTTTTTTCCCTTTGTCAAGCGAAATACTCGCTTAAATATGATTTGGTGTTTTCAATCATTTCATCAAAAAGTTTTCTTGCCTGATCCAAGGGAAGACGGACCAACTGATCGTTACAAAACGCACGGAACGCCAAATTCAAATCTCTCTTGGCGGCGGCTTCATTCACGATTTCCTGTTCGCCCACGATGCGGGTGACCAGTGGATAAATAGAAGTAGGAATGTTGCCTGCCATGACGGGGGTGACTTCATTATGGCGGAAAACCGCATTGGTTTCTACCACGGCATCCAAAGGAAGATTGGGAATTTGTCCTCGGTTGGGCATATTCACGTTGGTCACCAAATCGCACAGTCCCAGAATGGCGCGAATCTGATGAGATCCTTCCTCGCCGGTCTGATTCACTCGAACGGGGGTTTCTCCCGAAAGGAGAGCCTTGCTCCGTTTGAGACGTTTTTGCAGATCAGCTTTTCTCCAGCTGACAGGGGTGAGACGGAAATCCCAGTCCAAAACCTGTTGGGGGGAATCCAGATACCAGCTGCCTTCACAGAATTCAGCCAAATGACGGTCTCCGGCGGCAGGGATGATACCATAGCGGCGGAAGAGGTCTATTTTGACTCTTTCTTGATTGAACCCCTGGGAAGTCATGGATTTTTCCATCCAGTTGGGCGCCTGATGGCCGATGTATCCCGTATCCTTGCAGGCTTCGCACATGTCGGCATACAAAGGATATATGTCCACATTTCGATATTTGGCGGAAGTCAGCCAGGTAAAATGGTTGATAGCCAACACATTGACTTTGATTTCGCTTCTGTCCACCTCTTGTTCCAGACCCAGCTTGTCTTTTACCACCCCTGCCAGCACTTTCTGGGTGCCGAACACTTCGTGGCAGCATCCAAAGGCTTTGATGCCGGGAAAGATGCGGTACAGCGTGCGGATACACAGGGTCATGGGGTTGGTATAGTTGATGACCCATGCCTTGGGACAATATTTTTCAATGTTGCGGGCGAATTCTTCAAACATGGGGATGGTACGCAGAGAACGGATGATGCCGCCCGGTCCGGTGGTATCACCCACAGGTTGGTAAATACCGTATTTTTCGGGATGATGAACATCTGATTCCATTTCATCAAAGGTACCCGGTAAAATGGAAATAATCACGAAATCTGCCCCTGTCAAAGCGGCAGACATGGATTTCACGGCTTTATAATGCCAGCGAGATTGGACGCCCGGCGCTTTTTTATATCGATTTCCGATGACTTCATTGTCTTTTGCCGCATTGAAATCAATATCATATAGATATACACTGCCGGATATGTCGCTGCAGGATGCCAGATCGCTCATCAGACCCCAAGCCCATCCGCGGCTTCCGCCACCGATGTACGCAATTTTCAATCCTTCTACTCGATTGCCAAAATGTTTCATACCATACTCCTCCTTTGGTGGAATGCTGTTTGTATTGTAACAAAAAAATATTTATTTATCTATCTATTTTTTGCGAAAAAAACGTTATTTTCTTTATTTTTTTGATATAAAAAACGCCTCTGAAAAACAAAGGCGTGGAGGAATCATATTTTAAGCAGGGTAAATAACTTTTCCGGATTCATACAGGATTCTTTTTTCAGGAGAACAATGGCATTGTGATCGTAATTGGAATGATCAATCAAACGGAACAGAGAGGCGAGTAAATCCACACACTCTTTTTTGCTGTTTCTTGTTGCCATATAGCCCAATGCGATGAAACGGATAAAGGAGTATACCGCACAAAACGCAATGAAAGCATCCCATGGCGTTTTATATGTTTCGCAATAGGGAAATTGTTCATATAAAATGTGATTGACCAGGATTTGTTCAAACATTCGCTCCCAGGATGGGAAAAGAGTATTGAAATGTTGGCGGGCTTTTTCGTATTGCCGGGTAGCTTCTTGCGCCGCAGTTTCGTTTAATTCCGCCAAACCATCAATGCCGTAATATCTTTGGGCAGAGGCACAGAAATCAAGGACGTTTCGACTGTTGTGTTCAAACCAATCAACAACATGATGCTGTGTTTTCAGAATGAAGCCAAGTTCATCCGGGAGAATGGTACGGGAAGGGAAAGGGTGGGGTTTCCATGAATCGGAAGCATCTTGGATATCGATGTGCAGTTGCTGTAAATAGTATCCTACGTTGACCATCCGTTGGTAGAAAGGCAGGGAGCGTTCTTGTAGCAGGGCAATACATTGATGTTGCACGTTTGAAAATCGTTCTTCACTGATGGCGCCCGCATGCCTGGAAAAAGAGGGCATGCTAAACGTCAATGGTTTGATGCAAAATGCCATCTTAGATTCTTTTTCAAACAGTATTTCCACCACTTTTTCACAGCTGTTGGAACAACAGCATCTGCATCCATAGGTATGTTTGGGACTCCGGGGATAATAGCGGCAGACCGCCGGTAGGAGTTCCTCCCCGCATTCTTTTTGCAATGCGCAGTAGCCGTCTTCCCGATGGAGAGGACAGCCCGCGTCACCTTGAGGGATAATGTGGGCATAGCATTCTTTGGTGGGCTTATCTACGGGGCGAAAGGCTGTATCCAATAGGCGGCGAAGTTTTTTGGAACAGGGGATACCCAATAAACGATAGTATTCAGCCATGGAAATGGTGATGTGCCAGCCGTTGCAGCAGGTATGCCGGCAATCGGGGCCTTTGCAGAAAAATTCTGCATAATAATCGGGAATCAGGTATTCTTTGGTTTGCAGCATATTACTCCTTTGTTTTTGTAAGATTTTGACAACACCCGGAGTGTACAAGGATTGCCGTGTGTACACACGGCAATCCATAAACAATGGAAAAGTCTATTTCAAAGACCGATAGAGGGCGGGCTGGGGATACGTATACAGTTCGCCCACATAGTTTTCCATCACCACTTCTTTGTCGTTCTTTGAGATAACATAGTTGTAATCAACGGGAATTTTTCCGCCGCCGCCCGGGGCATCGATGACAAATTTGGGAATGGCAAATCCTGAAATATTCCCTGTCAATTTGTGAATGATGTCAATTCCCGTATCCACATCGGTGCGAAAATGGGAAATGCCCCGAGACAGGTCACATTGATACAAATAATAGGGGCGAACACGCATGTGCACCAGCTTGGTCATCAGTTCTTTCATGATGTCCACCCGGTCGTTGATGCCTCTTAACAGCACGGTTTGACATCCCAAAGGGATACCGGTGTCCACAATGGCCGTACATGCCCGCTCCGATTCGGGGGTGATTTCTTTTGGATGGTTAAAATGGGTATTGATCCAAATTGGTTGGTATTTTTTCAGCATGGACAGCAGTTCTTCGGTGATGCGCATAGGCAGAACCACGGGTACTCTGGTACCGATACGAATGATGTCCACATGGGGAATGGCGCGTAAACCGGCGATGATGTGTTCCAGCTTTTCGGTACTCATCACCAAAGGATCGCCCCCCGAGATCAGCACATCACGGATTTCCGTATGAAAGCGAATATACGCAAAAATACTTTGAAGATTTTTTTCCGTAATGAACCGATCTTCTTCCCCCACCGCGCGCCTGCGGGTACAGTGACGGCAGTACATGGAACACATATCGGTAATAAGGAAAAGAACCCTATCAGGATACCTGTGGGTTAATCCTGGAACAGGCGAATCTTCATCCTCGTGAAGGGGGTCAAGTAGATCTGCTGGCGAAACGTAAGTCTCTGCAGCAGATGGAACTGCCTGTTTTCTTACAGGGCAGTT
>ENA-UOOK01006375-UOOK01006375.1-fermentation-metagenome-genome-assembly--contig:-NODE-6375-length-11332-cov-22.393456_pt1 | contig 11332 bp, 27 predicted proteins | sample MGYA00245777_ERZ724023 | MGnify/ENA primary metagenome ERZ724023 (study PRJEB28704, sample SAMN03018312) | fermentation metagenome | biome: anthropogenic terrestrial biome; feature: soil... | reverse complement strand
ACCAACGGTACTACAACTTTACGAGTTGTTTTTGCAAACCTATATTTATATTATATCATTTTCACTAATTGAAATATAGTGGTGAATGTTGCCTAACGGCAAGTGCTATCCATCTCCCGCCTAAGAGGTGAGAGAATTTCGCACAAAAAAGTTAAAATGTATTTGTTTGATTTAGTAAATCTTATTTTTATTATTCTTTCTTTCACTTTGTTCCTCCTTTTTTGGAGTCTACAATATGGGTTTTTCTCCTATTCTAGCAGTCCCACACTTAGGACAAACATATAATTTTGTTGTTATATATTCTTGTGTTTTATCAAATTTATCCTTTTTATCTAGCTGTATTTGTCTTAAACCTTCTAAAAATGGTATATCTCCTTTAGTAGTTACATATTTATTATCTTCTGTATAATATCCTTCATGTTCATATCCACAAGCTGTACATTCCATAAATATTCCTCCTTAGTTGTTCATAATTGTATATTCATTTTCACCTAGAGTAAATTCTACATCTATGCCCATTCTTATATTATTGTCAAATTCTTTAGGATAAAATGTAAATAGTTTTTCTCCGCTTAAAACTTTAATGCATAGTGTATCTCCTTTTTTAGAATAATCTACTACTGTACCAACCATTTCTATTCCTCCTTTATTTCACTCTCAGGATTTTCTAGTTCATCCTCAATTTCTGAAAGAAGACAGCTTCCATCACATTCGGTATCATCATATTCTACAGTTTCGCTTAATAAATCAAGAACATATCCTGATCTTTCCTGCTTTTTGAGCAAGTCCCTACATGCTTTAAGTAATACTATTTTTCTATCTTCCATTTTATTTTCCTCCTTATTTTCATTAAAATAATCATCAATAATCTTTATTTTTTTATCATATATAGAAAATAACCAATTCAGTTTTTCTTGTCTATTAAAGATTATATACTCTATAAATTCACCTCTAATCTTTATGCAATCAACAGGGGCTTCATTAAAATAACCAATAGTTATTAAATTTCCTTCTTTTTTTATTTCTAAATCGTCAACTCCTTGTTGCTTAAATGCTTCAAGAATATATTTTATTGACGTCATATTAATTTCTCCTCCTAATTATTCTCATACTCATAGTTTGATATTACTTTAACTACAAATTTATGTTTATCCTGTATAGGCTCTAGTACCTTATATCCTGTTTTATCCTCATATACATTATACTGCGTTCCTTTTACATCCGTAAGGGTATTCTTGTAATTGAATATGCCTACATGAAATTGTGTAAAGAATATTGCCAGCATTCCAACTATTAAAGTTACAGCTATTAATTTCTTTTTCATCTTAAATCCTCCTTTGATTGACTTACCTACGCACCCCGCTAAGTGCGTAACGCTTTGAGCCTAAAAGCGCTTTTTATAGTCGCTCAAACGACTTCTACATCTCCACGGTATCTATGGCCTAGTGGTAATTTCTTTAAGTGTTTGAATATTGAATTAAACCCTCTTTCTATGTTTCCTATAATCTTAGGTATTAGCATTTCCTCTGTATCTTCACACCAAATTACTTCGTCACTCCATGAATGTTTAATGTACCACTTATAAGTTATTACTGATTTTCTCATTTTAATTTCCCTCCTAAAATATTGTTTTTACTTCATTGTAATTATCATCTAGCAAAAATATATTAAATAAAGTTCCGTGCTCTCCTTCAAATCCACAAGCTTGTTGCCTTGCATCTTTGTCATTTTCTGCGTCAAACGCTTCCATCTCTCCATCTTCAAATTCAGCTTGATATGTCATTTTTAGTATCCCCCTTTCCTTATCTACAATTACATTGTATATCTTAATACGCACACTGTCAAGTAATTTCAACAAAATAATTAAAATAGTTTTCAAATTGCTAATTATGATATATAATATAAATAGAGGTGGTCTTATGAAAATAAGTAATGTAAATTTAGAAGTAGAAATGGCTAGAGCAAGAATTAAAAGTATAAGCGAATTAGCTAGAAGAACAGGTATAAGCAGATATAGTTTAACCAAATACTGTTCTCCAGAGGGTATGATGGATATAACTTTAAAAAATCTGCTTAAAATATGCACTGTTTTAGGGTGTGATATACATGATATTATAGAAATCAAAAAAGAAGAAACATAGAAATTAATCTATGCTTCTTTTAAAATATTACTTAGTTTTTTATTTTCTTCGGTTTTCACTTCATTCTCTTTTGTCTTTACTTCAAAATATTTTGCTAGAGCTTCTATTGCATCTTTCTGTATATCTCTTAACTTGTCCATGTTTTTATCTGCAATATGTTCTGGTGCATATACTATATTATTTATTTCTTTATAGTATTTTACTGTTAGTTGTTCTAAAAGACCTCTTTCACCTAATTTTTGTAATTCATCCATATATAACATCCCCTTCCTATTTATTATTTCTACATATAATTCTATTTTCCTGCATAAAAAAGAGATACAATTAAGTACCCCTAATTATTTTTGATATTATGCTGTTTTAGAAACGGCCCAAATAGTTTGGCTTCTGCTATCTTCCTTATTTTTATAGCATCATCTTTTCTCTTATATCTTCCTAGAAAATACCATTTCTTTTTAAAACGTATTTCTGCTATCCATTTTTGTCTGCTCTTATCCCACCTTACACCAGTTATACCGCTTGTATTGCTACTTATTATTTCTTTTCTACTTATTGCGGGTATGTTAGTTCCTTCAATTATATTTTCCTTTAAGTGTACCTCTGTAGCCTTTTTTATATTCTCTTTAGATGTTTCTGATATTAAGCATCCACAGCTTTTAACTTTTCCGCTTGTTAAATCTCCCATGGATACATATGTTATTTCCCCACAATCACATTTGCATTTCCATATTATAGAGCCGTTACTAGATTTTTTGCTTGTAGATTCTATTGTTGTTAAATTATTAAACTTTTTATTTCTTATATCTACGGGCTTGAATTGAGTTTCTTTGCCTAAGCATCCGCAGCTCTTTGTATTTCCACTTGTCAAACAATCAGAGCGTACCCATAACTCATTTTCACAATTACACCTGCAATAATAATAAGTGCGATTATTTTCTCTTTTTCTTTTAAGTACTGTTAAGTTATTAATTTTTTGACCAGTTAAATCAATACTTTTCCCCATTTTATTACCTTCCAATTTTATACTTATCTATAGTATTCCCTAAATTATAATAAAATCCTGTATATAAAAAAGAGATACTTTAAATAGTATCTCTTACAATTCAATCCCATTTTCCATTTTCCATTGATCTAGCCCCTTATTATCATATTGTCCAACTAAATTAATTCTTCCTATATCCCTGCATAATCTATCTTGTTCATATGAAGGAAGCATACATTTATTCCCGTCCTTAAAATAAACATTATAAATTTTTCCATTTACATTTATTTCAAAATCTCCACAGTATTTTCCTGTAGCTATACAGCTACTTTCATCAATACATTCTTCATATCCAGGCCCATAAGTAACATAATATCCTGCATGATGCTCCATATTCTCGTTATAAACATACTTTCTTTTTATACATATTTCTACAGGTAGTGTAAAGGTAGTTGAGTTTTTTCCGTAAGGCTGTTGCTCGATATGATTTATTCTATGCTTCAATTCTTCATTTTCCTTTCTTAATTTTTTGATTTCTTCTTTTAGATTTCTATTAAACACTTAAAACTCCTCCTTACTGTTTAATTTATTCCAACACTCTTTTAATATTTTTGTATCTGTTAATGCATTATGCTGTTTAAAGCCTTGTATATTTACGCCCAATTCTTTAGCTAATTCCATCCTGTCTATGTCAATATCTATTCCTTTTGTAAATAAAATTGTCCCAAAATCTATAGGTATATAGAAAAATGGTATATTCCAAACTCCGAATAATTCACATATTCCGTTCCAATCAAACTGGTTTACATCTGCAACTAAAACTGGCTTTTCTTCCCCATAATTATCTTTTATAAAATCTACAATCTTTTGTTTTGCTTCTTCTTCTGTAATTTGGTTTCCTTGCATAAGTGGCATTACGTTCTCTGCTACCCAAGAATCTATATTATCTATATCTTGTTTTATTTCTACATACAATTCTTTTCCATTATCTGCTATTAAAGCTATACTTAAAAATTTAACTCCCTTAGTTGTAAGCTTTGTAAATTCTCCATCCATGAATATTAACGGTCTAACTACATTTTTTAACATTTTTATTATCTCCTTTATATCCTGCCTTCCTACTAGTAAGGTCTTATGGATTTATTATTTATCGTTTCTATAAATATAGTTGTAACAATCTTCTATGCTCCATACGGCAACTGGTTTTATAAATTCAGCAACATATTCATCATCATGCCCGCTAACTCCTGTATCTGTTCCTTCAAAAACTAATATAACATAGCTATCGTCAAACTGGTCAGCCCAATTCCAAACACCTTCCAAAGTGTCCATACAACTTTTACCTGGTAGAACTGCTTCATCTTCTGAAAGTCCATCATCTTCGCAATTTTCTCTAGCTTCTTCCTCTGAACTATATATCATTCCCCAGCTTTTAGAATCTTGATCTAGCTCTCTGTTAGGGTTCTGAAATCTAAAAAATATGTGATTATCCTCGTTAAATTTTTCTACCATTTCTTCTGTTGGCTTTCCAGCTACTTTATACATCTTTGCTGTCCCCTTTCCTTATCTTTAATTATATTATACCACTGTGGTGGAATAAGTCAATAGATTTTAGGAGATTTTTTAAATTATTTTAACTTTTGTGTTCTTCTTCCCACTGCCTTTCCAACTTTAACATCTCCTCAAATGCTATTTCCTTTTCCATTCCAACATAATTGCTAAAGTCTTCTCTAACTATCGGTTTTCCACAATCTATACTTCCCGGCTGTATGTTTATATCTAAATCTTCATTTGCTTCCTCTGTAGCTTTTCTCCACTCGCAGTACATTCTATAAAGAACTTCCTGCGAAATTTTCTCTTTTCCTTCTATAAGATCTTCTATTCTACAACTTAAAGCTGTAGCAATTTTTAAAAGTGTCTCCCCTGCTGCCTTGTTTATATTTTTCTCTCCACTTTCGTACTTTGTTACAAGGCTCCTGCTAACACCACTAAGTTTAACTAAATCATTTTGACTAAGGCATCTTTCTCCTCTTATTTCTGCTAATTTTCCCATCTATGCAACCTCCTGTAAATTTACATAAAATCCTTTATTGTTCTGGTATCTGCTTCTAAAAGAACAAGTGTAATAAGCTCTTATTTTCCCATATCTTGACCATATATTGAACTTTACTTCTCCTTCTGGTTCTTGATACTCTTTCCTTAATTCCATTGCTTTTCTTGCTAGTTTCCATGCCATTTTTAATGCTATTGAAAAAGTGTTTTTTAATTCTCTTTTTATCTCCCAAGCTTTCTTAAATATTTCTGATTTATTATATTTCATCTTTTCATATCCCCTTTCCTTATCTACAATTATATTATATCACTTTGGTGGAATAAGTCAATAAGTTTTAGAGAACATTTTAAAAGTTTTTATTAAAAAAGTGCAGAAATTAATCTACACTTTCGTATTTTATACTCATTTTCATAAGTTGTACTAGGAGAATAGCTCTCTGTAAGTTTAATCCTTCTCTATATAATCTTTCTACTTCATCTATCCAGAAATTTAAGTTCATATTTAACCTCTATTTTCGTATTTTTCTTTAAGCCTTAAATATTGCCTATACTCATTTTCCTCCTGCTGCTTTTTATATTCTTCAGCTTGTTTTTTCCTTTCCTTTTCAAGTCCATCCTCATATTCTTTAATCTCTTTATCTGTTATAATTCCTAGCTTGTTTAATTCTTTTCTTACATATCCTTCTTGATATATATATCTTCTAGCAGCACCTTTTGAATAAATAGCTGTTTCTTCATCATCTTTCGTAAATACAACTATTCCTTTATCTTTAGTTACTATTGTCATAGCTTCACCAAATCTTGAAAAATCAACAAACGCTATTTCCTTACCAATTAAATCACTCTCTTTATCTATAAAATACATTATTTTACCTCCCAAACCCTTCTGTTCAAGTCTGCTACATCTAATTTATTATCTTTTATTAGAAATACTATGTTAGATATTACATCATCTACAGGTACAAAATTGTCCCAATCTTTATGTCTAACTTGTAGTCTGTCTGTTCTTGCAACACTTAAAGCTTCTTCTAAATAAAACTTAAAATCATTTGTATTTTTCATTTATTTACCTCCAATATATGTTTTATCTGTATATCCATATTTAAGACGCTTAATGCTTTCTTCTAAGGGGCCATAATATTCCTCACCTTCATATGGACATTTATCAATTCCTGATTCTTTTAGAAGTTTTTCAAGTTCTTTATCACTCATATTCTCAATATCTTTGTCAATTTCATTGAAGTATTTATTTGTATCCATATTTACATTTCTTCCTTTCTCCTGTAGGGTATGGGATACCATATTTTTTAAGTATCTTAAATACACTACATTCCTTATGATGTTTATTGCAATTTCTACAGTTACTATCTATAAGATTTTCTATAATACTTCTAAAGTCTTCACCTGTCATAACCTTGTAATCGCTCTTTAAGTCCTCGCCTATAAGCAATTTGCCCTCATATTCCTTTGATAGCTCTAATACCCTAGCATCTATATGTTTAATTCGCTCTTCACTTATATGATGTTCCCTCATAGCTCTGTGCAGCCACGTTTCTATCATTTGCCATGTCTGGTTATTCTGCTCTTTTATATTTTCTTCTCTTTCTGTAGCTGCCCTGTGGAGTTCTCCTTCCATTTTTAAAGTTCTACTTTCTACTTGTTTATTTATATAGGCTCTAATTTCCATCTGCTGTCCTATATTTAATTTAGTTAAAACATTTAGCATATTTATTCATCCCCCAAATAATATGGTATTAAGTGCCTTTCTTCTGCCGTTATAAGTTTATATCCATTTATTTCACACGTATTGCCTTGCGGACATTGCATACCTCTAGTTACCCCAAATAGCTTACAAATTAAAGGCCTTACAGGATATATAGCACAATTATTTTTTAATTTGTCCCTAAATTGGCAAGTATAAATATCCTTTTTCTGATTTTTAAGTCTTTGCTTTGTGAAAATATCCATTTTCTTTACATATTCTTTTATAGCTTTATCCTCTAAATCGCTTATAAAAATTGGTCCACAGCATTGGCCACATCCTATACATTTCTTATGCTCTGGTATTGTTACTTGTTTGCTCATGCTTACACCTTCTTATATATTGTCTAGTCTTATAACAACGCATGGGCTTTCACTGTAATATTTTGTTATACCCATATTTACAATTTGTTTGTCATCATCATAAGCTATTTTATTTAATGCATCGCATATTGATTTTAGGACATTATCAAGATCTGGTTTTTTATCTGGTAGTAATGTACCTTTTAGCATCTTTTCTCTTTTAACTTTGCTTGTAGTTTTTGGTATAGGATAATATGCTGATACATCTAGTCTTATATAACCTTCTAATTTAGGATGTTTATTTATAATGTAAAGTTCTTTTATATAATTTTCATAATTTACAGTCTTGGAAGGGGTGAATGTTCCCCTTCTAGTTACTACTGGCCTTTGCTTTCCCATAGGATTACCTGGTATTTTTAGCTCTATCATTAAACCACATCCTTTCTAGGGTTCTCATATTCATATTCTTCTAACATATCCTTTGTGTACAACATACCGCCCATTAATCGCCTTATTAGCTCCGTTTTATTATAGCCGCCCTTATGTAACATAAGCTTTTTACATATCTTTCTTGCTGTACTGGAGGTTGTTTCTAGCTTCTGCTGTATTTCTTTCTCTGAATAATAGTCCTTTTCAAATATTTCAAACAATTTATCTTGTAGCTCCAGTTTATAGATTAAATCCACATATTTATTTTTGTGTGGCCCATTTTTACCTTTGTGATGTTCGAGACATAAGTATTTGAAATTTATTCGGATGTTTCTTAGTAGAGGGGCTTCGCTCTTAAATGCGACGTGGTGAAGTTCTATCTTATAAGTTGAATTCTTATTTTCTTTCATACATTCTTCGCATCTATGCATTTCTTTTATACTCATGCAATCTCTCCTTTTGTTCTATATGTTTTATTTGGACATTCAGTGGCTAAAGCCATATGATTCTTGGGTAATGTCTGCAAATGCCTACAAATTCACCAAGCTATCCCCATAGTCCCTATGGTTTTTATTTTATAATTCTAAAATTCTTAATCCTTCATGTAATATATTTATACTTGCGTTATAATCTCTGTCTATTTTTAATCCACATTTTTCACATATGTAAGTTCTGCAAGACAAATCTTTTGTTTGGTCACTTTGGTTTCCACAGTAAGAACATATTTGGCTTGATGGATAAAATCTATCTATTCTTGATATTAATTTATAGTTCCATCTGGCTTTATACTCCAGTTGTCTATTAAATTCAGAAAAGCTTGCGTCTGAAATTGATTTTGCTAATTTATGGTTTTTAATCATACCACTGGAATTTAAATTTTCCATACAAATAATGTCATAGTCTCTAATTAATTTGGTTGATAGTTTTTGCAAAAAATCTATTCTACAATTAGTAATCTTTTTATTCAATTTATTAGTCTTTAGCCTTTGCTTATCTCGATTTTTAGAATCTTTTTTTCTTTTGCTAAGTTTCCTTTGAGCTTTAATTAAATATCTTTCATATTTTCTATAAAATTTAGGATTATGAATAATCTTATTATCAGAAATTGTGGCAAATTCTTTAATTCCTAAATCTATGCCAACCATTATGCCAGTTTGCTCTAATTGTTTAGGCGTTATCTCTACACAGCATAAACTTATATAATACTTATTGTCTGTATTTCTTGACAAAGTGCATGAGACAATTCTACCCTCGTATTGCCTTGAATAAGCTATTTTAATTTGATTTATTTTGGGTATTTTTATTTTGCAAAATTGCTTTTTATATTTGCCTGTAGGTGTATATTTAATTTCTTTTTCTTCTACTCTGATGGTTCCACCGGCGGTTGTTTTTGTAAAATTCATTTTCATAGATTGATAATTACTTTTGTAAGATTTAAATTTAGGAAATCTACATTTCTTCTTAAAAAAATTTAAAAATGTTTCATATTGCGTCCTTAGGGAATTTTGTAATACAGATTTTTCACAAATATTTAGCCAAGTTTTCTTTTTCTTCAAAAGCGTTAATAGCTTTGCCATTTTGATATAGTTTAAAATGCTTTTATGATGGCTTAATCTATGTTTATTTATATTTAAGAAGTAATTCCAAACAAATCTTTTAGCTTTAAACATATTTTCTATTTGTTCTATTTGATTGTTTTTAGGATATATTCTGTACTTAAAGCCTTTTTCTATTGTTTCCATTATCATCATCTCTTAAGTATATTTTACCATACTTAAGTATAGAATACAATACTTATTGATAAAATGCAATACTTATTGTATATTATAAAGAGAGGTGATATTTATGAAACTAATTTTAAAAGAATATTTATTAAAAAATAATATTTCTGTCTATTGGTTAGAAAAGCAAACAGGTATTTCCCATAAAACTTTATATGATATGGTTAACAGAAATACTAAAGCTATTACTTATGCTAATTTAGGTAAAGTATGTAAAGCTTTGAATTGTACTCCTAATGATTTATTTCTTATATAACTATGGAATAATTATTAAAGTTAATCGTGTATGGCTGTTTTATATCAACTAGAACGCAAGATTTATAACTATTCCGTATCCTAGTTGATATACCTATCTATTCAAATATGTTTTATCCTTTACATAAACTTATTAATTTTCTTTTATCTTCCTTTATTTTATTCATTGTAGCTATTATTTCTTTTTCTTTATCTGTTTTTATTCCTAATATTTCCGGTAAGTTTTCCATAGTTCCTTTTGCTTTAAATTGTGCCCCAAACCCTTTAGCGTATTGAAAATCATTAAAATTTATGGCATTAGATAAGTCTGCCTTTTGATATAAGTCTTGCCAAGCTTCTCCCATTTGAAAGGCTAATTCTATAGCAATTTCTATTGGTATCTTACTAAATTCAAGAGATACTTGTTTCATCTAATCCCTCCTTAAAATTATGAAACATTTCTTTCTCTACGTCTTTTGCATCTACTTTATATTTCATTTCCATGCAGCATAATCTATTACGAATTTCTACATTTTCATCTTGTAATTTTCTTTTTTCTCTTTCTAGTTGACTAATTCTATTATTTAAGCTATTTATAAAATCTGTATTTTTACTTTTATAGGCTTTTTCATAATCCCTGTATAAAGACCTTATCATAGAGCTTTTTAATATCTGCATATCATCTGGAGACATTTCTTGCCTTTTAGGATTTTTCTTGCACACCACGTAACTATCGTTTTCTAAAACATATACGCCTATTTCTTTGGGCATTTCTTTTTTAACTTCTTGATATAGATTTTCTGTCATTACGTAATAGTTATAGTGGCCTTTAAAGGTATGCTTTGCTTTGCTATGAAAATCGCTCTTAGATACCTTAATTTCATACATTCTAAATATATCCTTTGTATCTAAAGTCATATAATCTGCTCTGCCATACTTTGTAGTATTAAATCCTATCGTTACTTCAAAGCATCCGAATACGCCCATCTTTGAAGTAGCACTCCATATTTCTTGTTCTAGTTTCTTTGTTAACTCTGTTTTAGATATTTTTATCACATCCCAAATAAACTAAATTCTTATCTATAATTTTATAGTTCTTAAAGTATTTCTTCACAAACTCTAATTGATTTATCTGCATATATAAAAGGCAATTTCTAAAATCTCTGGATAAAGCTTCACATTGTTCTTTTAATGTCTTATCTTTCTCATATAAATAGCAATTCCATGTTAGACATAATACAGATACCGCCAAATCATTCGCATTGGCTTTTATTTCAAAAGGATAATGCTTGGATATATATTTATACCTATCTTTATTCCAGTAATCGCATTCATCTTCATTTATGCCTATATAGTCTACTTTAGAATTTATAAATACTTCACTTTGGTGTCCATACGCACAGCCTATGTCAAATACTCTTTTAAATCCGTTATTTTCTGCAAATCTTAATATTTTACCATAAGTTTTATATTCTTCGCATTCAAAGAAATGGTCTATACAATCCATTTCCATTAAGGCATTTGTATCGTCTACTTCATCAGTTAATTTGTTAAGATAGTCCCGTCTTTGACTAAGTTTTTCATATTTCATTTAATCACCACTTTTCATTACAATAATTTCAAATATTTTAATAATAATTCTCTGCCAG
>ENA-UOOK01006373-UOOK01006373.1-fermentation-metagenome-genome-assembly--contig:-NODE-6373-length-11335-cov-2.248759_pt1 | contig 11335 bp, 12 predicted proteins | sample MGYA00245777_ERZ724023 | MGnify/ENA primary metagenome ERZ724023 (study PRJEB28704, sample SAMN03018312) | fermentation metagenome | biome: anthropogenic terrestrial biome; feature: soil; material... | reverse complement strand
CTATAAAGTACGATTGTTTAAGAATTGTTAAAGTAAAACAGTGAGTTCGAATTTTTTTATTTACGCATATATATTTGCTACCGAGCATCACCACATGCTAAAGGTTGTGTCTCGATATGTTTCGAATTGATCTGGATTTTCCCTTAAAAATTGGCAAACGCTCTTACAGACGAATAAAAATAGTGCATGATCAAATCGGGCGCACACAGCTATGCCACAATTATTGAATTCTGCCTTTAATTGTTTGGCATTCCCCCATGTGCCTTAAACTGTACGAATCTTAATACTATATTCAGGTATTCAATATTTTTTTGCAATAAGCCTTCAGTGTCGGGATATCAACCGTTATGGTATCCCATACATCCGGAATACTAATACTTCCGTAAGCGTGCGCGGCAACATTTCTCATACCCTTGATGCTTCTCCATGGCGCCTCAGGATGAGCCGCCGCAAACTCGGACGATAGTCGGCCTGCCAATTCACCAATCTGCAGGATACACATCATGGCGGCATTGCGGTAAATCTTATCCGTTTCAAAGCTTTCAAGGGCGCTGCCAAAGCGGGTGACAGTCTGCTCGATCTCGGTGCAGTACACAAGGATATGTTTTATGATACTCAGATCTTTCTTAGTTCTATCCATAAATTTGCACCTCCTCAGGGGCAATTTCCTTTCGGAATGCTTCATCAAGGCTATCAGTAGTAAGCAGATCAACAGGAACGCCGAAGGCTTCCTCAAGATCGGCATAAAGGCCGCCGAGGGCAAACAGTCCACGGATACGCCCCTTATCGATACGAAAATCCAGATCACTGCCAGGCTTGGCATCGCCTCTGGCGTATGAACCGAAAAGGAACATTTTCTTTACCCCGTGTCGCTTTGCGATTTCGCCGGCAATACTTTTGATCTCAGTAAGAGTATAAACTTTTTCCATGAACTTTTCCCTCCTTCTTTGTTAGTAGTAAAGGGCCTGTCGGTTCGACAGGCCCTTTATTCAGGGGCAAGGCCCCGTAGACTCTGGCGGAAGAGGTGGGATTCGAACCCACGGTACGTTGCCGTACACCTGATTTCGAGTCAGGCCCGTTATGACCGCTTCGATACTCTTCCGTATTAAATTGTGATTGGTGTCTGTTGGTTTCGCACTGCTAATCAGGCTTCTTGTCACTGCCTCTGAGTTCTCTGAAGAAGTCTCTCATGATACCTGAACACTGCTCCTCGAGAATTCCCCAGCTGACCTCTACCTTGTGGTTAAAAGCGCCGGCCCTGAATACATCGATCACTGAGCCCGCCGCACCGGCATTCAGGTCAGAAGTGCCGATATAAAGGCACCGAAGCCTTGCCTGGATGATTGCGCCCGCGCACATAGCACAGGGTTCAAGAGTAACATATATGTCGCAGTCTGTCAACCGCCATGACCCAAGTTTTTTACAGGCCGCCCTGATAGCCGTCATCTCCGCATGGAGTGTCGCGTCCTGCTTTAATTCCCTTTCGTTATGGCCCCGGGCGATTATATTGCCGGCTTTGACGATTACGGCCCCTACGGGCGTTTCGCCCCTTTTGCGGGCTTTCTCCGCTTCCTTAAGGGCCTGCGCCATATACCGCTCATGGACGGGAAATAGCCTGCCGCCGATATCGCCTTTCAAGTGCTGACCTCCTGAACAAATCTATGCAAAATGCGCAAATATGATTATACTATAAAGGCATAAAACATTCAATAAAAATGAAAGTATCGCACGGAAAATCATAAGCCCATATTTTTCCACGTTAAAAACTTCATATAAACTTCATAGACATCATCGGCTAAATCCGCTATGATTATGATTAGTACCAGAGGTGATGGATATATGACGCAGACAATACTGGTTGTGGAAGATGACAAACATATCAATGAAGTTGTAACGGAGTATATGAAGAACGCCGGATATGTCACCATCTCCTGCGACCATGGCAAAACGGCTTTGAATACCCTGAGCAGCAATAAGAATATCAATTTGTTCATTCTTGACATTATGCTGCCGGAAATCAGCGGATTAGAGTTGCTGAATGCAATCCGCAACTCGGAGTATCACCGGGAGAAGCCCGTGATCATGCTGACCGCTCTCGGCGACGAAAAGACGCAGCTTTTAAGTTTTGATGCACTGGCCGACGATTATGTCGTCAAGCCCTTTTCACCCAAGGTGTTGGTCAAACGCGTAGATGCACTTGTCCGGAGGTTAAGCGGCGAAAGGAAGATAACTCAGTATGGGAACATCGTCGTCAATTACGAAAGCTTTGAGGTAACGGATTACGGCGAAAAAATCAATCTGACTCTTCGGGAGTTTCAACTTTTGGGAGCCTTGACCAGCAATGCCGGAAAGGCAATGACTCGCCAGCAATTGCTGAATTATGCGTGGGGATACGATTATTTCGGGGATGAGCGAATTGTGGATGTTCATATCAAAAACCTGCGGAAAAAAATGAAAAGCAACGTCATCTTTACGGTCAAGGGCATCGGATATAAGTTGGGAGGCGGAGACTGAGATGCTCCTGAAAAAAGGGATCGTGCGCAGGACTTTTCTGTTTTCGGCGCTGCTTATCATTCTTGTCATCCTGATATCGTTCGCTGTTTTGTATTTTGCCATGCCTCAATATTATCTTTACAAAAAGGAACAGGTCCTGCAGGATAATCTGGATCGGCTCGTGACGGAGTTGAAAGGATCTGAGACACAGGAAAAATGCGCCTCTTTGATATCGGATTTCATTGAGGCCAATAATGCATCCGTAATATCGTTCGACCCAAATGATACGCCGCTGCTTGAACTGTCCACCCCTTTCGTATCGATGCAGAGCGGCGGAAAAGTAAATTCCTTTTTAAAAATCACCCGTAAACAGAACGGCGCCGAACAAGAAGTCATCATAAAGAGCAATGCCTTATTTACGTCCGGTAAAGCATTGTCGCTTCGCGGCGATATCGGCACTCCGCTGATCGATTATGTCATGGTCGGCGGAACCCTGCAGCCCATCGACGAGGCAAAGGATGTTGTTTTATCGCTGATCCCATACATCCTTTTCATCGGGACTGCAATAGGGCTTTCCCTTTCGTTGATTTACGCACGGCAGATATCAAAACCAATTCTTAAGATATCCGGCGCCGCCGTTAGAATGCAGCGTATGGAGCCTGAAGCCATGTCTGGGATCCATACGAGCGACGAATTGGGCCAGCTCTCGGAGAATCTGGACGCGCTTTATGCAAGTCTGCTGCAAAACATAGACAGCTTAAAAAAGGAAACGGAGAAGGCAAACCGTTTGGAGCGCTTCAAAACGGAAATGATGCAAAGCGCAAGCCATGAATTGAAAACGCCTATTGCCGCCCTCAGCGGCATGCTTGACGGTATGCTCGACAACATCGGAGTATACAAAAACCGGGACAAATATTTGTCTGAATGCAAAGAACAGGTCGAAAAGCTGTCTTTATTGGTTGGCGAGATATTAAATGCATCAAAAGCGGATATGCAGGAAGAGAAAATCGTACTGGAAGATACGGCAATTGATGAATTGACAGAACGCGCACTCGCCGATTATGCCTTAACGATCGATGAAAAGTGCTTGCAGGTTTCAAAAGAGCTTCCGCATACCGTGATTGCATCTGATTCTTCCGTTCTGTACAGAATCATCACCAATCTTATAAGCAATGCCGTCCGTTACACGCCCAAAAGCGGCAAGATAAGCATTGCATTATCGAAAGAACGCTTTTCGATCGAAAACCAATGTGCGCATATTTCGAAAGAGGAATTGGATAAACTGCTGGAACCGTTTTATACCCGCAGCTACAACAGAGATAAAGCGAAAAGCGGCACAGGACTGGGCCTGTATATCGTGAAAAGAAATCTGGAGCGGCTGAATATGGAATACAAACTCGAGCAGACCGAGCAGGGCTTAAAATTCAGCATATTCCTGTAAATGCTTCCCGGCGTCTGAGTGCTTTTCATACATTTCACATATCAACTTCATATCAGCTTCATCTTGAAATCATAAAATGATCATAAAATTTGGAGGTGTTGATATGAAACGATTTCTGTCCCGACTGCTGGTAATCTTTTTTTGCATTTCCCTGGCAGCATGTAACGCGGACCAAAATACGCCGGCTGCAAACTCCGGCACCAGTGAAACTTCCGGCTTGTCCACTGCGGAAATAAGCGGTGAGATCACGATATCCTGCTACAATACTATGCGGTATAAAAGCTTCCTGGAAGAGGCGGCCAGACTGTTTGAAGATAAATATCCCGAAACCAGGGTAAACGTAGAGACCTTCTCCGCCATGCCGGAGATAAATACCGCGAATCAGGACAACAGAAACATGACGGCCATACAGATGCAGGATGATCCGCAAGGCAGGGCGGACTATATAAGCCGGGTCAACACAAGCCTGATGAGCGGCGAAGGCGCGGACATTTTAGCGATGGATGTTTTGCCGGTCCATAAATATGCGGACGGCGGTCAGCTGGAAAACCTTTCTGAATATATGGAAGCCGATTCGGATTTCAACCGGTCGGATTACCGTAAGAACATTCTGGACGCAATCGAGTACAAGGGCGGCACGTGGTTTTTGCCTATGGATTACACCTTTAGCTACTATGCATATGACAGTACGCTGCTTCAAGGAGATCAGACAGCTTCTTTCGGGACCGGCAGCGCCTTTACCATAGGGCAGCTTATTGAATTGGCCGGCGCCTCGTTTGACGGGGAGACAAAGCTTTTTAACTCTCCTGATTATGTGAGAGGGCCTAACGCCGGAATGTTCGGACAGCTGCTTAACGAGGGCTATACCTCGTTTGTCGACCTGGAGAGCAAGAGTGCGAATTTCAACGCCGGCGGCTTTGCGAAGCTGCTTGAAACCGTAAAGGAATACAGTGAACTCGGATATATCCCGCGAGGCGTCACAGGTCAAAGGGATGCGGGCGCGATCATGCAGCAGCAGCCGACACAGCAGACCGACCGCTATTTCTTCAAGCTTGAGGATAATTTCTCCCTGATGCAGCAATTTAACAAGAATTCCGGCCGAAAAATGATGATCAGGACCGCAGGTGACGGCGGAGGGATCAAGGACGATGACGAAATTGCCGGCATTCAGGCGGACAAGGACGGCAACGTGCCCTTTGAATTTGAGCAGGCATACGGGCTCAACAAAAACAGTAAAAATAAGCGGACCGCCTGGGCATTTCTAAAATTTTTGCTCAGCGAGGAAATGCAAACTTCAACAAAATTATCGCCTGTGGCGCTGCCGATAAATAACGCGGCCCGCCAGCAAAAGGCGGAACTGCTTATTTCCGGAGCTTTCATGGGAGAGGGTAAGGAGCTTGACGATACCCTGAAAGAAGTATTGCGGCAATACACAGAGGCCGTTGAGCAGCTTTCCGACCAGATCAATTGCTATAAAATCAAGGATACGATTGTGAACGACATGATCGCAGCAGAGGTGCAGTATTTCTTCGATGGATCCAAAACCTCCGATGATGTGGCAAACGTGCTGCAAAACAAGGTCGAACTGTATCTGGGTGAATAAGGAGTGAACTTGTTGAAACGGATGCGCATACCCGTGGGGGTGATGTTCATATTGCCTGGCCTTTTCGGTTTTATCCTGTTTTTTATATGGCCGTTTTGCATTTCTCTCGGGTATGCGTTCATCGATAAGCCGATAAACGGTTCTTTTACAGGTCTGCTAAATTTTATCGAGCTTTTTCGGAATAAATCCTATTTGCGCGGGCTTTCCAATACGATCCGGTTCATTGCGATATCCGTCCCGCTGAATATGGGGCTTTCGCTTGGGGTTGCCATGCTGATTAATAAGATGAAAAAACATAAGGAGTTCTTCTCTCTCATCTTTCTCGTTCCGCTGGTAATCCCTTCCGGATCCATGGTATCCTTTTGGAGCTCGCTATTGGCTTATGACGGCGCTTTGAACGGCTTTCTGCAAACTGTTGGGGTGGAGAAAATAAAATGGCTGGATTCAAACCTCGCGCTGTTTGTGATGGTACTGATTTTCATCTGGAAAAACCTCGGGTACAATATGGTGCTCTACCTCGCCGGGCTTTCCAATATCCCGAAGGATTACTACGAATCGGCATGGGTGGACGGCGCAAAGCCGCGGCAGTCGTTCCGGTATATCACGCTGCTTCATATCGCCCCCACGTCGGTGCTGGTGCTGATCATGTCGATGATTAACTCATTTAAGGTCTTCAAGGAAATATACCTGATTACCGGCAGCTATCCTCATGAGAGTATTTACACGTTACAGCACTTTATGAATAACATGTTTGCTTCACTTAATTACCCGCAGCTTACAACCGCCACCACCGTGCTGGTGGTCATTATCGCGCTGTTCGCGCAAACTCTGCTGCGGCTTGAAAGGAAGGCATCGGAATGAGAAAAGGTGCTGACAGAATCCTTGTTCCGATATTGTTCTGCTTAGGTCTTGTGTTTCTGCTGCCGTTGATTGTTACGTTTACCAATTCTTTTATGACGGAAGCCGAGATCGCGCTGAATTACACATCGCGGCTGACCGTATTCGACCTGGTGGACGGCGTCGTGGATAAGTTCATACAAATCCGGCTGATTCCGAAATCCTTCAGCGTTGATCAATACAAAGAGGTGCTGATAAACCAGCCCTCCTTTTTGATTCTGCTGCTGAATTCGCTGAAAATCACTCTGCCGGTAGTCCTCGGCAGTCTGATTGTATCGATGTTTACCGCTTACGGTTTTGCGATATGGGATTGGAAGCATAAGGAGGTCCTGTTTTCGGTATACATCGTTGTGATGCTCATGCCGCTGCAGGCGGTACTCGTTCCAAACTACATCATAGCGGATATGCTGCATATCAGGGACAGCTATCTTGCCATCATCCTTCCGGGGATCTTCTCCCCGTTCGGTGTATTCCTTATGCGGCAGGGTATGAAAGCAATCCCGCCCGCCTACTTCGAGGCCGCCAGAATGGACGGCGCGGGTTACCTCCGTATATTTTGGCATGTCGCTGTCCCGCAATTGAAATCCATGATCGCGGCGCTTTGTATGCTGCTCTTTATCGAATATTGGAATCTTGTGGAGCAGGCGGTCATTTTTATCGACGATTACGCAATGGAACCGCTGTCCGTGTACCTTTCCCGGCTGGCGGAAGGCCGAACGGGGCTTGTCTTTGCGGCGTCCTGCATTTATATGTTTCTGCCGCTTTGGTTCTTAACGCTGGGCCAAAAGGATCTGGAAAAAGGAATCGAGCTTTCGGGGGTGAAATAATTGAGCAAAATAATCAACAAAAAAACAGTGGGCAGTTTTTCCATAGCGGTACTCGCCCTGCTCATTTTCTTTTCCAAAACCATCTACACATATCATCTGCCGGCGGTATCCGCGGTAAAACCGCAAAACGGCACGCTGGACAAATGGGAGACAAGCCCCGGCATCGCGAATTGGGCCGGGCTGGAAAAAACATATGCTCCCCTCGGCGGCATCGTCCGCGAAGTCCTTATAAAGGAAGGGGAGCGGATCAAAAAAGGCCAGCCGCTTTTCAAGATGGAGTATGACCGGGACGAGGCATTGCAAAAGCTTCAGGAAACGAAGAATAATCGGGTAAAGCTTGAACTTGAGATCCGGAAAATCAACCTGAAACTGAACCAGACGGCGGGCTCCTCCGATAAGGAGGTGTCAAGCTACGAGCTCGAGCTGATCGATTTGGATATAAAAAAGGCCGAGGCAGAGCTTTCCGATGCAGAAAAGCTGTATAAAGTCGGCGCGATCACCAAACATGATCTTGACGCTGCACAAACCAATCTTGAGTCACTTCGGCTGAAAAGAGAAAACGCGGAAAACAATGTCAAAACAGACAGAGCCGCGCTTTTGATGGATCTCGAGGCAAAAAAAGCCGACCTGAAAAATTTGGATCTTCAGGAGAAATCTTATCAAGAAAAGCTGAAGGAATATGACACGTATTCCGTGATCACTTCGTCTGCCGACGGGCTTCTTCTTACGGTGAGCGCGGAAAAGGGAGCGCGGATAAACGAAAACGAGCTGATGGCCTCCATAGGCGTCGGCAACCAGTTCACCGTCGAATGTACAATCTCTTTGGATAACAATTTTGTCATTGCGGGCGACGAGTGTGAGCTTGAAAATTCCTCTCATGTATTGAAAGGCGTTGTTTCATCCGTCACGCCGACCGCAGAGGGAAAGACGGTGAAGGTCGCGATAGTCTCGGATGAGGTGACGGCGGGAGAAACCTTCGATGTTATCTTCGAGAAAAGCAGCGCCGTATCTTATACGCTTGTTCCCAACGGAGCGCTGAATCAGGACGACGATGGTTATTTTCTTAATTTGATCAAGCGCAGGGACGGCATCCTGGGCAAGGAATACTATATTGAGCGCCTGGATGTCTTTATTGGAGATTCCGATTCCGAAAATACAGCGATAGTGAAAGGTATCACTTTCTTTGAGCCGATTGTGCTGGTGAGCGATAAGCCGGTTACGGCAGGGGATGTTATAAGCATAGAAAATGCGGGTGATTTCTTTGAGGATTAAGGTGATAACAATGCTGAGCGCATTGTCTATCCTGCTTATCGCAGCGCTGTCTATGCTTGCGCTCCTTGCACAGCCGGAACTATACAGAAATTTGTTATTGGTGACTCCTGCCGTTTTCAGCGCTCCCGGTTTTCATCCGGAAAAGGTTGAGCAGCTTTGTGAAGACGAATTTCTGGTTACCTATGAGATCCCGCAGGCAAAAACCGCGGAAGCCGTTCATTCGACCCGCCCGATAACCGCGATCGGGACAAATAGCAGTTATCGGAACATTTTGGGGTATACGGTGCTGGACGGATCCTTCTTTACGAAAACCGCATGGGATGCCAAACAAAAATACGCGGTACTCAATGAAACCGCCGCATATGACATTTTCGGCAGCATAAACATTTCCGGAGAAACACTGAAAATCAACGGAGAAACATGGCTGGTGGCCGGGGTCATGCGGGATGGCGATGAGGAAAGCCCAAATGTCTATCTCCCCTCAAGCGTAACAGGCGGACAGGCCGATTCCCTGCTCGCGTTTCTTGACGCAAACGCCGGGGTGAATGAAGCATATGCGAAAAATGCAATGAAAGAACTCGGTGTCAATGAAGCAAATTACAATATCGTTAATCTGTCGAGCTCTGCCCTTGCATACGAGGAACGGTTTTCCGTCGCGCGGGAAACGGCAGTCTGCATTCTGATCCTTATTTTTATAAGATATCAAGGGATAAAATTGAAAAATAAGCTGCTTGACTATAAAAACAGGCTCAAGAGCAAGTACTTAAAAGAACTGTTTGCGGAAAACCGGATAGATTTAATAAAAGCGGCAGGATCCGTTTTCCTTCTGATCAGCGGCGTTGCCGCTATTCTGCATATTCTGCTGCAGATACTGGAAATTTGCCTGAAATGGCAGACCCTGCCACCGGCAAGCATCTTATTGAATGAAAAAAGCTTTCAAGGCAGGATGGCATTTTTACAGGATCATTATCTGCTGGGAACGGCTTTGTTCTTTATATCGCTGGTCGTCCTTGCTCTGATCTTGTTTCTTGCGTGGAAACGCTTGCCCCGTGAGACAAAGGACGACATCGCCGCCCGGCCGTAGCGTCACCTTGAAACAAGTCTGTTTCCCAGATTATACAAAATCCTGAAGGGAAGAGTGATAAGGAATATTATGCCGACCAGTACTGACTCAATAAGCATATTGATAAAATTATTAAATCTTTCCATAGACATCCACCTCAAATGGAACACAGTTATCATTTGCTTGTCTCATAATCATCTTCGACATTATTATATACTTTAATAACACATATTATGTTAAAGATTTATTAAAAGTGAATTAAATGTTAAATACAACGAAAAGAACCGGAGAATCCGCGCGGATCAAGGGTGACCGCCGGATTGACCGGTTCCGGTAGAAATGAAACTATAAGTTAAAGTGAAACTTTAAGTAAACTTAAATCCTATTCAAGTTGCGGCATTAGCTTATTTGAGCCTCAGCTTGAAGGTTTTGATCTCATACGGTTTGATGTCGAAGGCAAAATCCTTTTCGCGGTGTTCAAGTCCGACTTCAGGCATACCGTTCAGGTTGTTTTCCATCAGGTCGCATTCCCATATGTTGGCGATAGCTGCTCCCAGCGACAATTTAACCGCCGACCGCCGGTTGAAGTATTCATAAAGCCGGATAATGATATCTTCGGAGTCCTCGGCTTTTTTGACGACCTCGATGATTACATTTTCGCAGTCAGCCTTCACCAGGGAATACTCCTGTGGCAGACTCCCCGCATGACCGTTTTCTGTAACGGCTAGCAGCGGGCAGTTGAGGGAGTAGGCCATCCGGGTCGTACCGGCGGCTTTGAAGCCGTCGGCATGGGGATAGAGCGAATAGGTGAACTCATGGATTTCCCTGTCGGCGTCAACGTTGGGATCCTTTGCCGACTTAAGCAGCGTAAGCCTCATAACATTTTCTTTTATATCATATCCGTATTTGCAATCGTTGAGCAGGCTGACGCCATAACCGTCTTCGGACAGGTCGGCCCATTTGTGGGCGCAGACCTCGAATCTGGCCTGATCCCAGCTCGTATTCCGGTGGGTCGGCCTTTCGACATTGCCATATTGTATTTCATAGGCTGCCTTGTCCGAGTGGATGTCTACCGGGAAGGCTGCCTTCAGCATCACCTGGGTTTCCTTCCAGTCGATTTTTGTTTTAAAATCGATTCTCGGGATATCGTTGTATATGGAAATATCCTGAACGATCGACGAATCGCAGAATTTTCTCACAACCCTTATTGTGGTTTTTACATCGCCTGATTCAACCAATTCCGCACTTTCGACATTTGCTATTTCCCACATCTTTTCTTCAAAATAAATGTCGATATTCCACGCGTCGAAATTGTGAGGCTTGTCTTCAAAGGCCTGAAGCACGTTTGCCCTTTGCCCGTGTTTGATTACCTCGCGGCTGTTTCTTTTGTCGAACAAAGAGGAGATATTCATGTTTTCATCAAACTTTATCCTGAAATATCTGTTCTCCAGGACCCTGCCGAATTGTTCCCGCGGGGCATCCGCAGCTGTGCCGGCTGTGCCGCCGCCGATCGCGCCGCGCCTATTCCCCCGCCAAAAAATATATTTTACCTGAGATTTTCCGGGTAAAATCTTTGAAAAAAGCTGGCTATACGAAAAACAATCAAAGACTATCAATGTTCAATCATAGAGAAAGCCCGCAAACAAAGCGTCTACAGGCTTTTTCTAAACTTTATGAAATCGCGGAGATTTAGCGCGATACCCTGGGGCGATGTCCAGTAAAAGGGTTCCTGAGATCGG
>ENA-UOOK01006372-UOOK01006372.1-fermentation-metagenome-genome-assembly--contig:-NODE-6372-length-11335-cov-4.838387_pt1 | contig 11335 bp, 14 predicted proteins | sample MGYA00245777_ERZ724023 | MGnify/ENA primary metagenome ERZ724023 (study PRJEB28704, sample SAMN03018312) | fermentation metagenome | biome: anthropogenic terrestrial biome; feature: soil; material... | reverse complement strand
GTAAGCGCAGGCATGAGGTGAAACTGCTGCGAAGAGATAACATCGGCTTTGTCTTCCAGCAGTTTCACCTCATGCCTGCGCTTACCGCCCTGGAGAACATAGAACTTCCATTGCTCTTCAGCCATCGTGATGGGAACAAGAGCAGGATTGACAGTATCCTAAAGAGGGTGGGCTTGGGAGATCGAGGCAATCATCTGCCTGGGCAGCTTTCCGGCGGCGAGATGCAACGGGTGGCAATCGGGCGGGCGCTGATAAACGATCCCATGATAATACTGGCAGATGAACCAACAGGCAATCTGGACTCAGAAACATCGCAGATTATCTTCGAGCTCTTTTCTGATCTCAACCGGCAGGGTATGACTCTGATTGTTGTAACTCATGATCTTGATATGGCAAGAAAGGCGCATAAGATGTATAAGCTTAAGGACGGGCGGATTGTGGGGTGCGTGCAGACCTAAGCTGCAGAATGAGATACCTCAGACAACAAGAGGCGCACAAGGGAGGATGCAAGGCCGAAAAAGCATAATCTCAAATCTCGAAGTTATTGGCCCAGGTATTGGAATATTATGGCTCCTCGCTATTTGGCATGGGCGAACTTGAATCGTAAATTCTCTGTGTCTCCGTGCCTCTTGTGGTGAACCGCTATGCTCTGACCCAACCAAATAGACATAGAGGAACAGAGGCCATATTCTCTGCCGGACCTCACCCACATGATTCAGCGAAGAGCCCTTTATTTTTTCATCAGAAGATAGACCGTCAGGATTCTCTGTGCGCCCGATTCCCATGAATTTGCTTGCACCACGCAGAAATTCGGGAAAAAGGCCGGGAGAAAAGACCATTCCTGGATTGGCATGTGGCAAGATCTAATAAACCAGTAGCTCGATCTCTCCGGAAAAGAAGAGTCATTATGAGTGAAGAGATCATGGAAAATCCCAAAGATGATATCCTGGAGACGGCCAAGAGGATCGTCCGCCTGGGTCCCATCTGTGACAGCTGCCTGGGAAGGCAGTTTGCCATGCTGGCCACCGGCCTTACCAATGCTGAGCGGGGTCGATCTATAAAGACCGTCCTGGCCATGCAGGCCTCCGCAGAGGATGACATATCTTTGCTGGAAGATCTGGCGCCTTCTTTCCAGTCAGCCCGGCTCAAGCTGGGCCGCAAGAGCGAAAAGGACGTTCGCTGCACCGTCTGCCTGGGAGAGATATCGCCAGAAATGCTCGATGCGTGGGCAGAGCGGGCAGCCGCCGCCCTTGCCGGCTGGGAGTATTCCACCCTGTTGGTGGGCACAAAAGTGTCCGGCCTTCTTGCAGAGAACGAGGAGCTACTCCTCGCGGACGGCGGCTCTCGCCATGCCGAGCCTTTCAAGTCCGAGCTGAACCGGGAGGTCGGCAAACGCCTCTCTGCGATCACTGGAAAGGAGTTCGACCTGAAAGATCCGGATATGGTGGTGCACCTGAACCTGGAGAAGGGCGAGGCAGAGCTGCAGGTGGCATCTTTATTCCTCCGCGGCCGCTACAGAAAGCTCGTCAGGGGTATTCCTCAGACCCGCTGGCCCTGTCGCGAGTGCCGTGGCCGGGGCTGCCCACGATGCAACGGCACGGGCCGCATGTACCAGGAGTCGGTGGATGAGCTCATCCGACCAGCGGTGATCCAGACGGCAGAGGCTGAGGATACCGTCTTTCACGGAGCCGGTCGAGAGGATATCGACGCCCGCATGCTGGGCAGCGGCAGGCCGTTCATAGTAGAGGCCGTCCGGCCGCGGATAAGGACCATCGACCTGGCGGGGCTGCAAGAAAATATCAATCGTCATGCAGAGGGCAAGGTGGAAGTTATTGAGCTTAATGTGGCGTATTCCGCTATGGTGGAACGGCTTAAAGAGGCCACTTTTCTGAAGACCTACTCCGCCCTGGTCAGGCTGGGAGCAGAGGTCGCAGAAGAAAAGCTTAAATCTGGCCTGAAGAGATTAGTTGGACAGGTCGATCAGCGTACGCCAACTCGGGTGTCTCACCGAAGGGCAGATAAGCTCAGGGTGAGGAAGGTTTATAGCGCAGATCTTATTGAGGTAGTGGGCAATCTGGCTCGCATAAATGTAAAGGGCGACAGCGGTCTTTACATCAAGGAGCTGATCTCCGGAGATGGAGGCAGAACCCAGCCGAACCTCGCGGAGATCCTCAGAGTGGACGCGGTCGTTGAAGAGCTAGATGTAATAGATGTAGGTGGAGAATCAGATGGCACATCATCACGGAATGCGGAAGAAGTCTAGAGACAAGCTGAGCAAGACTGTCAGGAGCAGTGGAATATCTCCCGTTGTCAGAGCTATTCAAGAGTTCGATACGGGATCAAAGGTTCACGTGCTCATCGATCCCAGCATACATAAGGGCATGCCTCACCCCAGGTTCCATGGGAAGACGGCTGAGGTGGTTGGAAAAAGGGGCAGAGCATTCGTCCTGAAGGTCACAGATGGCGATGCCACCAAGACCTTGATCACACTGCCTGAACATCTTAAGGCGCAAAAATAAGATGATTGTCAAGAGCGTATTAGAAGAGGAATTCCTGACCCTGGCGGAGGTCAAGGAGATGCTCGACCAGATCCGAGAGAAGCGAGCTGATGAAGAGGAGCTGGGCTATGAGCTTCGCCGGGCGATAAGGCATGCTGAGCTCTTTTCCAAGGGCAGCGCAGAAGAGAATACGGCAATGGTAGCTGAGCTTATGAAACTGGAGAAGATGACGAGGACCATAGCGGTTAAGATCGCGGATATCAGGCCCGTCACCAAGGATGAGCTGAGGGCGATCTACGCCAAGGAGCGATTCAATCTCAGCGAGGAAGAGCTCAGCAATATTTTAGAAATTGCATTCAGGGGGTAAGGCGCATGCCTGAGGGGAGACCGCCGAAGAGAGAAGAGATAGCTAGGGTTCTCGATTATCTCCCCTATGGCCGCACTCCGGACAGTAGAACCTATCAGAAGCAGCCTTTGGTTCAGGCGGTGGGTGAGACCAATTTTGTGCTCATGGAGATGACTCCCAAAGAGGGAGTGGTCCCCGTAGCTGGAGCCCGGGTGTATATCGGCAGCGGTAGCCGTGACGTGATCGATCATGTCAACCGCAGGATCGACTACTCAGAGCTCTCCAACAGCGCCAAGCTGGAGCTGCCTTTTGTCATCCAGACCGTGGTACTGGAGGATGAGCTCAGGTTCATTCGTTACTTCAATGATGCCGGCCCCATCACCACCCGCATGCACGCCCTGGAGCTCCTGCCGGGCATAGGCAAGAAGCTCATGTGGTCGGTGCTCAACGAGCGCAAGAAGGGTTCCTTCAAGAGCTTTGCCGACCTGGTGGAGAGAGTGAAAGGCCTGCACAATCCAGAGAAGCTCATAGCCAAGCGCATAGAGGACGAGTTGATGGACGACCGGATCAAGTACCGGGTCTTTACCACAATGCCTCGCATAAGATGAGACTGGGCCAGCATTTTTTGATCGATCGCTCGATTGTGGATTCTATCGTGAGCCATGCCGATCTTGGGCCGGAGGATTGGGTGCTGGAGATAGGGCCCGGGGAAGGCATCCTAACACGAGAGCTGGCTGCCCGCGCCGGCCGGGTGTATGCAGTGGAGATCGATCCCGATCTGGCGGCCAGTCTATGTAATATGGCCCCAAATGTGATGGTTATACATGCCGACGCTCTGACTGTTCGATTGCCCCAGTACAATAAGATCGTCTCCAACCTTCCCTACAATATCTCCAGCAAGATCACCTACCGTCTGCTCAGCCGGCCCTTTGACCTGGCGGTGCTGATGTTCCAGAAGGAGTTTGCCCAGCGATTGAAGGCCAAGCCTGCCAGCAAAAATTACGGTCGGCTGGGGATGGTTGCTGGCTTTTTCAGTCATATCGAGATCCTGCAGAACGTCTCCAGAAAGGCCTTCCGCCCGGTTCCCGATGTAGATTCGGCGATAGTCCGGCTCCGCCCGCGAACAGAGAGGCCTCAGGTGGATCCCAGGGCCTTTATGAGGCTGGCGGATATTCTCTTCAGAAACAGGCGCAAGAAGGTAAAAAAAGGCCTGGCAGCATACGGGGTAGATAAGATGACTCTGGCCGAGCTGGACCAGTCTCTGATCAATATGCGGCCCGAAGAGCTGACCCCGGACCAGGTGGCAGGTCTGATATTGGCGATCGAAAAGAAGAGCGATTGGGTCTGATCGGGCAACGGGGCCCGTTTGCTTCATCCCCTCTTATCAAATCCCCAGGCGGATGTGCTTTATCTCCAGGAATGACTCCAGGCCATAGTGCCCCAGCTCCCGGCCGATGCCGCTCTCCTTCCAGCCACCAAAGGGCATCTGATAGTCCATCACATTGTTTATGTTGACCCCCACCCCACCCGCCTCCAGCCTTTCTGCTGCCTGAATGCCTGTGGCGATATCGCTAGTGTATATGTATGCGGCCAGGCCGTAATTCGAGTCGTTAGCCAGCTTTATGGCCTCGTCAACTGTCTCGAATCTCATAATCGGTGCTACTGGGCCAAAAGTCTCCTCTCTCATGATCTTCATCTTGTGGTCGGCCCGATCCAGGACGGTGGGCAGGAAAAAGTAGCCCTTTTCGAATGCCTCCCCCTCCGGCTCCCGGCCGCCGCAGAGGAGCTCTGCTCCCCTATCAAGGGCGTCCTTCATATGCTCTTTGGTCTTCTCACGCTGCTCATTGCTGAACATCGGCCCCAGGTCCACATTATCTTCCAGGCCGTTGCCGATCCGCAGCCGCTCAGCCTGCTGGACCAGTCTATCGGTGAACTCCTCTGCCACCTCATCTGCCGCATATACCCGGTTGACGCTGATGCAGATCTGCCCCATATTGGAAAAAGCTCGCTGAGCGCAGGCAGCAGCCGCTTTTTCGATATCGGCATCGCCACAGACTATGAAGGGCGATTGCCCTCCCAGCTCCAGTGAGATGCGCTTGATATGAAGGGCAGCCTGGGCCATTATCCATCGTCCGGTCTCTGTCTCTCCGGTGAAGGCGATCTTCCTGGAGATGGGGTTTTCCACCAGCTCTGCTCCCACCTCACTACCCGGACCGTGTACCACATTGACCACTCCTGCAGGAAGACCGGCGTCATAGATCGCCCGAACGAATTCCGTGGCGGCGACGGGAGCGCGGCTGGGCGGTTTGGCCACAAAAGTGCAGCCCGCAGCCAGGCACGGCCCCACCTTCCAGGAGAGAAGGTCCACCGGATAATTCCAGGGGGTGATGAGGGCAGCGACGCCCACAGGCTGGCGGAGGACAACGCTTCGGCCACGGGATGTGGCCAGCCATTCCCCGACATTCCTCCTGCCCTCTTCTGCATAATAGTCCAGGATACCAGCAGATGATAGGATCTCCGCTCGAGCATTTTTCAGGGGCTTTCCCTGCTCCTGAGTCAGCAGTCGGGCTATGGACTTCGCCCTCTCTCGCACCAGATCCGCGGCAGAATGCAGCAGCTTCGCTCTCTTCTCGCAGGAGGTCTCAGACCACAGAGGAAATGCCTTTTTTGCCGCCACCAAAGCCGTCCGGGCATCCTGGCGAGTTCCTACGGAGACCAGAGCCACAGGCTCCTGGTTTGCTGGATTGTAAATCGTCTCCACCTTATGGGATGAAATGGGGAGCTGTTCCCCGTCGATTATCATATGAGTCTGATGCATGAAAGACCTCCGCATCGCCTATTTTATCCCTCCTGGCTGATAACCTTTGGGCCGGACCGATCAGAATGAATCGCCTCTTTCATCTCCTTCATCCGGGGATGCATCATCCACAGACTGCTATAACATTTATATGGGTATAGGTTATGATAGAAAGCCAAAGATAATGATCGATCAAACATAGATTTGAGGTTTATGATAGATGAAGTCGCCATGTGAGGAGATCGTCTGGAATGTGCTTCCCAGCATCAGAGCGGCTATTGCCGAAGAACTGATCAAAAGAGGAATTTCTCAGAAGGATGTGTCCAAAATGCTGGGAATCACCCCCCCTGCGGTATCCCAGTATGTCTCGAAGAAGAGGGGCTACAATATCGAGTTCAGAGAGGATATCAGGGAGGCGATAGGAGGGCTTGCGGAAGATCTTATCGATGGAAAGGTCGATGATCTGGTGAGGAGGATCTGCGATATCTGCTGCATGCTTCAAGATGACGAGAGCGCTTGCATCTCAGGTCGATGCAAAGGGAAGTAAGAATCAAATCCAAATAGATCTCCAATGAATCCCAGATCTCCATATTCTCTATGCCCTCTGGAGAAGGAATGTTTTTGGAATGTTAAAAATGAGCCATGACGGCAAGCTAAAAGATCTCAAAGATCGTATCCGGGAGAAAGGACGGCTTCTCATATCGTATTCCGGTGGGGTGGACAGCAGCCTCCTGGCAAAGCTGGCTCATGATGTATTGGGTGAGGGGGCATTGGCGGTTATCCTGGACAGCGAGGCCTATTCCAGAAGCGAGCTGAATGAGGCGGTTGCTCTGGCAGACTCCCTCGGTCTGAGACTGAGGGTGGAGAGGTTCTACATTCTCGATGACCAGGCTTTTTCTCAAAATCCAGCCACTCGATGCTATATCTGCAAAAAGAGGTCCAGTGCCATTCTCAAGAGGGTGGCCCAGAAAGAGGGTATAAGCTGCATCGCCGATGGGGTGAACGCCGACGACCTCGATGACTATAGACCGGGCATTGCGGCCTGCAGCGAGGAGGGGATCTGGCATCCATTTGTCGATTCGGGGATCACTAAAAAGGATATTCGCACCCTGGCTCAGGATATGGGACTGCCCGTCTGGGACAAGCCCTCTTCCGCCTGTCTGGCCTCGCGCATTCCCTATAATGAGAGGATCACACGGGAAGGCTTGCGAATGGTGGAGGAGGGGGAGGAATATTTGAAGAGCCTGGGCTTTGGCCAGTTGCGGGTGAGGTCGCAGGGAAAGACGGCGCGAATCGAGCTGGAAGAGCAGGAGCTGGAAAGGGCGCTGGCTTGCAGGCAGGAGATAGTGATGAGGCTGAAGTGCATTGGTTTTGAATATGTGACCCTGGACCTGGAGGGCTATAGAAGCGGTAGCTTAAACGAGGTTTTGTGAAAGTTCAAGAGATTCGATCCGATTTTCCCATTCTCGATGATCTCATCTATCTGGATAGCGCCGCCACCAGCCTTACTCCTGAGCCCGTCTTAGAAGCTGTCCTGAGCTACTACCGCAGCTACAGGGCCAATGTGGGCCGGGGGGTCTACCGCCAGGCCCAGATCGCTGACCAGAGGTACAGAGACGCTCATCTCAAGGTGGCGGGTTTTGTGGGGGGAGAAGATGGAACTGCCGTCTTCACCAGGAACACAACCGAGTCGATCAACCTAGTGGCCAGGGGCCTGGACTGGAAGAGGGGGGACCGAATTGTGACCACATTGCTCGAACACCATTCCAACCTCCTGCCCTGGATGAGGCTGAAGGAGGTGGGGATCGATCTGGAGGTCATAGCTCCGGATAAAATGGGGAGGATCGATCTGGCCGACCTTGAAAGAGCCATAAACAAGAAAACCAGGCTGGTCGCCATGAGCCATCTATCCAATGCCCTTGGCACCATTCTGCCTGCAAGAGAGGTCGGCCGGATCTGCCGTGAGCGGGGAGTTCTCTTTCTGCTGGATGCCGCCCAGTCCCTGCCCCATATGGCAGTGAATGTTAAAGACATAGATTGCGATTTTTTATGCTTTTCCGGCCACAAGATGCTCGGGCCCACGGGATCGGGAGTGCTCTGGATCAGGGAGCTGGAGGATGGCAAGAGGAATGGAGAGCAGAGGAGGGCAAAAGGGCAGAGAATGAGCAGTCATGCCAGCAAGAACCAGGACTCCGGGAAGAAGCTGGGTAGCACGGAACTGGCGCCCCTATTGGCAGGAGGAGGGATGGTAGAGGACGTCTTTGACGACGGATTCACCTTTAAGAGGGGCTATGAGGGCTATGAGGCGGGAACGCCGGACATCTCCGCCGGCATTGGTCTGGGCGCTGCAGTGGACTACTTAGCCCGGATAGGGATCGATGAAGTTCACGATCATGAGATGAGTCTCACCAGGAGGCTGCTTAAAGGACTGGATGGGATCGGAGGCCTGGAGGTCTACGGACCGGGGGCTGATAGCCCCGTGGAGCGGGGAGGAGTGGTCTCATTTGGGATAGAGGGCCTCTTGCCCCATGAGATCGCCCTGATGCTCGACCAGGCCTCCAACATCTGCATTCGCTCGGGGCACCATTGCTGCATCCCCCTGATGAGGCACCTGGGATTAAAGCATGGCACCGCCCGAGCATCGCTGTATCTTTATAATACCGATGAGGAGATCGAGAAGCTCCTGGGGAATTTGGAGCAAATCGCCAGGATGGCTTAAGGGAACGCATGAGAAGATGATAAAAGACTTTGAGTGCCTTAAGGTGGACGAGATCAAGGTCGAGAAAGCCATCTGCCCGGTGGCGGAGGAGGTTCCCTTATCTATTTTCATCAACGGCCGCCATTTCGCCACCGCTATGATCAGCCCCCAGATGAGAAAAGAGTTCGTGGCGGGGCACCTTTATTCCGAGAGGATCGTCTCTGCCGTCGAGGAGATAGAATCTATAGAGGTGGAGGGAGATGTGGCCAGGGCAATAGTCGCCAATCCCATTCGAGCGATAGTCCCCAGGAGGCCCATTGTGAGCGGCTGCGGGGGCATAGCCTCATTTCTCGATGAGTCAAAGCTCCCCCGGATAAAATCCGATCTGACGATCAATAAAAAACAAGCTCAGGAGGCGATGAAGGCCATATCCCTCTCCGAGACGCACATCGCTACGGGCGGGGTTCACTCAGTTGGGCTCTTCGATCAATCCGGGCCTGTATCGATCATCGAGGACATAGGAAGGCACAATGCCCTGGATAAGGCCATAGGCAGCCTGATCATCAAAGGGGAGAGATTCGACCTGGGCCGGGCGTTTGCCGCCTGCACCGGCCGGGTCTCCTCGGACATGGCCCTGAAGTGCTCTGTAGCCGGCATCCCCATAGTCGTCTCCCGGGGGGCGACGACGGGCCTGGCCATAACCATTGCTCAGAGGACGGGTCTTGGCATCATCGGTTTTCTGCGGGGGAAGAGGCTGTCCGTTTATGCCAATCCGGAGAGGTTTGTGATTTGAGGTTGACTGAATGAGGTCGCCTAAATGATCTGCTCCCTCTGTCAGGAACGGGCGATCGTTTCCCAGCGCTACCTCGGCCGGCACCTCTGCCAGGATCATTTCATCCAGGATTTTGAGGGGCGAATGGTCCAGACAATCGTTGTGAACCGGATGATCGAGAAGGGGGAAAGGATCGCAGTGGCGGTGAGCGGGGGGAAGGACAGCACTGCCCTTCTATTTGCCTTAAGCCGGGTTCTAGCCGAAAAAGAGGTGGAAATGGTGGCGTTGACTGTAGATGAAGGCATCGCAGGCTACCGGGATGATACCATCGTGGCTGCAAAGAGGATCGCCCGGCAGATGGGAGTGGAGCAGGTGATCATCTCATTCCAGGAGGAGTACGGCTGGAGCCTGGACGAGATGGTGGTGGGAGCAGAGGTTGCGCCCTGCACCTACTGCGGGGTATTTCGCAAGAACGCATTGAACTGCGCTGCCAAAAGCCTGGGGGTGACAAAGCTCGCCACCGGCCACAACCAGGACGATGAGGCCCAGTCGGTGATGATGAACTATCTGAAGGGGGATATGGAGCGTCTGATGCGCTTTCGGCCCAGAAGGGAGCAGCCGGGGCTGATTCCCAGGATCAAGCCCCTGCGAGACATTCCTGAAAAGGAGATCGCCCTCTATGCCATGGTTAACGGGATCTATTTCGAGTCCAGGGAGTGCCCCTATGCCCGGCTCTCTTTAAGAGCGGACGTGCGGGATATGATGAACCGGATGGAGAGCCTCTTTCCCGGAACCCGGCAGAAGACGCTGCAGGGGTTCGAGAGGATCGAGGAGCTGTGCCGAGGAGATTGGGCACAGATGGAGCTGGCAGAGTGCAGGGAATGCGGCGAGCCATGCGTGGGGAAGAGGTGCAAGGCCTGCGAGCTCTTGGGGATGATGAAGACTATCAACTAGATGGGCATTGATTTTGTAGGTTATCTGGTAATGCAGAAGGTCTATAGCTTCCTCAAGCGAATCCTGCCAGGTTCTACAACCGCGAAATTGCCGGGCCAATCACATCCAGATTCTATTATTCCAGCAATGAATGACGCGATATAGTCTGCCGATCTGAGAGGTATGCGAAACAGTATGATTCCGCAAGACGGCTTGGTTATTGAATTGAAAGCAAGCTCTCCAAAATCCTTGTCAAAGGTGAAGGATACGTCCTTCTCTTTCCGCAAGCATCATGATGTCTCTGTCGCAAGCCTGAGGGGTGCTCTCACTGATCGATAGCACATCGTATCCCATCTTGCGCAGCAGCTCAATGGCTTTGATGGGGACATTCTCGTCAGCTAGTAGCCGCATTAAGGCCATCCTGCTGGACTTTGTGAGGATATACCCTCTCGGATTTCATCAGGTCGCTTGCATATTGGAGGCATGCCTGAATGTCTTCATGAGTCATTCTGGGATAGTTCTGGATTATCTCGGATTCAGTCCAATCATTGGCCATCAGCTCGATGACAAATTCCACTGCTATGCGCGTACCTTTGATCACCGGTTTTCCAGCAAGGATTCTGGGATCCTGGGATATTCGATCTTGCCAGTTCATGATAGAATTATAAGATGTGGACCCTTAAGATATCACTTTTTCGGCTCTAATGCCTGCCAGCTTCTATTGCGAAATATCCTTAACCCTGCAGTCCACAAGAGTAAACGATCACTAATGGAGAAGCTGCATTTGCCAATTCTCGTCGAAATCGATGAAGACGGCTTATACATAGTTTGCTGCCCACTTTTAGAGGGTTGTCACTCCTGGGGCGAGACCGTCGATGAAGCCATGAAGAAAATTTCGGAGGTCATCGAGATGTGTCTGGAGGAGACCAAAATCGAGGACCTCAATACATTTGTCGGGTTTAGAGTGCTGGAAGTTGTTTCCAATGCAAAAGCTTCCTGCGATTGATACTCTTGATCTATTGGGATTTCTTTTTAATTGTTAGGTCAAATAAAATTGGATTATGAACTCTGCTTGTTCAATATAATGGTGACGCCCTCACTTTTGAGATCTCTTAAACCTTCACCCTCAGCATCCTCTCGATCGCCTTTTTCGCCAGCACAGCGATCTCCTCTGGCACAGTGACCCGCGGCTCCAGCGTCTGGAGCGCCCTGAGAATATCAGGAAGGGTGGTCTTTTTCATATTCTGGCAGATGGCCTCATCGCTCAGAGGATAAAACTCTCTATCCGGAT
>ENA-UOOK01006370-UOOK01006370.1-fermentation-metagenome-genome-assembly--contig:-NODE-6370-length-11337-cov-14.477220_pt1 | contig 11337 bp, 9 predicted proteins | sample MGYA00245777_ERZ724023 | MGnify/ENA primary metagenome ERZ724023 (study PRJEB28704, sample SAMN03018312) | fermentation metagenome | biome: anthropogenic terrestrial biome; feature: soil; material... | reverse complement strand
TAGATGGAGTTATGATGCTTGCAGCTTCCAGTGGTGAGGATTTAGGTTTAGTTTCCGACATTGTCACAGATGCCCTTACTGCCTTTGGAATGGAGGCAAAAGAGGCATCTAACTTTGCAGACCTTTTAGCCAGTGCATCTTCAAATTCAAATACAAATGTAGCAATGCTTGGGGAGTCATTTAAATATGTGGCTCCTCTTTTTGGGGCCTTAAATTACTCTGCTGAAGATGCAGCTTTAGCACTAGGGCTTATGGCTAACGCAGGAATAAAAGGTTCACAGGCAGGAACATCACTTAAAACTGCAATAGCCAACTTAGCAAATCCAACAGATAAAATGGCTACTGCTATGGGTCAATTAGGTATATCCATAACGGATACTAATGGAGAAATGTTACCCTTTAAAAATGTAATGGATGATTTAAGAACTAAGTTTGCAGGATTAACTGAGGAACAACAAGCCCAATATGCAGCTACCATATTTGGAAAAGAAGCTATGGCTGGAATGCTTTCCATCATCAATGCATCTGAATCTGATTATGAGAAGCTTACCCAAGCTACAAGGGAGTATAGTGGAGTAGCAAAAGAGATGGCTGAAACTATGGAAGATAACCTTCAAGGTGGAATGACGAAATTAAAGTCAGCTCTTGAAGGTGTAGGAATACAGATATTTGAGGTTCTACTTCCACACTTAAATAGCTTGGTAGAAAAACTACAAGAAGTAGTAGAATGGTTTGCAAATCTTAGTCCAGCAACCCAGGAAACTATAGTCAGTATTGCATTAGTCGCAGCTGCTCTTGGACCATTACTAATGATTGGTGGAAAACTTATAGCTGGGATTGGAACAGCCATAACAGTTATATCTACCATATCAGGAGCCATAGCTGTTGCAACAACAGGAGCTGTAGCAGCAACCCCTGCCATAGGAACCCTAGCTACAGTTTTCACAGTTTTAACTGGACCAGTAGGTCTTGCCATTGCAGCCATAGCTGGTCTAACAGCAGCAGGAATTGCCTTATATAAGCATCTATCAAAAGATAGCATTCCTGCAATAGAACTCTTTGGAGATGAAGTATCTGAATCTACCAAGAAAGCGGTAGGTGGATTTTTAGAATTAAATGATGAAGCTACTCTTGCACTTAATCAATTATCTTGGAGTGGTCAAGAGGTTACAAAGGATATGGCAGATAGTATCAGCTCTAACTTCTCCCTTATGGCTAGTGATATTCAAGTTGGACTTGATAAACATCATGGGGAGTCACTATCTAAGATCCAAGGTTTTGTAAATAACAGTACATCTTTATCCAAAGAAGAACAAGGCCAGATTTTAAATAATATGCAGGAAGGCTATGAAAGCAGAAAGCAAAGTATAACTGAGGGAGAAGAAAGAATTAAAGAAATACTTGATACTGCATCAACTGAAAAAAGGGCCATAACTAAATCTGAACAAGAAGAGATTAATGGTATTCGGCATGAAATGGTAACTACAGGAATACAGGTATTATCTGAAAATGAAATAGAATCTAAAGCTATTATGGAGAGAATGAAGGCTCAAGCTGGAGAGATTACAGCCCTTCAAGCTGCAGAAGTGGTTAAGAATAGTTTGGAGCAAAAGAATGGAGCGGTGAAATCTGCAGAAGAACAATACAATGAAGTCATTAAAGAAATTATAAAACAAAGAGATGAAGCTGGAACCATTTCAAAAGAACAGGCAGACAAGCTAATCGAAGAAGCTACTCGTCAGAAAGATGAAGCAATTAAAAAGGCTGAAGAAATGCATGAGAATGTAATAAAGGAAGCAAAACTTCAAGCTGAAGAACATGTTAGCCAGGTGGACTGGGAAACTGGAGAAATTAAGACTAAGTGGCAAGTTATGAAGGATGATATAGGACTCAAATCTAAAGAGATAAAAGAAGATGTAATAAAGAAATGGGAAGACATAAAATTAGCCACATCCGAGAAATGGGAAGTTACAAAAACATATCTAGCAGAAACCTGGGATTCTATTAAAGAAGATACATTAATAAAGGTTAAAAAGGTAAAAGATGATGTTACAGATAGGTGGGAATCCATAAAAACATCTACACAAACGAACTGGGATGCAGTTAAAACATCTGTAGCTGATAGTATAAAAACTGTTAAAGATAAGATAGATGAAGGAATAGATAAAATTAAAGAGTGGAATGCCACTAAGGTTAAAGAAAAGGTATTTAGTATTGTAGAAAACATTACAAGAGTTTTTAGAACTATAACATCTGGAGGTTCTGGAGGGGCCGCTTCAAATTTTAGTGGAACAAGCTTTTTTCAAGGTGGCCTTACTATGGTAGGTGAACTTGGTCCAGAGCTTGTAGAACTTCCAAGGGGAAGTAGGATTTATAACGACAATGTGACTAAAAATATGTTATCTGGGGATAAAAGGATAACACAGAACATAGTTATCAACAGCCCAGCTCCATTATCTCCTTATGATACAGCAAGACAAATAAAGAATGCATCAAGACAACTTGCTCTTGAATGGTAGGGGGATGCTTATGGATAGAATTGTAATTGCAAATAAAAATGGAGAAAGTATTATTTTGGGAAATCAAGCACCATATTTCTTAGAGATATTTGATGGTGTTGGAAATGTACCAGTTATAATAGAAAGCCAAAAGGCACCTAAACAAGATGGCTCAACCTATATAGATAACACTATAGAAAACAGAGTCATCTCTATTGAAGGGATGATTATAACTAGAAACAACCCTAATGAGGTTTTAGAATATAGAAGGAAGATGCAAAGAGTATTAAATCCAAAGCTTGGGGAAGTGACTGTCACCTATTACTATGGAGAGCAAGTTAAGGAAATTAAAGCCCTAGCAGAATCAACACCAGTATTCCCAAGTAGTAAAGGTGGAAAAGGATTATATTATCAAAAGTATCTAATACAGCTACTTTGTCATCAGCCATTTTGGCTTGATACCTATTATGAGAGTAGAGAGATGTCCTATCTTATGGGTGGGCTTAATTTTAGATTATCTTTACCTACTAGCTTTTCAAATAGAGGGTTTAAAAGAAAGGCTATTAATGAGGGGGATGTATCTACACCAGTAGAGATAGAATTTAAAGGTCCAGCTACTAATCCAACAGTAACTAATGAAAGTACAGGAGAATTTATAAAGGTAAATAGAGAACTTGGAGAAGATGACATTTTAACAGTATCTACTGCTCTTGGAGAAAAATATGTAAGGATTAATGGGGAGAATGCATTTCACTATATTGATTTAGATAGTGTGTTTTGGCAGCTAGATCCAGGAGAGAACATCTTAAGTTACCAAAGTAATAATGACAGTATTAAAACTAGAGTAGTTGTTAAGTGGAAAAATAGATATATAGGACTTTAAGGAGAGGAGGGATTTAATGAGTGAAGAATATAGATTCTTTGATTCCATAGATGGGGAAGATGAAAGGTTTTATACAGCAGATGAATTTGCAGAATATTTCAGGCAGTTTATTAGAAATGGAATATTTAATGGCGGAGAGAATTTAAAAGTAGTTACAGATGAAAAGGATATGAAAGTATCTATAAAACCTGGATATGCCTGGATTGAAGGATATTTATATAAAATTTCAGGTGAGGATTTAATACTAGAACATGGTACTGCTGACCCAAGTTTAAATAGAACTGATAGGATTGTCATAAGATTAGATAAAACCCTTGAGAATAGATATGTAAAAGCCTTCATACTAGAAGGTACACCAGAGTTAACACCTAAAGTACCAGAACTAACAAGGAATGATAACATCTATGAAATATCCCTGGCTAAGATTGAGATTATTGCAGGAAAGAGTTTTATAGAAAACTACCAAATAACTGATGAAAGATTAGATAATACAGTATGTGGACTTACCACTCACTTATTTGAACAGATTGATACAGCTGGAATATTTGATGAATGGCAGAACTATTTAATCCATAAAAGAAATGTATCTAATTTAAGCTATGATGAGTTCGTTGCAACTTACCAAAGTATCTGGAACTCTTGGGTAGAAGATAAGATATCAGAACCTAGTGGAGAATTTTATGCTGAGTGGAAATCTTGGTTTAACGAGGTACAGGATACTACGAACTTGGTGACTAAGTCGCAGTTTGATGAGTTTAAAGATACTAAAGGTGTTTCTGATGGTTTTGCATCCTTAGATGAAGAAGCATATATACCAGTAGAGCAATTAGAAAATGTACAATATTTGAAGGATTTTTATGGAAGAAGAGCTTATAAAAAGGAGTTTAATTTGTATGATTTATATGGTCGTATGAATTTTAATATCCTTGAAGTTTCTAAAGCGGAAGCACAGACCACTATTGGTACTTATAATACAAAAATTCCCGATTTTCACCTTCAGTCAATAGATGGTGGAATGAGTCTTTATCAATATCCCCAGACTCATGCTCAAGGCTATAAATTAGGTACAGGTGGTGGGGTTACAGCTGGAAATACTAGAGGGCGAACTATAGTAAGTATTGAAGAGATTGATTTTACAGATATTGATACAATAGAGTTACATTATAAAAATTATTCAAAAACAGGAACCAAGACATATATAAAAGTTGGGGTACAAAAGACAATTGATATAATAGATAACTTTGATTTGTCGACTACATTGGTGGTGGGTACAGAATCAGCTGTATTAGATGTGAGTGGATTAACGGGAAAATACTATTTCAAGCTATTCTTTACTATGTATGGAACTGAATCAACTAGCGGTTCTAGTATAAATATTTACTTTACAGATATTATTTTCAAGGGTTCAAATGATTTAAAATTGAATGACCGCAGTGATGTGGAATCTGGAATATTATTAGCAGATAATATAACTTATGCGGAAATAGATATGGGTATTCTTTCTATGTCATCCTTATTTCTTGATTGGTATAATCTAAATGCAATGACTCATCAGCCTGCAGGATCAAGAGTTAGATTTAATATATATGATGAGAATAATATTATTCTTAAAGAAAATGTAGTGCAAGGAGACATACTAAAACTTAAAAACTCGATTATTAAAGTAAAAGTAATTTTAGAAAGAAATAATATAGAAGTGCTATCACCTAAATTTTACTGGTTTGAAATAGCTGCAAGAGGTAGTACTACTGGACTTTGGAATAAGATTGACGAGATTACACTTAATGAAGAAACCTTGCAGATCGACATAAACATCCCTGATGGATATAGTGAAATAAGGGTATTAGTTGATAGATTAAGAGCTGGCAATAATAGCGGAACATTATCGTTAAGAATAAACAACTTGGACACACAAGGTCTATACTATCACCAACGGATTACATCAACATCTGTAAGCAATTCAAGTTCAAATTATTTTATTCTAGGCGAAGTTTATAAGAATGATACACCGTCTTATAATTCCGTTATGGATATTAGAATCATAAAATATCAAGATAAAATCATGGTTTTTGTAGACAAGATATATAGTTCGGAAGTGCTCAGAATACTAGGAAGAGTTGAAACACCTTATTTAGAATCTATAAACATTTACACAAACTATCCAATGCAAGTAGGTGCAAATTTTAAAGTTTGGGGGCGATAAACAATGGGATATACAATGGATGAAAAGGGCAAGTGGAAAGGTAAAGGTGTATTTAAAACATTGGTGGTACCCAGTGAAGAATACCTGCAGTATTTGGAAGAAGAAAGACTTAAGAATTTATTAGAACCTACCTTTAATACACCTACTGTATCTGAAGTAGAAATACAAGTGGCTCATTTTGTTTTAGATATTACAAAAAGAGTAGAAAAATTAGAAGGGGGTAATGTGTAGTGTTTGAATATAAAGTGTGGGCTTATGCAGTTTTGGTTAAAGCTGGAGTATACATCATAGACGAAGCACAAAGAATTAATGAAAATCAGAAATTAGTTCCAGAGGATTATTTACTTGTGGTAAGTGATAAACTGGTCAGTGGATAAAGATATGAAACCAATAAGAATATTATCACCAATGCTAGATTTACAGGGAGAGATAGACAACTATCTTTCCTTTTCTTTTTGTAGAAGATACCATTCTTCAGGGGAGTTTCAGCTGGTAACTAATAGAAAGATTCAAAATGCAAAAAAGCTTAATGTCAATCAATTAATAATGCTTGGAGCAGATAGTAGAAAGGTAGGAATTATTCGACATAAAGAAATCAAAACAAATGAAAAGGGAGAGGAGATTCTAACTGTTAAAGGACATACTCTAGGTGCAATACTCAGACAGAGAATTACCATTCCACCAGATGGAGAAGCCTATGATATTCAAGATTCTAATGCAGAAACAGTAATGAAGCATTATGTAAGAAGGAACTGTTTAGATATTTCTAGTATGGAATTTCCTATGCTTATAACTAGACATAATCAAAACAGAGGTGAAAATATTAAATGGCAGAGTAGATATAAAAATCTAGAAGAAGAGTTAGAAAGTATAAGTAGACTTACAAATTTAGGTTGGCATATCTATTTAGACTTAGGTTTAAAGAATTGGATATTTGACATATATAATGGAAGGAACTTTTCAGCAAGTCAAATTATTAACCCTCCAGTTATCTTTTCTCCTGAATTCGATAATGTAAAATCCCAGGAATATATCGATAGTTTAGTAGGTTTTGGAAACTATGCTATTGTAGCTGGACAAGGAGAAGGTGCAGAAAGGGATATTCTTATGATGGGAAGTGAAGCTACTGGCCTTTATAAGCATGTCATATTTGTAGATGCCAGGGATATTGCAAATATAACTGACCTTCCATCAAGGGGAGAGGCAAAGTTATCTGAACACAAAAAAGTACTATCCTTCCAATCAGAAGTATTACCTGATGGACCGTTTAAGTATGAGAGGGATTGGGATTTAGGAGATATAGTTACAGTACAGAATAAGGAATGGAATATTACCATGGATACTAGAATAACAGAAGTAACAGAAATATATGAAGCAGGTGGATTTAAATTAAATGTTAGCTTTGGAGGTAGTCTACCTACTTTAACTGAAAAGATTAAGTCTATTTTAGGGGGAATTAGATGAAGAATATATTAAATTTTATAAAAGCAGGATTTACAGCTATCGGTGGATACCTAGGATATATTCTAGGGGGACATGATAGCTTTTTATATGCCCTCATAGCCTTTGTGGTTATTGATTATTTAACAGGTGTAATGCTTGCAATAATTAGAAAAGAAGTATCAAGCTCCATAGGGTTTAAAGGTATATTTAAAAAGATAATGATATTTTTAATGGTAGCAATAGGCCATACCATAGATGCATATCTAATTAAAAACGGCGGAGCAATAAGAACTGCAGTAATATTTTTCTATATATCTAATGAAGGGATAAGCATACTTGAAAACTCTGCAAATATTGGACTACCAGTTCCATCAAAACTTAAAGAAATATTAGTGCAGCTAAAGGATGGTGAAAAAAATGGCTAGATTATGTTTCGATTATGGGCATGGAGGAAATGACCCAGGTGCTATATATAAAGGAAGGAAAGAAAAAGATGATGTATTATATATTGGCAAAGAAGTAGCTAAGGAATTAAGAAGACATGGAGTTATCGTAGATGAAGCCAGAAGAACTGATATAACTATGAGCCTTAAGGAAAGAAGCAACTTTGAAAATAAGGGTAAGTATGACTACTTCATATCCTTTCACAGAAATGCCTTTCAGCCAGAGAAGGCAAGAGGGGTGGAGACATTCACCTATATAAACCCAAATAAGAAGGCCAAAGAACTAGCTGAAAAGATACAGAAGTCCTTGGTGGATATTGGATTTGTAAATAGGGGTGTAAAGGCTGCTAACTTTCATGTATTAAGAGAAACAAAAGCACCTGCAGTATTACTTGAAATAGGGTTTATCGATAATAGTAGAGATAATAATTTATTTGATAATAAGAAACATGAAATCATAAAAGTAATATCTAAAGCTATACTATCTCAGTTAGGGATTGAGTATAAGAATGAATATACATTCAAGGAAGCTTTAGATGCATTAGTTAAGAAAGGATTAATTAATTCACCAGATTATTGGCTGGAAAATGCTAGGGAAGGAAAATTAGTAAAGGGAGAATTTGCAGCCCTTTTAATAGAAAGAGTAGCGGAGATTTTATAATTAGACTAATAGCCTTGAACTAAAAACAGTTCAGGGCCTATTTTTTTAACCGTAAAATCTTAATCTTCCTATAGAAACTAATACCTTATTATTAGCGAAGATTGACTTGCTATAAGTGAAACTTTAGTTTAACATAACACTACCAAAAATTTAAGAAGGAGGGATATTATGCTGTACAGCCAAGCTGTTCAAGAGTTTTTAAAGCATATGAAAATGACAGATAAATCAAAACAAACAATTACAGGTTATGAAAAAGAGCTACGATATATGAATAACTACCTAACAGTTAAACATAATTGCCCAATTTATATGGAGGATATTACACTAGAGGATATTGAAAGTTATATGCATTATAAAAAGGAAATGAAACATGCATCCTCTAGCAGGAGTAGGGCCGTATATATCTTAAGGAGCTTTTATAATTATTGCTGCAAAAAAGATATTTGTGATAAGAATCTACCAGCCTTGCTGGAACCTATAAAGGTAAAGGAAAAAGAAAGGCATTTTATTACTGAAGAGGAATTTGAAGAATTAGTAGAAGCTATAAATCAACCAGTTATTAGAACCGTAGTGCAAACCATGTTTTACACAGGAGGGAGAATTTCAGAAGTATTAGGCTTGGAACTGGAGGAGGTGGATTTGCAGAGAAGAATAGTCCACATCATTGAAGGGAAAGGAAATAAGGACAGAAATATTCCAATCAATGATAAGCTTTATGATATTTTAAAGAACTATCTAGAAAATATAAGAGAGGTTGATGTAGACACAGATAAGTTCTTTGCTAATAAGTCTACTGGAATGGTTTCAGGAAGCTATGTAAATAAATGCATTAAACAAGCAGCTAATGACCTGGGCTGGGAAAAAGATATAAGCTCCCATATATTAAGACACTCCTTTGGAACTAACCTTTTAGAAAAAGGAGCTTCCTTAGTAAGTATTCAAAAACTACTAGGCCATACCAATCTAGCAGTAACCTCAAGATATCTTCACCAAGACATGAAAACATTAAGTGATGCAGTAAATCTATTATAAGGAGGAAAAGCAGATGAAAGAAAGACAACCTGTTTACGATAAAAAGGTAAGACAAATCCTAGAAATGATGAGATGTATGACCAGAGATGATGTGGCTAAGGAACTTAAATATAAGGACTGGAGGGGAATGGACTCTTATATGAGAAGGAAGAACTTCAGATACGATAGCATAGCTAAAGAGTATGTTCCAGCCACAACTAAGGTAGAAAGTATAATGAGTGACCCTAAAAGCTATGCACCTATAAAAGTAGTTAGCATTATCACAGCCTTTGAAGAAGCAAATGCAGATCCAAGGCTGATAGCTAAACAAGCTGGATTCAAGGACCATAAAGATATGGCAGACTATATGAAGGAAAAGGGCTATGAATGGAATGTTCATAAAAACAACTATATAAAAATAGTAGGAGAATTAAACAATGAAATGGAAGAGGAAATACCTGAAGCCTTTTCTAGAATAGAAGGTGAAAAGATACCTGATGGAATAGGAGAGTACCTGCCCTTCATCAGGTTTTTATATGAAAAGAGAGATGAAGTGTACCAGCTACTATCTGGCACAAAGGAAGATGGGAAGATTCCAAGATATGCACTTCCTGGAATGACAAGAACTAAAGCAATTTATATGAATGACATGATAGGAAGACTTACAGGAGAATTTAGTAGAGAGAAGAATGTAACCCAAAGGGAAATAGTGGAAGCAGCCTTAATAGAATACCTGCAAAAGTATGGATATAAAGTAGAGATTGAGGCACTTTTAAAGAGTAATTAATTCCTATGAAAACCCTTATAATCAATGTATTGCAGCGAAATGCTTATAAAAGGCATATGAATAAAAAGCTTATAATTCATAGCAATACCAATAATGGTACTAATGATATAGACAACCACTACAATAGGACATTAAGAGAACCCTGAACCCTTTGAAACAAGCGGGATTGGGGTTCTTTTTATATATGGGATTTATGCCTATTTGCTTATATTACCGAAACAAGCTTTGTAGTAGACGATAAGACAGCTTACTTTACGACAGATAAAACAGTCTTAAGAGATAAAGACGGTAAAATATTAGTAACTGGCAAAAACTTAACTTCAAAATTAGTAGAGGGCGATCAAGTAGAAGTTAAAGCTACTGGAACAGATGCTGATGAAGTAAAAATAGTTAAAACTAAAGACGTAGTAGATGACGAAAAAGCTCTTAAAGCAGCTGAAGCAGCAGTAACAAAAGCCGAAACTAGTCAAAAATTAGCCGATAAAGAATCCGCTAAAACATTAGTAAATGGATTAAAAGCTGGTGATGACAAAACTGCATTACTGAAAAGGTTAGATGCTATAACTACAATTAAGGTATCTACGAGTACAGAATTAAATGCAGCACTCAAAGATGGCGATATAAAAACAATAGTATTTGCAGGAAGCTTTGCAGCAAATGTAGTAATAGAAAGAGAAGTTACTATAGATGGAGCCAATAAAACATTATCGGGATATATAGAAATTCAAACAGAAGGTAAAAATGTTGAAATTAAAGACCTAACTGTAAATGCAGCTAATGCAGGAAAATATGGAATCCAATTCCATGATGTTAAGGGTGGCATATTAGAGAATGTTACAGTAACTAATTCATCTAAAGGTGGAATATTAGTTAATGGTTCTGAAGTTAAAGTATCAAATATTACTTTAGAAAACAATGCTTGGGGAGGAATTGAAGTTTCTCAAGGCGTTGATGTAACAAGTATTCCAAAGTTAACTGTAACAGGAGAAATTAGCCATGACAGCGATACAACACCTGCTGTTTGGATAGATGGTTTAGAAGAAAATGATGGTTGGGTAGTAGGCGGCAATTTTATTGAAGAAATAGAATTACCAGAAGGAAAAACTAATCAAGTTTGGTTTCAAGCTAAATAATTAAAACTAAATGTAATTTTTATAACGTTAAACCCCAGCAAGCTTTTGCTGGGGTTTAACTATATATTTAGTAAGTGCCGAAGGAAGCCACGGGGACCGTCAGCCACGTCCCCGTGGTTACCCCCGTGGCTTGACCCGTGGCTTGAGAATCGTCCCCGTAGCTTCCATGGAGTTCCTTTCTATACGGCTTCCTTTTCCGCACTTACTAACATAAAAAAGAGTAACCGCTGAACAAAAGACCGTATTAACTAATCTGCTGGAACCTGATATAATAG
>ENA-UOOK01006369-UOOK01006369.1-fermentation-metagenome-genome-assembly--contig:-NODE-6369-length-11347-cov-3.326337_pt1 | contig 11347 bp, 9 predicted proteins | sample MGYA00245777_ERZ724023 | MGnify/ENA primary metagenome ERZ724023 (study PRJEB28704, sample SAMN03018312) | fermentation metagenome | biome: anthropogenic terrestrial biome; feature: soil; material... | reverse complement strand
CGAGCTGGGTTCAGAACGTCGTGAGACAGTTCGGTCCCTATCTGTTGTGGGCGTAAGAAATTTGCGGAGGTCTGTCCTTAGTACGAGAGGACCGGGATGGACGAACCTCTAGTTTACCGGTTGTGGCGCCAGCTGCACCGCCGGGTATCTATGTTCGGTTAGGATAAGCGCTGAAAGCATCTAAGCGCGAAGCCATCTCCAAGATAAGATTTCTAAGAGGGACGTAGGAGACTACTACGTTGATAGGCTGAAGATGTAAAGGCAGTAATGTCAAAGTCGATCAGTACTAATATCCCGAACGCTTCCTGTATGTAGCCGAAGAGAGGTCGGAAGGCCGAGCTTCGAGCAGGAAAAAGACAGTGAAGAGACTGAGTTATTTCTCTCAACAAAATAATGTATGACGCTGTGGAGGTCCAAGAGGCCGAAGGAGCGGCGGTGAAGACCGGGGCGAAGGTTCCGGGCGGAGCCGCAGAGACATACAGCGAAAAAGATACGGTGGTTATAGCGGTGAGGATCCACCTCTTCCCATTCCGAACAGAGAAGTTAAGCTCACTAGCGCCGATGGTACTGCTACACCAAGTGGGAGAGTAGGCAGCCGCCAACTTTGAAAGCCCGATTATGCAAATAGTCGGGCTTTTTTTTCTGACCCCATCAGCCGTTGGCAGCTTCCCACTTTTTCTACCCCTTTTGTCGCTATCGCGACATTTTCCCCGTAGGGGACAATGGTTCACGCACTCCCGGCCTTGCCGTGTTCTGCGTTTCACTTGAACACACGGCCTCCGTGCGGTCCGCTGATGCGGACTTCTCTTTCACCATGTCGCTCTACATTAGTAATCAATCACTTGCAAATCAACACTTGCATTTACTATACGACTATTCATCTGTTACTTATATATTATCTTTGTAAAAATTCGGGGAAACAAAGTTACCGATTACATTTAGTGAATATCTCCTACAAAATCAATCCTATCCATACATACCCCAGAGGCATTATTCTAGAAACCACACAATTCACTCCGTGGCAAACAGACCCTTGAAAGCCACAGGGTGGAAACCTGCAAAAATACAATCACCCGCAAACCCACGTCTGAGGCATCATCCCCGAAGCAAGCGAATTCACTCCGTGGCAAACAGACCCTTGAAAGCCACGGGGTGAGCCATAATTAGTCCGACTTCTTACATCAGAATCATACAAAAACACCAGATCTTGACAGCGACACGGACACTGAGGTCTGGAGTTTTTGAATAATCATAATGTCATATTAAGTGAAATAATGCTTATTTTTACAAGTAATTTAATAGTGGAAAAAGATGAGAAGCGACAAAATCAAATTATTTGAGAACAGAAAAGTCCGCACAGAATGGAATGTGGATAGTGAAGAGTGGTATTTTTCAGTAGTGGACATAGTCTCAGTGCTGACAGATAGTGATTATGATACTGCCAGAAAGTATTGGAAGGTGCTGAAGGGCAGACTAAATGACGAAGGCAGTGAACTGGTAACAAATTGTTACCAGTTGAAAATGGTAGCTGCTGATGGAAAGTTGAGATCTACAGATGTCTTTGATACTAAAGGTGTTTTACGCCTTGTCCAGTCCATTCCATCTCCCAAAGCAGAGCCGTTTAAGTTATGGTTGGCGCAGGTGGGAAGTGAACGTCTGGACGAAATTGCCGATCCGGAAAAAGCGATTTTACGTGGAGCAGACTTTTATCGTGCAAAAGGTTATACAGAAGGCTGGATTAATCAGAGGCTGCAAACCATCGAGATGCGTAAAGAACTTACAGATGAGTGGAAAGCCAGAGGCATCGACAAAGAAAAAGATTACGCCATTTTAACTAATGAAATGACAAAGGCTTGGAGCAGCCTTTCTGTTAAGGAATATAAGGAATTGAAAAATCTCAAAAAGGAAAACCTGCGTGATAATATGACGAATCTTGAGTTAGTACTTAATATGCTTGCAGAAGTATCAACCACTGCCATTTCGAAGCAGGAACAACCAGAGACATTCTCAAATAGTCTGCACATTGCCAAACGTGGTGGAAAAATAGCCAAAAATGCAAGAACCGATATTGAAAATCAGCTTAGACATTCAATCATTTCCACACTTAATGCAAAAGACAAACCGGCATTAGAGATAAAGTCAACGGATGAAAAATCAGAGTAATATAATAATATAGTACATATCGCATAGTACGCTGTATAACGTTGGATGAGTAAGTGGCTTTTTCTACCAAAAAACGGGGAATTAACTTTGTAAAAATTCGGGGAAACAAAGTTACCGATTACACAGGGAAACAAAGTTACCGATTACATTTAGTGGGGAAATCACATTAATCCGGGATAGAGGGTGTAGCGAATACCAAGAAAAGTGATTTTTTTTTGTATGTTGAGTTTTTTTCTTACCTTGCAAAGAGTAACGAATATAACCTATGAAAAGCAGTAACTTGCCGAATATCAAAAAAATAATGGGGGGGGGCGATTAAACCCTGAGACTGTTCCGCAGGTAATCTCTGCAAGGGGTGTCGGAACATCAAATTTACAGACCGAATCATCAGGCAATTGTGACACGCGCCACTGCAGGCGTGTGTTTTTTTGTGCCATGCTCCAACTATTATCGGAAAACTAAAACAAATGGCTGTGAATACGACTATTATCGGAAAACTAAAACAAATGCTTATGAATAAGGAAGAGAAGACAGTCTATACGTCCCCTGTAATGGAGATGGTGGAATTGGAAAATGAACAAGGCTTCGCTGTCTCATTTTCGGGTGGCGGTACATCGCCGTTTGAGAATGACGGAGAGGGCAGTTGGAATTAACGACACGGAGTATAAACATTAAAAGAAAAAGATATGAAAAAAGTATTATACAATATCTCCGCAGCATTATTCGCTGCCGCAATGATTTTTACCGCTGCATCCTGCAGCAAACAGGAGACACCGAACCTCCCGGAAGAGCCAAAGGCGGAGACCATTACCCTCAGCGCTTCGATGGAGCTTCCAGACTCCGAGACGAAGACCTCGCTCGACGGCCTGAGTGTGAAATGGAGTGATGGGGACAGGATAAGCGTCTTCTTCGGAAACAACACTACTAATAATGAATTTACCCTTAGCAGCGGCGACGGGGAGACGTCCGGCAGCTTTACCGGCGAAGCATCCCAAGCGAGCGAGACACTCTATGCTGTCTATCCCTATAAATCGACTATGAGCATAAGCGGGAACACAGTCAGCCTCACTTTGCCTGCCGTCCAGACCTACAAGGCCGGAGGCTTCGCGGACGGCATGAACCCTGCTGTAGCCAGTACCTATGATTGTGGAAACCTTGAATTCAAGAACATCTGCGGTATATTGAAACTTGACTTGAAGCTCCCGGGCTCGGATGATCCTACTGTTGCGCTACCTCTTGTAGAAGTAAAACTGCCAATCCAAAAGATAGTCATCTACAGCCATACCGATAAACTCAGCGGAGAGGGTACAGTCAGAGATGTCTTGGTTCTATTTCCTGAAGGAGACACGGCGATCCAATATTTTGTTAAGAAATTAGAAATGTCTCCCACAGCCTCCAATACCGTCACACTTGATGTTGGCGGTGCTACTATATCTAATTCTTCAGTAAAGTCCTTTTATATAGTGCTTCCGCCCACTACCGGCAAATTATATGTCACAGTGTTTGGAGGCACCAGCAGTACCAGTACGATGACCAAAAGCACTGTTTCGACCATCAGCCGAAACAAGATTCGTCCGATGCCGACACTCGACTTTGTTGGAGTAGCCGGTGTCAGCTTGAGTGCACAGGGAACTTCCAACTGCTACATAGTGAGCGAAGCGGGGAATTACAGCTTCGATGCTACTGTAATGGGCAACGGAGCTGTCGGTATAATTTCAGGAGGAGGCTTTCCCACCACAGATGCCCATATAACTCCCGCTCCAGTCTCAGCCCAGATACTTTGGCAGGACAAAAGAACCAGTCTCCAACCCCCATACACCTATCCGATTTCAGATGTCTCCCTTACCAGCGGCAGGGTTACATTCAAGGCCTCAGGAGTAAAAGGTAATGCTGTGATAGCAGTCTATGACGGCCCGAATGGCACAGGAAACATCCTCTGGTCCTGGCATATCTGGTGTACCGACACTCCGGCTGAGCAGCCATACAAGAACCTTGCAGGCAAAGAGTTCAAACTTCTCGACCGTAACCTCGGAGCGACTGCGGCAACACCTATAGTAGGGCCTATAAATACGGAAACATTACCCACATACGGACTGTTATACCAGTGGGGCAGGAAAGACCCGTTCCCAGGGAGTGCGGGTGTCGCTTCGAATACAGAGAAGGAACTGAACAAGAGTGACGGAAGCACATATACAATGAGCGATGAGGGATACATAGTGGCTACGGATACCGATAAGGGCACCATTGATAACACCATAGCGAATCCTGCCATTTTCTATTATGGTATAGAAGCTTCAAGTTACGATTGGCATTATGCAAGCAGAAATAATTACCTCTGGGGCAATCCGAGAGGATACGCAGCAGATTACACAGCATCCAAGTCCATCTACGATCCTTGCCCTCCGGGGTACATGGTGGCACCGAATGACACTTGGACGAGGTTCACATCCACAGGAAAAAATTCTTTACAAAGAAATGAATTTAATCTAAGTGGAAGTTTTGACAACGGTTGGACATTCCATACGACAGAATGGCAATCAGGTTCATCATCGTGGTATCCTGCTGCGGGCAATAGGGAATACATCAATGGTTCTCTGTCAGATTCAGGCTACGGCGGCTACTGTTGGAGCAGCTCTCCCAGCTCTTTTGGGAGCTACAAAGCCGGTTATCTTATGTCCAGTTCGCTCTTCGTGCGTCCGCAGGATTACGACAATCGCGCTTATGGGCTTTCGGTTCGGTGTAGTTTAGTGGGTGGAAAATAGTCTAATAATTTTTGAACGCACCGGGTGCGCTCCTTACAAACAGCTGCAGTCCGTCATGGGGTGCAGCTGTTTGTGTTTAGTGGCAGCCGCCAATTTAAATAAATGATTATAATACGCTTTATGTTTTGTGCAGATATTCTGTAAACTTTTACAACTTGGATATAAAGCTCTTGTGAAATCGACAAACTTTATATAAATTCGCAGATTGTATATTGTAATTGGATAATGGCTTTTTTGGACAAATTTACGCGAGCAACCAATTCGCAGAATTTCATTCCGGAGATAGACGGGTTTAGATTTTTTGCGATTATTACTGTTGTTTTGATGCATCTGAATGTCGGATTTTGCAGAACAGCCGGATTGAATTACAAAGATGGCATGATGGTCATCTGCAGCCTTTCATGGTTCTTGAACAGGGGAGGATTGGGGGTTCAGGTATTTTTTTCGATCAGTGGATTTATCCTCAGCATGCCGTTTTTGAAGTACTATCTTCAACGGAACAATACTATTCTTGGCAACCATCTTATACCCAAGCCGAAATTAGGCAGTTACTATTTGCGAAGATTGACAAGGCTTGAACCTCCGTTTATAATCGCCATAACATTCTTTTTTATTGTGCATGTCGTATTAAAGGAGGTACCGATAAAAGAGTTGACACAACACTTCATAGCCACACTTACATATTTGCACTGTATTATTTATAATGCGTGGTCAACGATAAATCCTGTCACATGGAGTCTCGAGACAGAAATACAGTTTTATCTTCTTGCTCCGTTTATTTGCAAATGGATATTCCAAAAGAGCAGGAATCCGGCATCCATAATAGCTGTTCTCTCCGTAATAACATTGTTGGGAGCATATTATTTCAAAGATACATATCATGACTTGCATCTCTCTTTTTCTCTGCTTCAGCAATTGCCGTTTTTTCTGGTAGGAATATTGGTGGCGTACATTTATCTGACTAATAAATCATTTCTTGAAAAGAAAAGTGTGCTGTTTGATGTCATTGGATTGGGTTCTATGTTCCTCCTGTTTTATTTCTCATTCGGCTACTTTATTTCCGATGTGGGATTTATTTTGTTTTTGTTTCTGCTGTTTATTTCAGTATTCAAAGGCAGATTTATGAATATGGTATTTACGAATAAGTTAATATATGTGATAGGCGGTATGTGTTATACTATTTATTTGTTGCATTATCCTTTCTTCTATCTGATATGCAATTACACCAAGCCGCTGATTATTTTCGACAGTTATGCTTTGAATTTCTGGATTCAGGCATTTGTGATACTGCTGGTGGTCTGCGGATTATTCTACTATTTCATTGAGAAACCATGCATGGATAAAAACTGGCCTAAGAAGTTGTGGATGAAGATTTCCGGTTCAAGGTGTAAAAACAACTGATATTTTTCAATGATATACAAAGAGAGGCGATCTATCTGACCGCCTCTCTTTGTAAGTGTGATATATGGTAAATTACATTACGTCAGCTACAGCTTTTTGTAAATCTTCTCCGCGAAGGTCTCTTTTAACAATTGTTCCATCAGGACCAAACAGGATGATGTGAGGGATTCCCAAAATGCCATAAACGTTGGTAGGAGTTTTGTCATCTCCGACAAAAATCTGATTCCATTTCATACCCATCTCTTCAATGGTCTTTCTGCTGTTGGTATTGTCACCATCCCATACGGCAACACCCAACACAACAAGTCCTTTCTTCGTATATTTATCGTAAGCGGCTTTGATGTTCGGAATTTCCCTTTTGCAAGGTCCGCACCATGATGCCCAGAAATCAACGAGTACATATTTGCCTTTTCCTACGAAATCCGAAAGATTTACATCTTTTCCATCAGGAGTTTTTCCTGAAAAATCAATAAACATGCTTCCTTCGGCTGTTTTTTCTTTTGCAACCATTGATTCTCTGACAGATTGGAAGTTTTTATCGTTTTTGATAAAATCGGCTCCTTTATCAAGAAATTCGTCAAGATTGGCAACGCTTTCAAAGTCATAGATGAGATATTGAAGTGATAAGTGTCCTAACGCATTGGATGTATTGGCAAAGTAAGTTGCTTTCCAATAGTTGTTTAATTGTTCCTGTGTCTTTTCATAAATTTCATTGACAGCGTTGTCTGCTTCTTCCCCTTTAAGGGTTTCATTAAATTCTTTTATTTTAGCAGACATTATTTTACGAACGGAATCCTGATATGCCAGAATTGATGAATATTTTTCATTGAGCGGAGTTCCGGAAACTTTTGAAGGTTCATTCAGATTGATGTTGATAGTGCCTTTTTCAGGGATAAACATCGCATAATTCATGTTTCTTATTTTTGCATCGGTGGCAAGTGAAATTCTTTTGATGGTGCTGTCGCTTGCAACGCCTGTGATTTCAAATGTACCGTCAATAATTTGAATTGTGTCCTTTTCATTTGTCAACCGGTCGGTCATTATGATTACAGCTCCGGGAGTTGTTGATAATGAGTCGGTAATGGTACCTTTAACGGTATAGGTGCTCTCTTTTTGAGTGCATGACACTGCCATCAATATGGTGGCAAGTAAAATCAGATGTTTTTTCATTGTATAAATATTTTGTAATTTTTTTTGCAAATCCGACACAAAGGTAATATATTTGTTCTCATAATTATAAGAAATGAATTTTATTGCTCAAAATAATTGGTGGTGGCGTCGCTTACAACTCATAAGGTCGTAAGGAACGCAGCGCCGTGATTTTTTTTTGAAAAGGAACAGGCCTTGTCGCACTTGCGGCAGGGCCTGTTCCTTTTTTTTGCGCTCCATCGGATTTTAGGAAATTATAAATTGTTAAATATTGATAAGATGAAAACTTACAGAACTTTTTTGGCTGATGAAAACGGCTGCTTTGGAAATTTCGGAGGAGCTTATATCCCCGAACAATTGAAAAAATGTATTGATGAACTTCGTGAAAACTACTATGATATGATCACAGCTCCTGATTTTCGGGAAGAATATGATAACTTGTTGCAAAACTACGTTGGAAGGCCGTCTCCACTCTATTTTGCCAATAGACTTTCAGATAAATACAAATGCAGAATCTATCTGAAAAGGGAGGATTTGAACCATACGGGAGCACACAAAATCAACAACACAATAGGACAGGGGCTGCTGGCCGGGCGAATGGGCAAACAACGAATTATAGCAGAAACGGGGGCCGGACAGCATGGCTTGGCTACGGCCACGGTATGTGCATTGATGGGAATGGAGTGTACTATCTATATGGGCGAAATGGATATGCAAAGGCAGCAATTAAATGTTGAAAAGATGAAAATGCTCGGTGCTCAAGTGGTACCGGTAAAGAGTGGATCAGGAACCCTGACAAATGCCGTGGATGCCGCATTGCAGGATTGGTGTTCCAATGAAAAGGATACCTTTTATATAATAGGCTCGGCAGTAGGACCTCATCCATATCCCGATATGGTGTCATATTTTCAGTCAGTGATAAGTCGTGAAATAAAATATCAATTATTGGAGCAGGAAGGACGTGATTATCCCGATTATCTGATAGCCTGTGTGGGGGGAGGAAGCAATGCATCAGGGACAATGTTTCACTATATTGACGAACCGAGAACCAAGATAGTGCTTGCAGAGGCTGCGGGCAAAGGTTTGCATAGCGGATATAGCGCCGCTACAGTAAATGAGGGCGTCATAGGCATTCTGCATGGATCTAAAAGTCTTGTCATGCAGGATGAAAACGGCGAATTGAAAGAGGCCTATTCTATTTCAGCAGGGCTTGATTACCCAGGGGTCGGGCCAATGATTGCCAACTTATCCATATCGGGGAAGATAGATGTTCAGGCAGTTACGGATGAAGAGGCTGTTGCCGCCGCATTTGAACTCACAAAAATGGAGGGGATTATACCTGCCTTGGAAAGTTCCCACGCTCTCGGGCTATTGCCCAAATTGAATGCTGAAACGAATGACGTAGTTGTTATTACAGTTTCCGGCAGAGGTGACAAAGATATGGTCACCTATACAAATTATTTATGAAAATCGTAAATAGTTTGTAAATTTGTTGAAACTATTAATTGCAATATGAAAAACTTTTTTGCAAATCTTGTGTTGCTGACCATTTTATCTTGTATTCCGATGGGGGCACAAGATAAATTGCACAAAATCACCTTCTCTCCGTCATGGATGCCGCAAGCACAATTTGCCGGTTACTACGTGGCATTGGAAAAGGGATTTTACAGAGATGCCGGTTTGGATGTAGAGATAATTATTCCTTCCAATTCCAGCCCCTCTGTTTTGAAATTAAAAACAGGTGAAGTCGATATAATCTCTACTCAGTTAGTTCAGGCAATTGCGGCTAAAGATGCGGGGACAGATCTTGTCAATATATGTCAGACAAGCCAGGTCAACGGTCTTGTGATAGTTGCTCAGCCTCAATATACTTCGCTTGAAGATTTGATCGGGAAGAGGGTTGCATCATGGAAAAGCGGATTTTCGGAACTTGCCTACTGTATGGCTAACGATAACGGGCACAATGTGGAGTGGATTGACATACCGTCGGGAATTAATTATTTTATCAGTGGAGCGGTTGACGGTATTCTGACGATGTACTATAATGAATATTTTCAAGTTATGAATTGTGGTAAAAAAGTGACCGAACAGAATGTTTTTCACCTCTCTGAGTATGGATATAATGTCCCTGAAGATGGATTATATTGTCTTAGAAGCGCTTATTTAAATCATGAAAAGGAGATGAATGCCTTTGCACAAGCCTCGAAGCGAGGGTGGGAGTATGCACGTGAACATACGGATGAAACAATAGATATTGTGATTAAAACCATGAAGATACACAATATTGCAAGCAGCCCTTCTCATCAGAAGTGGATGCTTGCAAAAATACTTGAATTGCAGATTAACAAAGAGACCGGACAGGCTTCTTATACATTAGATCCCAAAACTTTCAAATTTGCAGTGGATGTTCTGAAAAAGAATAATCTGATTAAAAATGATGTCACATACGACAGTTTCGTATCACCTGAAACACGTGTAAAATGAAACTATTTTATAATATAAAGCACTCATTTTCAGCACGTTTCAGTCTGTATATTCTGATACTTGTGGGAGTTGTATTTTTAGCCACTCTTTCCATAACATATATCAACTCTTACAGAACCATTGAGAATGCGGCTCGTGAAAATGCCGAAATTACCATGGAGAAAACGACTCTTGAAATTGAGAGTTTGCTTTCAGGACTCAGCAAAACTGTGGATAATGTTGCAAGAATACTTCAAAAGGAGCCTTTTCATCCCGATTCCCTCTATTCGATAGTTAGAGAAATCGTTGAGAACAATAGTGATGTCATTGGAAGCGCAATCGCTTTTGAACCGGACCATTTCAGGCAGAAAGGGTATTATTATTCTCCATACGCATATCGTGAAGGCGACAAGGTATCGGTCAAGCAGCTTGGCACAGTCGATTATGACTATTTTACAAAAGAATGGTATCAGATACCTAAACTGCTTGATAGAAATTATTGGACCGAACCCTATTATGATGAAGGTGGAGGAGAAGCCGTGATGTGCACGTATTCATCTATAATGAAGGATGAAAATGGCAATTTTATGGGGGTTGTAACGGTTGATATTTCATTGGACTGGCTTAGCAATCTTGTTCAGTCTATCAAGCCGTATCCCAATTCATATTCATTTCTTATCGGTTGCGGAGGCACTTATATCGTACATCGTCAGAAGAACAGGATATTAAATGAATCCATATTTTCAATCTCATACGAAGAGCCTGACCCGTCTATTTCTCAAAGGATAGGGCAGAAGATGGTTGATGGCGAGACAGGAGAGGAAATAGTTATGAATGATGATTATCTTGCATATATCTTTTATGCTCCTATCGAGAATATAGGATGGTCATTAGCTATGGTGTGCCCTGCTGATGATATTTTTGCAGAGCTGACACGGACATCAAGAACTATCGGACTCTACTCTATTGGCGGACTTTTGTTAATTTTTGTATTTTGCCTTATTGCAATCCGAAGAGTTACCTCTCCTCTGAAATCTTTTGCCGTTTCTGCAAAGAAGATTGCGCATGGAGATTTCAACGTGGCATTGCCTGTAATCAAATCTGAAGATGAGATGATGGAGCTGCGTAATTCGTTTGACTATCTGCAGAAAGAGCTTGTAAGATATATGGATTCTCTTCAAAATACGGCTTCGGCCAAAGAGAAGATAGAGAGTGAGTTGCGAATAGCAAGGCAAATACAGCTCGGCATGATTCCTAAGACATTCCCTGCATTTCCGACCCGTACAGATATGGATATTTATGCAATATTGAATCCGGCCAAAGAGGTCGGGGGAGATTTGTACGACTTCTATATCGATGGAGACCGCCTGCTTTTCGTCATTGGCGATGTTTCGGGAAAGGGGGTTCCT
>ENA-UOOK01006368-UOOK01006368.1-fermentation-metagenome-genome-assembly--contig:-NODE-6368-length-11347-cov-5.901789_pt1 | contig 11347 bp, 6 predicted proteins | sample MGYA00245777_ERZ724023 | MGnify/ENA primary metagenome ERZ724023 (study PRJEB28704, sample SAMN03018312) | fermentation metagenome | biome: anthropogenic terrestrial biome; feature: soil; material... | reverse complement strand
CCACACACACTCGCTTGACTAGTGGAACCATTAGAACTTAACACTTCACTAACTGTGCGAATTGCATAAGGAAAATCTTCTTCGCTTGGTAACACTGGAAGAAGTGCTCTTTCAGCTAGTGCACCGTGCCCTATTTCTCGCCTTCCTGTACTTCTTGGAGGCTTTGCTTCGCCTGTGGAATAACTTGGAAAATTATAGTGATGCATATAGCGTTTTTCATCTTCTTCGTCAATACCATCTAACATTTGCATATCTCTAAAACTACCAAGTGTTAGCGTGGTTAATGCTTGAGTTTCGCCACGAGTGAAAACTCCGCTACCGTGAACTCGTGGGAGTAATCCAACTTCACACCAGATTGGGCGTATTTCATCAACTTTTCTGCCATCTGGTCGAATACCATCATTAAGAATTTTACTACGCATTATTTCTTTTTTTATGCTATTTAATACATCTAGAATTTCACGAGTACTTTCAGCGTATTTTTCGCTGAAATATTCTAACACTTGCTTTTCTGCAATACTTTCTGCTGTATCACGGTCGGACCGTTTAAAGTTTGTCATAACTTTTTCCATAATTGGATAAGCAAATTCTCTAACATCTTTTGTAAGTTTTTCCGGAATTGTGTATAAATCTAAATTTTCGTTTTTCTTTACTTTTAACTCTTTTGCAATATCTTCTTGAAATTTAACTTGCTTTTTAATCTCTGTGTGTGCAAATAAAATACCTTGCAATATTTCTTCTTCGCTAACTTCGTTTGAACCTGCTTCCACCATTAAAATAGCGTCTTTTGTTCCCGAAACTTTTAAATCTATGGAACTATTATTTTTAATCTCTGTGGTTGGGTTAGCATAATATTTTCCGTCCACTAGCGCCACTTCCACACTACCTGTTGGTCCATTGAAAGGAATATCACTTACAGTTAAAGCAATGGAACTTCCAAACATTGCTAGAGGTTCTGGTGAAATATCATGGTCTATGCTAAGTGGAGTTGCAATAATTGTCACATCATTAAAAAGTCCGTCTGGAAAAAGCGGACGAAGTGGTCTATCTATTAATCTACTTGTTAGAATTGCTTGATCGGAGGGTCTGCCTTCTCTTCTTTTAAATCCACCTGGAATTTTACCAACTGCATATAATTTTTCTTCATAATCCACACTTAGTGGGAAAAAACCTTGCCCTTCTCTTGGTTCTTCACTCATGGTAACATTCACCATAACCATAGTTTCACCACAAGTTACAATGCAATGTCCGTTAGTTTGAAATGCATATTTGCCTAGTTCAACACTAACTTTTTTCCCCCCGATTTCTGTTTCGAATGTTTTTCTTTCTATCATCTTTTATCCTTTTAAATTATACCATTTTCAAATTAAAAGGCTGGAAATTAATAAAACCAGCCTTTAGTTTTAATTGAAGTTTGTGCTAACTTGTGATATTTTAATCAAAGTATAACCGCTTCAAACCTAAATTTTTTTTAATTTTACTGCAATTCGATATAATGATATCTAAAGCAGTAATTAGGCTTTTTATTATCTAATGTTTAGTTTTTCTTTTAAAGCCCTTGCTGCTTCTAGATTAGTTTTAGCTAAATAATTAATCAATTTCTTTCTTCTGCTAACTAATTTAATTAAACCTCTTCTTGAATGTGCATCTTTTTTATTACTTTTTAAGTGCTCAGTTAGTTCGGCAATTCTAGTTGAAAGAATAGCAACTTGAACTTCTGGACTACCGGTATCGCCTTCTTTTCTAGCAAAATTAGTAATAATTTCTTGTTTTTTCTCTTTTTTAATCATGTTTTCTCCTAATTAATATTTAATTCGCTATACCCCAAGAAGTCCGTTAGAGAAAACGAAACCCCTAGAAATAAGCATTTATCAAGTATAACACAGTCACTCTTTAAAAGTAAATATATTTAATCAAATAATTTATGTTTTTTAACAATAATTTCTTCAATGCGTGAAATATATTCTTTAATATCTCTCATATTTGCATATCTTTCTATTTTGTAAGTTGTTTTATAAACTCTTTTTGATATGGCATTTGCACCACACGCGATAACAGATGAACACTCTTCCATGCTGTTTATATTGAATTTGCAAACATAATCACTTTTAAAATAACCAATATTTTCAAAATTGCCAAGTGTGTTTTTTTGCCGATATAAATAATAAGGTTTATAGTCATGATTGCGGAGTATATCAATAGAATAATTCACCATTTTCTCAACTTCTTCCAATTTGGAAACCGCACCGCCTTCATTTTTTAACTGAGAAGATTTTTTTATCGATAGAGTGTGAACAGTTATGTTTTCTGGTTGCAGGCTAATTGTTTTTTTCAACGAGTTTTTAAAATCTTCAATCTTCTCATCTGCAAGTCCTGCAATTAAATCCATATTAATTTTAAAAGAATAATTGCGTGCTAAGTTTATAGCATTTATAACATCTTCGCTGGTATGGTTTCTGCCAATTTTTTTCAATGTTTCATCATTGAAGGTTTGTGGATTTATACTAATTCTATTCACATTATATTTTTTCAAAACATCTAATTTTTCTTTTGTTATGGTGTCTGGTCTTCCACACTCAACTGTGAATTCACCGCTTTCACAAGGAATAACTTTTAAAACATCGTTTAATTCCTCGGCACTAATTGCAGTGGGTGTTCCGCCACCAACATATATGTTTTTTATTTTATAGTTTTTATGTTTAATAAACTCAATTGTAGCATTAATTTCTTTTCTTAATGCTTTAAGATATGGTTCAACTAGTCCCCCACACTTATCAAGCGGTTGAGATATAAAAGAACAGTAATAACACTTTGTTGTACAAAATGGAATATTAATATATAAATCAATATTTCCGCCCATTTCTAACGACTTGTCCTCAATGTTTCTTATAGGATAAACAACTTCTAAGCTATTTTTGATTTTTCGTTTTTGCTCATGAAAAGGCAGTGTTGCATAATTATCAACTGCATTTATAGAACCGCGTGAAAAATCAGTTTTCTTATATTTTTCAATATAGGGCTTTTGATTATAAATAATTTCCTTTAATAGTTCCGCGCGCTTTTTAGAAACTTTATAGTTTTTTATTAGTGACCTTAAAGCATAGTTTTCATCTTTCATTTCAAGCAGTTCATAATAAAGTTTTGTGGGACGAATACCTGTGAGTGAGCCCCATGGAAAACTTTTTTTTGTTAATTTTGATAGTTCGTTATAAAGCAAAATTCTACCATTATGTTTAATAGTTTTTGCAATATCTGTGTTACTATCTATTTTTGTTGTTCTTATAGCAAACTTATTGTTATTAAAAACTATTTTGGATATAATTTGACTTTCATTTAATAAATAACTGTGTGATATTTTCATATCACTTTTTTCTATTTCTTTGTCTGTGAAAAAAAGTTTTACAATGAGTAAAAATTCGGTAACTAAATTTTCGTTTTGTGATACTATTTCCATTATGCGTTCCTTACAACTTCATAAACAAAAGGCAAGGCTTTTAATTTATTAATAACATCATTTAATTCGGTTTTATTAGCAACTAAAACTTGAATGTCCACTCCTAACTGCCCATTATCAACACTTCTGGAACTAATTCCCACTAATCCAATTTTACTATCATTTAATTTTTTGGATATTTTTGAAACTGTATCGCTCTTGCTTTCTGCTAATAGTTTTAACAGAGCTAAAAACTGGCTTGTGTCTTCCGTATTCCAACTGGCTTCAATTAAGCGGTCAAATTCGCTATATTTAAGTAGCTCACAATCATTTTTATGAATTGTAATTCCTTTACCTCTTGAAACATATCCTATTATCTCGTCGCCCGGAATTGGATTACAACACTTTGCAAACTTAGTCAACATATCACTATATCCCCTGACTAGCACTTGCCCATCATACTTAGTTTTTTTAGATATATCGCTAATGTTGGTAAGTTCCGCTCCTTTCATTTCAGCATTATATAACATTATTGCTTTATTTAAAATTTGAGTACTTGTTACTCCCCCATGACCTACTGACGCATATAAATCTTCTTCACAAGAAAAATTATATTTGTCCATGATATCAGCTAATATATTACCTTTTAAAAGCTTGGAAAGTGTTACGTTTTTAGATTTAGCTTGCGCTTCTAAAATTGCTTTACCTTTCTTGATATTATTTTCTTTCATGGTTTTTTTGAAAAACGAGTTTATCTTACTTCTAGCAGAAGCAGTCTTACATATTTTTAACCAATCTCTCGATGGTCCTTTTGAAGTAACACTAGTTAGTATTTCCACAATATCGCCATTATTTAATTGTGTGGAAAGTGGCATCATTTTTCCATTTATCTTTACTCCTACGCAAGAATCTCCCACTTTGGAATGAATGGCATAAGCAAAGTCAATAGGTGTGGCACCATCAGGAAACTCTAATATTTTGCCAATTGGAGTTTGTGCAAAAATTCTGCCGTTATAGACATCTGTTTTTAAAATATCAAGAAGTTTGTCCGATGATTTTTCTTTATGAAGTTCCATAATTGAGCGGATATAATTAATTTTAACATCGTTTTTGTCAACTTTTTTTCCACCCTTATACGCCCAGTGCGCTGCAAAACCATATTCAGCATAGTTGTGCATGTGTTTAGTTCGAATTTGAATTTCTAAGGGGTCACCATTTTCTAAAAGGACAACTGTGTGAAGTGATTGATAACCATTTTCTTTTGGATGAGTTATATAGTCTTTACAGTCGCCAAGAGGTTTGAAAACAGAGTTTATTTTGCCAAGTGCTGCATAACATTCATCAACAGTGTTTACGATAACGCGCACTGCTAAAATATCAACAATATGCGTTAAACTTAATTCCGAAAATTTAAGGTTTTCGATTTTTTTAGAATCTCTTTCTGGTCCATACAGTTCCAGAATATTATCAATTGACATATTTTTGTTTTGTAGTTTCTTTGCGATACTTGCTAATTGCTTTTGACGCCCGTAAACATCACAATCAGGAGCAACAAATTCAAGTTCATTTTTTAATTTTTTAATAACCTTTTCAATATTTTTATTTCTATCTTCAAAATATTCATTAAGGACTTTGGATAAATCCATGTATAATTTTGGCTTAAAATATTTAAAAGTGGCGTTCTCAAGTTTATTTTTAATTTGGCTCATGCCAAGCATTGAAGATATTGGTGAATAAATTTCGGCATAACCTTTCATTAATTGTTCAACTTCTTCACAAGTTAAAGCATGAAGAAAATTTAATTTTTCTGCTTCTGCTAGCAATTTAATTATAATTGCTCTAAAATCTTTTGCCACACCTATAAACATTTTTTTAATACTATCTAACTGTTGTTCGCGCGTGCTAATATTTAATTTTTCTATTGAAATTAAACTTTTTACAAGTTTTTTAGTTTCGTTATCTAACACCTCTAAATTAGGCACATAATCTATGTTTTCTTTAATGAGTGAAAGATATAAACTAGCAATAACCGAGCAAATATCTAGTTTATTATCAATAACGCCATTTGCCACACCAAGTGAAAATTGCAAATTATAAATATTACTTTTATATTGATACCCTTCGAAAAATTTAAGCACAACAATAAGCGCATTAGCTTCTTTTTCATTAAAAGTTTTTTTAACTTTTTTAATAAATTTATTTATCATAATCATCCTTTGAAATTAAATTTATAAAATTATAGATTTTTGACTTATGTAATTTACTAGTTACAGATTCATTTATGGTTATGTGAGTTTCAAAGACATTTAAAATTTGTAGTTCCTCGAGCACTAACACCACAAAAACAAACTGCACAAAGTTAAGCCCCAAATTTGAATGCATTTTTTTTAACTTATCATAATAATCATAGAAATCGCCACCAACAAGATTTTCTTTGCAAGCATTTTTAATGGCAACATGATACTTTGCAAAAACTTCGCGCGAAATTGATAGTTTTTCAAAAACCTTTAAATCAAACTTTTTATTTGCAATATATATTCTAGCATTATTATTTGCAATATTATTAATATAGTCCATGTGAATTGGAGGGTCAAGAAAATATATATTATTGTAATTTTTAAAGTTTATTAGATTATTAGGCGAAAAAATTACTGCATTTTCACCCGAATAATCTTTAATCTCATAAAGATAAAAGTTTGTAATAGTTTTATTATTTTTAATAAAATCATCATAACTCTCAAAACTATTTGCAATCACTAAGCTTCCAAACGGATAAGTCGTTTCGTTGGTTATTTTTTCATATAATGGTTTTAGTTGCAATGTGGTTATTTCGTAATTGTTTAATGAAGGCGTTAAAATATGCTTTAATTGCATTAGATAACTTGCATTAATATAATCGCTTTTAATAGGAGTTTTTAGTTCTGAAAACCTTAGGCTTTTTATTAAACCATTAATCTTTGTTTTTCCCTTATATTCTTCTAAATTTAATTCAATAAGAACATTTTTGTTGCAATTGGACGATAGGCTATGATAATATTCTCCCATATTAAAACCGATAATTTCTAAATTATTTACAAGCAATTTTATATGATTAAAATGTTTGGGCATCCTTCTAACATTGCCCACATTAAACGATAACTTAAATAATGGCTTTTCGTTTTCCAAACCATAAGGCTCTAACTTGTTTAGGCTTTCCACGAATTTTTTAGTTATATTTTCTTTTGTTAAATCAAAGTCATAAAAAGCTAAAGATGTAAAATCTTGTGGGGCATATGTGGTTGTTATGTAATCATTAAAAACTGCAATAAACTCTTCCAATTTATCTTCTTCGATAGTCACGCCTGCCGCTTGACTATGGCCGCCATACTGCACCAAAACATGTTTGATAGATGACAAGGCTTGGAAAATATTAATTGACGGAATACTGCGGATACTTCCCTTATAAACGCCATCTAATTTGGTTAACACACATACTGGGCGGTTATATATTTCCACCAACCGTGAGCAAATAATACCCAGCACACCGCTTTCCCAATTATCGTTATAAAGCACAATAACGCCCACTTTAGAAATATTAGTGTTTTTAAGCATTTCTTGTGCTTGTTCAACAACGCTATTAGTTTCTGCCAAGCGTTTTTCATTCATTTCAAGAAGTATGTTAATGTTTTCATTAATTTGCTTGCGATTTTCTAAAATATATAAGTTAAAAGAAATAATTGCATCACCCATTCTTCCACTTGCATTTAGTTTAGGAGCAAGCCTAAAAGAAATATCTGTGGAACTTAAAGTAGTGTTTATTTTTAATTTTTGCAATAGAATTTTAATACCTGTTGGCATATCTCGTTCTTGATTTTTTAAACCCAAATAAACGATTGCCCTGTTTTCATCCACAAGTGGAACAATATCTGCAACAGTCGCAATAGATGCAATTGTTAAAAACCGCTTAGCTTTTTCCAGTCCCAAAACAGCCTCAGCAACTTTAAAAGCCACTCCGGCACCGCATAATTCTTTAAAAGGATATTTTTGCCCTTCTAATTTTGGATTTACTACTATGCAATCAGGAAGAATTTCTGGAATTTCGTGGTGATCGGTTACTGCAATATCAATACCTAATTTTTTAGCATAATCTACTTCAATTTTAGCGGAAATACCGCAGTCTACGGTGATTATAAAATCGGGATTATATAGTGAGTAAACTTTATCAATAGTTTCAATAGACAACCCGTACCCGTCTGCAATTCTATGCGGTAGAAAAACAAAAGGCTGATTTTCAAGCCCAACGAAAAGTTTATACATAATTGCGGAAGCGCTTATGCCATCAGTGTCATAATCGCCAATAATAACAATTTTATGATTATTTTTTATATGAAAATTAATTTTCTCCACTAATTCTTTCATGTTTTTTAATAGAAAAGGATTGTGGAAATTTTGTTCGTTTGGGCGTAAAAACTCAGCAATTTTTTGTTCATTTGAGTACCCACGCAAAAAAAGAAGCTTAACAACTTTTTCGTCAAGATTAAATTTTTGTGAATATTCTTTAATTTTAATTTCGTTTAATTTTGCACTGCTTTTTTTTATAAGTTTCATTTCATTTCTATTTAAACAAATTACTGCAAATTTGTCAATTTTATTTTGATATAAATTAGTTTATGGATATTTTAAATTAAAAGAAAGCAATTTTGAAATAACGGACAATAAAAAAAATTATATATTAAGATAAAAAGCAGACTAAAAGAGAGCGTATGACAAAACATAAAAACCTATTTTGCAACTTGCATCAATAAATAAACAATAAAAAAACATATTAGTTTTAATATGTCTTTTTCATGTAAAAAAATTATTTAAAGAGAGCATAACACACATGCATTTGATAGTTTTACCGCTTTTTTAGCTTATCTTTAAGCATAAAACATTTAGTGGTGGCAGAAGTTATATGGTGCTTTATTTATGAGCGGTATTGATAATTTACTTATTTTTGGTTTATTAAAAACATTTCTATTATAAGTAATATTTGTAATTATTACTTTTAACAATAAAACATATTTAATTTAAAATAATTCCGTCATTTAAAATTTTGCTTTTTAAATTTTCAAAAAAATTAAACTAATAATTTTTCTTCATCTTCAGCAGTTTTCTTAGATTTACCATTATTAGTAAGTTCTTTTTGCGCTTGTTTTTCAATTTTAGATTTCAATCGTTTGTCATTTTCGCGTTTGTATAATGATGCCCAGCATGACGGAGCAAAAATTAAACCCACAAACATACCAAAAATCATAGATAAAACTAATAAAATAATAGTGAACGCCACTGTCGAACCAATGATTAATAAATAAATAATAAGTGGAAGAGCAATAACAAGCACTATTGCTAGCAGAAGAAGAAGTGATGGAAGAATTAAAGATGCTGCTACTTTAACTGCTTTTGCGTTGGTTATTTTCTTACCAATAAGTTCCTGCTTTCTAATATTATCACTAATTAAAATATATATTAAAGAAGAAATAAATATTGATAAGGCAAAAAAACTTGGAAAGTTAAGTGTTAATGGAATTCTTAAAAGAATTAATAACGATAATAACACGCCTACATTATAAACGGACGCAATTAAAATTGCTGTTGCACTCATAATCTCATGTCTAATCCATACAAATACAAATAAACCAGCAACAATAAATAATCCCGCTAACAATGCAGAAAGGATTTCATAATATGGAGTGTGAAAAGTTGGCTCACTAACTTCTAAATTTAATATGCTTGCCCAATTGTTTTCAATATCAAGTTTTATTTGTGATAATTTATTGTTTAATATCTCTTCACTATACTTTTCATTAATAAGTTTAATGGTTAGTTTAGTGTTTGTAACTTCGCCGCTTCTTTCATAAGAAACTGTAAAATCTCCGTTATTTTTAACAATGGAATCCACTTCGTTTTCTATATCGGTATAGTCTTTATCAGAAAGCATATCTTTAAAATCAACAGAAATAACCGAATGAGTTTTTAATTCATTAGATAAATTAAATCCAAAAAAACTATAAACGATAGTTGAAATTAAAAATAATACAATACCCGCAATAAGATAATATTTTATTTTTGTGGCGAAATTTTCAGTTTTTAATATGCGATTAGATGCATCGTCAAGAAGCAATGTTTTAGCACTATTAGATTTCTTCATTTTCAGCACCTGCCTTATTAAAATTAACCTTATTGTATTTGGAATTGTTTAACACTAAATACCATTTTGTTAAACCCCTGAAAACTAAGAACAACACAAATGCTGCAATCACACTACCCGGCAAAATTATTGACGAAATGCTTTTTATAACGCCACCAGCAATTGCAAAACCAAATATAGAGAAAATTAGCGTTACCGAAAAAAAGTCAATTAGTGTTGGAATTGTTTTTAAATATCCACTTTTAAATGATGGTGCAAACTTTTTTCCGCTTTCGTAATCACGCCTAATGTTTTCGATAAATAAAACATGAAGTAGAAACACGCTTAAATATAGCATTATTGCGCCAATTATTGTTGCCATAGATAGCACTATAAAATTAAAGAATGGCATTATTATAAAAGATAGTGATAAAAATACACTTAGAGATAAGATAGCAACTAAACCGAGTTCTCTATATCTTAAATAAAGATATATAAATGATAAAATTATAATCAAAAATAAAGATAGTTGAATTAATGTCACAACGGCTGGAGCAAAAATCGGGTCTATTGTTTCCACTTCACCAACGCGCGCCATATTAATTCCTAATTTGCCACTTTGAATTTTACCCACAACCTCTTCTGCATTAGCACGAGTTGTTAACGACCCGCCAGATAGTTGAATATATCCGTTTTCAACAGGAGATGATAAATTTACTTGCAAAAGTGGACTTTCGTAATTTTTGTCGGCATAAAGATAAACAGTTCCCTCAGCAGAACTGGAAAAACCTTCTGTCATCTCATGCAAGATAGCTTTACCCTCTTCTGTGAAATCTATCTTAACAGTTGGATTACCATTAGCTGAAACATATAAAACTTTGTCTATATGACTACCATTTAATTGAGCATGTGCTGCGTGGTCATGGTCGCCAGTGTGATCAACTTCGCTAAGATCCTCAGTTGAAATTTCAATAGTGCCCACCAAATAATTTGAGTTTATATTAGTGGCAGGAACAATAACTTTTATTTGATTATCACCAACTTGTAATATCCTAGGCTCGTTATAGTTTTTATTTAATAATTCACTTAACTTACTTAAAGTTAAATTCATTGCCTTTGCATTACTACCATCAAAATGGTCTTTTTCAACATCGTAAATTGCCACTGCGCCACCACCAAAATCAACACCTTTAGGAATACTGTTTAAAAAACCTTTAAAGATGTAATTAGTTGTGGGAAGAGGAATACTTACAAATGAAAAAACAAAGCTTATAACAATTAAAATAGAAAGTGTGATAAAATATCCTAGTGCCGCTCTTTTCTTCATATTCTTAACTCTAGCTCCTTATAAACTTTTGATAGTTTAGCAAAATTCGACTATTAAGTCAATTATATAATGTTAAATTATGGAACCATTTTCAATTTTTAAACCAATTTATTGTGTATTACTAAAAAAGCATTCGTCTTACAACTTACTAAAATCAATCGCTTGCAGATTATTAGTTTATACATATATTTTAACTAACCTAATACCTTAATTATAACAAACACTATATCAAACTCTGCACCACTATATTTATTTATTATAGTTGTAGTTTAATTAATTTTGCAGAAAGTTGAGCATTTTTTAAGACTATTTTTTTAAAAAAAATACATTTTATATTAAATTAAAAAAATGCGGAAGTTTTGTCATTGCCACCTTATAATAACAAAACACTATATCAAACTCTGCACCACTATATTTATTTATTATAGTTGTAGTTTAA
>ENA-UOOK01006367-UOOK01006367.1-fermentation-metagenome-genome-assembly--contig:-NODE-6367-length-11351-cov-6.774522_pt1 | contig 11351 bp, 12 predicted proteins | sample MGYA00245777_ERZ724023 | MGnify/ENA primary metagenome ERZ724023 (study PRJEB28704, sample SAMN03018312) | fermentation metagenome | biome: anthropogenic terrestrial biome; feature: soil; material... | reverse complement strand
ATTTCTATTAGCTTTTTCATTTCCAGCACCTCCGGTTCTTTATCTTGCCTTAATAATATAACAACGTATCTACATTGTCTATACCTTTTTTAAAATAAACACCCCCGTCAAGCAGGGCGGGAAAAAGATTAAATTTTCAAACAATAGGGAGGTGAGGTGATATGGACAACCTACAAAACCCGACAGCCTACCAGCCGACGACGGCAGAGCAAAAACTGCTAGAAGTGCTGCTCACTCCCGAGTGCCGGGGCAAAAGCAAAACCGACATATGTCAGATAGCAGGGATCAGCCGCCAAACCTACTACGATGCTTTCAAAAAGCCTGGATTTGTTGCGCATTACGAAGCGCAAGCGCGTGACCTCGTACGTGAGGCCGTTGGTCCGGTGGTCAATGCATTTGTAAAAGAAGCTAAAAAGGGATCTTATCCGCACGGCAAGGTAGTACTAGAGATGGCCGGATTGTATTCGGAGCGGCAGAAGATAGAGCATATGGGCAACGCTGGCGGCCCAATACAAGTACAGCAGCAGGTAGATCTCTCTATGTTGTCCGACCAGGAGGTAGATACACTTGAGCATATCCTTACCCGCGCTTCCAACGCTGGCGCAGATACAAGCGGAAAAGGCTAGGCGCAGCTACCGTGCATATGTCGAGCACGTGCACCGGGGGGCATGGCGACCAGCGCGCCACCTTGACTTGGTCTGCGACGCATTGCAGCGTGTCGAGGCCGGAGAGATTACCCGCCTTATGATATATATGCCCCCGCGCCACGGCAAATCAATGACTGTCACAGAGACGTTTCCGAGTTGGTTCCTCGGTCGTGACCCGGAGCGGCGCGTCATCGAGGTTAGTTACGGCGATTCCCTGGCCCAGCGGTTCGGCAAGTTCAACCGGGCGAAAGTTATCGAGTACGGGCAAGAGGTATTCGGTGTATCGGTTTCCCGTGACAAGTCATCCATGACCGACTGGGACATCGACGGACACCGGGGAGGCATGATTTCCGTCGGTATCGGCGGAGGGATTACCGGGCAGGGCGCTGACCTACTCCTCATCGACGACCCAATTAAAAACCGCGAAGAGGCCGATTCAGAGGTCTACCGCAACAAGGTCTGGCAAGAGTGGCAAAGCACCCTCTACACCAGGCTACACCCCGGCGGCGCGGTCATTATCATCCTGACTCGCTGGCATGAGGACGACTTGGCAGGCAGATTACTCAACCCGGAGCATGGAGAGGTGGAGGACTGGACGATTATTAGCCTCCCCGCCGAGGCGGAGGAACACGACTTATTAGACCGCAAACCCGGCGACCCGCTATGGCCGGAGCACGGTTACGATCAGGCATGGCTAGAGACAGCCAAAAAAGCAGTTGGCAGCTACGCATGGTCAGCCTTGTATCAACAACGCCCCTCCCCGGCAGAGGGTAGTCTTATCAAGCGCGACTGGTGGCAGTATTACCGCGAGTCTCCTTCGTTAGATAAGTTCCGCGTCATCATCCAAAGCTGGGATATGGCGTTTAAAGACACTGACGGTAGCGACTATGTAGTCGGGCAGGTATGGGGACTACACAAGGCCGACAAGTATCTACTTGACCAAACACGGGCAAGGATGGACTTTACCGCAACGTGCCAAGCGGTCCGCAACCTGTCAGCCAAATGGCCCCAAACCTCTTACAAGCTGGTGGAGGACAAAGCCAACGGTCCGGCGGTGGTGTCCGCTCTCCAGCGTGACCTAGGCGGATTTATCCCCGTTAAACCGGAGGGCAGCAAAGAGGCACGGGCGAGCGCAGTTACCCCGACCATCGAGGCGGGCAACGTGTATATCCCCGACCCCAGCATAGCGCCATGGGTACATGATTTTGTCGAAGAGTGCGCGGCGTTTCCAAGGGGGGCACATGATGACCAAGTGGACGCGATGTCCCAAGCACTCAACCGCCTGAACACCTACGCTTATTCGGAGCCAGCCCAAACCGAGATTGACAAGCTAGAGGCGCGGTTCGGCAAAGGCACGCCGGAATACGAGATATACAGCCAAATCGTTAGTACCGAAGGCGGCGACAAAGAAGTCGATGCCACAAGTCTATTATAGGAGGGATTAGATGTTACCTTACGTGTTAGCAGTTATCTTACTTGTTTTTGTCCTGGCAGCCATGTACTGCGTCCATATCTGGACCCAAACCCTACTCTCTATCATCATCGACCTGACCGACCGAGCGCATGCGGAGCGGCAGAACCTACTTAACCGTATCCAAACCGGCAGCGCGGAAAAAGCGAGAGTGCTCGAAAAACCGCCCGAACCTCCCCCAACAAATGCACCAATCCGGGCGACGCTCGGCACCGCAGACATCGGAATTATCCCCGAAAAGGAGTAGCGCATGACAATATACGAGCGACTTATCAACGCATACGGCAAAGAGATTACCCGCACGGTCGAGATTACCGGAACGATAGCAGACCGGATTGTCAAATTAGACCAAGAGGGTTGGAAAATAGTCAAAATCGTACAAACCCCAAGCTAGAGGTGGTGATGAAATGGAAAATGCACTTGAAAAGCTCCAACAATGCGCGGAGGAAGCCGAAAACTCCACCCGAATATTGAGGTGGCGTAGGAACCAAGAGATGATTCGCGGAAACCAGCTACTCTATATTGATGAGCAGCGCAAAAAGCTCTATATCTTGAAAGACGGCCTCCGTATCCCAGGCGTTGGCACCATCACCGGCGCGGATGACCACCCCGTAGACAACCATATTATCACCATCGTCAATGGCGCAAGAGCCAAAGCACTAACAAACCCAATCAAGTTGGAGGTTCGCCCGTCAACCAGCGAAGACGAGGACAAAGAGGCGGCCAAACTATGCACTTACTTACTCCAGTATTACCAAGACACACTTAAGTTAGACCGGCAATCGGACGGCATATCAAAGCGCGAAGAGGTGGTTGACTGGCTGTTTCCGGCAGGCGTGGCATTCCTTAAAACCTACTGGGACGCGGAAAAGGGCGATTATGTGATGATGGACGGGCAACCAGCCATACACCCACAAACCAAGAAACAAATCCGTCAAGGTGATGTACAGTGTCGTTGTGTAGCTCCCCAGGCCATGCTTATCCCTCCCGGGGCATCGAAAATGGCTGACCTGCTCTGGATTGGCGAAAAAATCGCTATGCCGGCCGAGGATATACGCAAAAAATACGGCGTCGAAGTGCCGGAAGAGGACAACATTGAGGACATCAACCAACTCCGTACAGTCAGTGCCATGGGCGAAGCGGAAAACCTCAAACTAAAAGGGCATGCCGTTGTCTACGAGCTATACTTCCGGCCAAGCGACGACTACCCACAAGGGCGGCTTATCATCGGGACGAAAGAAAAGCTGTTTTTTGACGGACCCTGGGACAAGAAGCTGATGGCCACCCCCGAATACGCCGACACCGACTGGCACCCCTATACCGTATTCCCTTACATCCGCAACGCAGGTGACTTCTGGCCGCGAACGCTGATTGACTACCTTTTCCCGCAACAAGTCACCCTTAACAAACTGTGGAAAACTTACTTAGAGAGCAAGAAAAACACTACCGGCTGGTTCTTGGAACCGGAAGGCACCGACTGGTCGAAGTCAAGTCTAACCAAAGACACCGGAGGGATTCCGCGAGTGGTCTACCATGGAGGCATGAACCCACCGCAGTACATACCTCCCCCGGTCGGCAGCCAAGACCTATTGAACGTGATTCAACTCGTTATCCAGCGGATGAACGACATCTCGTCTTTCTACGAGGTGACACGCGGCAACACCGACCCCAGCGTGACAAGCGGCAAACAAGCCGAAGTGCTGCAGCAGGCCAGCCACACGCAAGCCGGGCCACTGCTGGACAGCCAAGTTAACGGCTTTATCAACGTCGGAAAACGGATATTGCACCTTTGCGCGGTGCACTACGAGGATGACGGGCGGTCACTCCGCATTGTCGGTAAGGACAACGAGAACATCGTGTTTGACCTCACCCCCGACCGCATCCAAAGCGACGACGTAACAATAGCGGGCGGCAATGCATTCTACCTTACCCCGGACGCCAAACGGCAGGAGATTCAAAGCCTGGCCGAAAAAGGATTGCTCGGCGATATTGCCAACGACCCAATTGCCAAGCGAAAGTTCTTCGATATGCTGGAACTTGGCGACATTGAAGAGCTATACGATAGTTTTCTTAAGGACATTGATTATACTCGGTGGGAAAACAAGCTGTTCCGGCAAGGGATGATTCAAGAAACCGACCCATCCATCCTGCAAGAAATCGAAATGCAGAACCAACAAGCGTATATGGCATGGCAACAAGAAGCGGCCACCTTCGAGCAGCGACAGATGGAGTGGCAAGGCGCCGACCAACAGTTTAAAAAGGCTTACGGTGAGTATCAAGGCATTAAGGCGGCAACCAGGGACAAACAGCCGGATATTCCGCCGGAAATGATTCTACCTCAACACCCAGGACCAGAACCGATGCCCCCATCACCGGAACCGCCGCCACCCTTACCGTTATATCGACGCGCAAGGGACGGCGAGAACCACGATGTAAGCATCGAGGAGCACAACAGCTTCAGGAAGTCCGTCGAGTTCGAGAAACTATGCGCGCAAAACCCCGAACTAAGACGGGCGATTCAATTTCATATCGATGACCATCTCCGCCAAAAAGCGGAGGAAATGGCCAAAATCCAACAAATCATGGCGCAGGTAGCGCCCCCGCAACCGCAATAGGCGGTATTTTTTATGCCTGGGCAAGCGCAAAGCACCCAGAGCAACGAAAACGAGGTGTAAAAATGAGCAGATTGGAACAAGCCTTCGACCTTCAGTATTTCGGCGTGGAGTTTTTAGGAGAGAACATTGACACAACGCCCGAAACCCCGGAAGAAGGCACTCCATCCCCGGAAGGCCAACCCGTCGCGGAGCCTTCGCAAGTTCCGAAGGATGATTCCTTCACCACAGTAGACCCCAACGCCCTTCCGCCGGAACTCCGAGCGACCTACAAGAGCCTGCAAGCCGACTACACCAGAAAAACCCAGGAAGCAGCCCCTTACCGCAAGTTCGCGGAGCAAACCGGAATGAATGTTGAGGATCTACAACGAGTGCTCGCTGAGTACAACCAATTTTCCAACGTACTGCAAAACAACCCTGCCCAACTAGTGCAAGCCTTATTCCAACAAGGCAGGATTTCCAAAGAGCAAGCCGTGCAGATGCTGGGCATCGAACCCCCGAAAAAGGAACCTGGAATTGACCTTTCAGACAATCCTTATGCGGAGGACAAAGACCTACAGACCTTCCTTAATGCGCAGCTTCAAAAAGCATTAGGCGAAGCCGTGAAACCTTACCAAGAGAAGATCGGCGCGCTAGAACAATGGAAACAAGCCCGTGAGCAAGCAGAACAAGCACAAAAAGTTAGTCAGTTCAAAACAACTATCGAGCAGAAGTTCAACCAGCTCAAAGAAAAGTTTCCGGACATCGACGAAAACAAGTTATGGCAGGAAGCGCGGCGGCTAACTTTACCGCCCGAAGATGCAGACCTTGCCGTTATCAAAGCCTACGGCGGTCTGGAGCAATTCCTCGAAACTCAAAAGAAGAAGTGGGCGCAGGAACGGGTTGACGACCGAATCAAAGACAGCGATTCCGTCCCGAGACTTCCTTCCGGCCCTCCCGTCGTAACTTCCCCAAAAGAACCGGAAACCTTTAACGACCTCAAAGAAGAGCTGCTGAACTTCGCAAGAGCAAAAAACAAAGCATAAGGAGTGAAGCCAAATGGCTCTTACGTTAACTGATGTATCGGCAATTCTTAAAGCTAAGTATTTACCGGTAATGGAAAAACACATTAACACCGAAGATTTCCTCACGAAGTGGGTAGAAAAACACAAACAAGTCGAAACCGTCGGCAACCAGTTCACCAAATCCTTTAAATACAGTCATTCCGAAGGTACCGGGATGCTTAACGATGTAACCGGACAACTCTCTCCGGCACAGCGGGCGCTATATAAAACCTTTACCGGTAGCCCGAAATGGAGAGATGGTCGGATTCGCATCTACGAAGCAATTGTCCACCTGATGAACACCGACGAGAAATCCTTCATAGACGAGATTACTTCTGAAACGGAAGGTATCACCGACGCGATGAAGTGTGAGAAGGAGCGGATGAACTTTGGCGACGGCGGGAACACCCCGCTAGCTATCGTTGACGAAGCGACTGCCACCAATCCGTCCGTTATCTCTCTGGCATCTGGCAGCACAACCCAGTATCTACGCCCTGGTATGCCCATCGATTTCCTTAATTCGAGCAACGAAGTTATAGAAAACGCCTCGGGCGTACTGGTCGGGGACATTATCGACGACTATTCCTTTACGCTGGTGCATAGCGTTGCCGCTGCGGGGCTTGCCGCTTTCGCCACATCTTTAAAGGACGCTAAAATATTCCACAAGGGCGGCTACAAGAACGAGTTTTACGGACTGAAAGCTCTTATCGGCACGAATAACAACACTGTGTTAGGTGTAAACCGCGCGCTTTCCGCCGGTGCATGGTTCCGGCCAACGGTACAGTATGTACAGGCTGATGGCAAACTAGGCACTAGCTCGGCCAACGCCGGGGCGAAAGTTCCGAACATTGTTAATATGGTCGGCTTAGTGCAAAAGCTCCTAACGCAAAAGAAAGCTAAGAAAAAGAACCTGGTGTCGTTCGCGACCGCCGGCGTTGCCCAAACGCTCGTTGCCAACAAAATCCAGAACCAAGAGTACATCGAACCGAGCAAGAAAATCGACCTGTGGCCGTACGAAGTCGTCACTTTCAACGGGATTCCGATCCTCTCCGGGAACTACTGCCCAGATAACACTATCTTCATCAACGAGATGTCTGGCATGGTGCAGTTCCTGGCTAAGAAACTCGGATTCTCTGATATGGACGGCAATATGTGGAAATGGGTCAACGACTACGCGGCTTACGAGGCGTTCCTTCTGGAAGGGTACGAACTCGGACACTACAAGCCGTGGCAATGCGCCACCATCTACGACGTGGCTTCGGCGTTCGAAGTCACTCAGCCGAGCAGCGGCAGTAGCAGCGGCAGTAGCAGCTAACCAACAGTAACAAACTAGGGGAGGTTTAGCGCCTCCCCTTTTCATTCGAGGTGATAATATGCAATACGAGTATGAAAGCGCAACCAAACAAGTGCGCGAAGAATTAGATGACCCGTTTCTGAAAGTAGTCTATAACAGCCAAGACCAAGAGTATCAAGTCTTGAAATGGCGGCAAACCGGATGCGATAGAGGATATTACGCCCACCAAATGAGCTTCGACGAATGGGACCGCAGGGCGATAGAAAAACTCAAAGCCGGTCGGTGGAGCAGGATTGACGTCAAAACCCTCTCCCACAACCTGCGCGAACAAAAAGAGAAAGTAGACCGGCAGGGCAAAGAGGAAGTTCGCGAAGCAGGTCGAGAGTTTGGGAAAGACATCTGGAACCATGTGCTGCACCCAAAAATAATTTCGTATCAGAGGTGAGAAAATGACCGGGCAACAGATATATGAAACGGCCCTCGCCTTGTTTGATGAGCCGATAAGGGGCAAGTTCTCAAAACCAGAGTATACAGAAACCATCAAGATAATTTTGAACCAAGGGTATCGGGAGATATGTATTCGCGGGCTATGCGCCAGAGGAACCGGAACAATCGAAACTGCGGTAGGGCAAAAGGAGTATAGCTTTCTTCCCGATTGCGGTGCGGTGAAGTCTATTAAGCGAAACGGCTCGACCTTGCTTTTAATCCGCGAAGATGACATTGAAAACGAGATTACCGCCGCCCCTGTGTCTTACTACCTGGCAATCGACAAGATAGGTTTTGCTCCTATCCCCGACGGGGCTTATTCTCTTGATCTAGTTTATTACAAGAAGCCGACGCAAACCATTGGCATGAACGACAAACCAATCCTCGTTCCCGAAGAATGGCACCATATCTTAGCTTACTTCATGGTCAAAGAGTTTTTCAAAATCGACAAAGGCGACCGTTCGCAAGGATATATCAAGTGGGATTCGATTTACGAGCAGGAACTGGCAAAAATGAAACATTACTACAACGAAGGCATTAACGCCGACCACTACATAGGGGTGAGATGATGGGCAAGCTGGTTATTGGCGACCCGGCGACCGGAGGGTTCTCCGGCGGGGTGCGGATAGGCATATCAAACAACGACCTAAAGCCGAACGAATCCCCCATGATGTGGAACTACTTGATAAGCGATTCGGGGCTGAAAAAGCGGCCTGGGTGTGTGAGCGATAATGAGGTAAGTTTAGGCGATTACCCGATTACCGGACTATACCGGTTCTTCGATGGCAATAACTTTAAAACCTTCGCTAAATGCGGACCAACCGTCTATGACGTAAAGGCAGCCGGAGCGCATACTGAAATAGCTACTGGGCTTAATATGGACGATGAAATTCAATTCGCCTCCTGGTTTGGCAGATATTTCTTCGTTGACGGGAACGACTTATGGAGCGGAACGGACGGCGTTGCAACAAAAGTTACCTTTTTAGACGAAGACGGAACCGCCCTAGGCGGCGAGCTGCCGAAAGGTAAGTCAATCCTCCTACACAACCAAAGGCTATGGCTGACCTACAACGCGGCGCGGCGAACATATGTTTATTTCTCCGAGACAGACTACTACGACCGCTGGCGTTCCCTTGGCTGGGTAGCCTGCGACCGCGACGACGGGAAAAAGATTACCGGGTTTATCGAAGACAGAGACAAGGTAGTTTCCTTCAAACGCAACCAAATGTACTTCATCCTCGGCGACTATACGTTAGGTAATTTAGCCGTAGTCCCCGGCCCTGCTGTCGGTGCATACGACCAAAAGACCATCCTGCGCTGCCCTGACGGGTTTGTACGTTTTTACGGACCGAACGGAGTGTGGCAGTATGCCGACAGCACAGGTGCAGTCAACATCTCCCAAGGTAAAGTAGATGCAGAGCTAAAAAGAATCCCCCAAGCGAGACGAGAGCAGGTTTGCGCGGGGTTTTTCGACCGCTATTATATCCTGTTCTATCCATCGGGGGATGGGGCAAACGACCGGGCATTAGCCTATGATATTTATCTTAATTGTTGGATTCCTCTTCGCGGCTGGAATGTCACGTGTTGCTACAACTTTGAAGATGAAACCCTCCACGCTGGGTGGGCGACGGGAGGGAAGGTAAAGCAATTGTTCGCCGATGTGCGGCACGATGACGGGGAGGAAATCGAAGCGTCCTGGTCGTCGAAGTACTTCGGTCAACCAGGTATTGTAAACGCCTTAGACCGAATTAGGGTTAATGTCAGAACCGGGCAAAGCCTGACCATCAGCTATAACAGCGACCCCGGCGAGAGAACATCGAATACCGTGTCCTTCCATGTCCAGGACATCGGAACCTACTTAGGCGACGACAACCGCCCGGAATTAGTGGGCTTCCAGCTTGGCGATGACAACATCGTTGGTGATGGCGACCTGCTAGTATCTGACGAAGAGCTAGGGCAAGGGCAAGAGGAATACAACGACCGTTTACCGGGCGGCGAGACGTTCCGCGAAATACAATTCATATTGACCGAAAAGAGCACCGAACCGCAAGAGATTGACTTCATCGAGTGCGATTATTTTTCCGTGAGGGAGTGGTGACCATGGCGTTAGTAACTGTTACTGATTTTATACGTGAAATCCTGACTTTTCAAAAGCTGAATGGCAGATTTAATGTATTGAAAAACTTCGTCAACGAACAGTGCGTCCACCAAGACGAGGTGGCGGCTACTGTCGCGGGAAACAAACTAATCAAGCGCGCCGCCAACGGTACGGCAAAAGTAGCGGCTCCGGTCGCAAGCGATGATATTGCAAGGAAGGCGGAAGTGGATGCACACGAAGCAAAACCTGCTCCGCATAGTGGACACGCGACTAAAGCGGAAGTGGATGCGGCATGGAAAGGAAGCGGAACTAAAGCTATTGCGGTGGGGGATAATACAAGCGCAACCGGAGACAACGGCGTTGCCGTGGGAAATGTCGCCAATGCACTCGGAACGGGGTCCGTTGCGGCGGGGGCTAATACAAGCGCAACCGCAAACAACGGCGTTGCCGTGGGATTTGGAGCAGAAGCATCAGAAGGAGAGGTTGGATCGCTGGGAGCTGTGGCGCTGGGGGGTGCAACAAAAGCCGCAGGGGACTCCGTTGCCGTGGGATACGGTACACGAGCAACTGCACGCGCTTCGCTCGCGCTGGGAGTTGGAGCAAGTACGAAAACACCTAATCAAGGAGTCTTAGGAGGCAATCTAAGTACTCACACAAACACATGGCTCGTTCCTGGCTCATTTTCGGTAAGCGGCACAAAAAACTTCGAAATCCCTCACCCCAATCCCGCAAAAAAGGAAACCCATCTTTTGCGCCACGGATCAGTTGAAAGTCCATCACCGGGCGAAACCCTTTATCGGTGGAAGATAGATGCGAAAGAAGACAACAGCACCGTCACAATCCCGTTGCCCGACTATTTTATGCACTTAAATGAGCACGTCCAAATATTTGTAACAGGACAAGGGCATTTCGGCAATGGCTACGGGATATATAACGAAGCACAAGAAGGGTTAGAAATACATTGTAAACTTGCAGGGGAATACAACGTGCTAGCGATTGGAACAAGAAAAGACGATCATCAATCAGTTAAGGATTGGAGCATCAAAGGCGTAGAACGAAGAGTAGATGAAACCTGGAACGGAACAGGCCAAAAGGATTTAAATCAACAATGACAAACTATAATAATCCCCATAAGGAGTTTTAACAAAGTCTAGTGAACAATATGGCGAAATTAATCCAACGCCATAATAACTAGCGTTGTCATATTGGTTAAACCCTGCTCTTAAAGCTAAAAACGAAAGGGGATTAATCTCGATGCCAACTCGGTAATGACTGGTCCAAAAGGCGCTAAAAAGATCATATACTTCAACGGAGACAGTTAGCAACTTCGTAATATAGGCAATCCCTGGACGCACGCTCAAGCCATTATGTAGTAATAGTCCATATCGAAAATGCCCAGATTTGGCAAGATATGAAGCCGAAAGAGTGGGGCCATGATAGTCAGACCGGAGCGATGTAGGCTTGGCATCAAACGTTCCAACGCTAATTCCAACCGCTTCGGATTCAGAAAGCTTATGGGATACTGCAAAGTAAGAGTAAGTCTTATCCCAGTCATCAACATAGCACAAACCGAACCGGTCATACGTCGCCGCAATCGCTGTCCTGTCATAAATATTATCATACATCACCCCATCCTTCGCCCAAACCATTGCCGCTGGATTCCAATAACTAGCCGTCGCATCATCAGATATAGCAACCCC
>ENA-UOOK01006366-UOOK01006366.1-fermentation-metagenome-genome-assembly--contig:-NODE-6366-length-11353-cov-3.447778_pt1 | contig 11353 bp, 7 predicted proteins | sample MGYA00245777_ERZ724023 | MGnify/ENA primary metagenome ERZ724023 (study PRJEB28704, sample SAMN03018312) | fermentation metagenome | biome: anthropogenic terrestrial biome; feature: soil; material... | reverse complement strand
TCTCCAAGCACGATGCTTGCATGAGATGCGGCCGGGAAAATGCAAGATGAGTCGCCGCTGATTCGCAACCAGGCTCCGGCAGACGGAGTTTGCAGCGTACTACTTTGCAGCGTACTACTTTGCAGCATACTACTCCACTTTCCGCAGCACCATCTTGTCCACCTTCAGGACAATCCCTTCTCCGGCGTAGATCCGGAACTCCAGGTCCTCCGCATCCTGATCCAGGACAAAGGACACGGTACCGTCCAGCTTTTCGACTTGGGTAAACTCCGTCAGATCCCTTACGGTCAATACCTGCGCGCCCCTGTTATATGCAATATCGATAAAGGCATTTGCAGCGCCGCCATCCTGAACGGCGCTATCCTCTCCGGCAGCCGCATCCGATTCGACATTCCCTGCGGCACCTTCGTTGATATCATTCGCACCCGTATCGTTTCCATCGGCATCTGTATCCGGTAATCCCCCGGGCAGGGTGCCCGAGAAAGACAATTCATATGTGCCGGCTGCAAGCGGAGTATAGTTGCCGTACAGGACAAAACCGGCCTGTCCATTGGACGCCATGCTCTCCCCTTCCGGGCTCCCGTTCTGTGTCAGAAAATCGGAGGTCAGACTGTACGTATAATACAGGTTTCCGGAGGAATCGTCAAGGCGTCGGATCGCTGCGTCGTAGTCCCGCCGGATCAGCTTCTCCGGATAATATCCCCGGCTTTCCTCCGGATACAATCCGGTCAGTTTGTGGCTGCTGATAAGATCCGCCGATATTCCTCTCTGGAACAGAAGATTGACCTGAGTGGAATTCGGCCAGCCGATCCCATAAACCGGTCCTTCCTCCCGTATAAAATTCGCCATGGGCTCGGAAAGGCCTTCTTCCTTCAGAATATATACTTTTTCTCCATTGATATAGGTCAGGGGAGATGCCAATTGCACATTATCCGTAAAGACCAGATCCTCCTCCGGTATCGTCCCGGCCATTGCCCCGGCCACTTCCTCAAACTGCCTGCCATATCCTTTCAGCATGCTCTGAAAGAGAAACAAGCCGGATTGCGACAGCAGAAAGACGAAGATCATACCGGTTACCGCAATTTTGACCCAGCGGTTCAGTCGCTTTCCTTCTATCCTTGTCTTTTGTATCCCGTATACCGCCATGAGAAGAACCGCCGGAATATTGACCGTGATCCATCTTCGGGACGCCCACGGATGATCCGGAGTAATACTGGGTCGGTAGATATAGATCAGAATACTGGCAATGGCGATGCTCAGAAAGATCAGCCAGGGGTGGATCCCCTTATTCCGTATGATATGGTATAGTCCCAGCAAAGCAAACAGCATGGCGATCTGGGGGACATAAAAACCAAATTCCAACAGGGAATGCGCCTTGAAATACTCCTCCGTACCGATCTCAAAACCGCCGGTAAAGTAAAGCGGACGGATAAAGGAAGCGAACAGGAACAGGACAAACAGGGCAAAAGCGGCCCACTGCGGAAACCTGCGCCGTTTCAGCCGCATAATGTGGAAAAGCAGCGGACGGCAACGTTCCGGCTTTCGGTTGATGAGTAACCGACGGATGAGAGCGGCAAAGGGAATCAGCAGGAAAAATACAAAATTTGCCAACAGCAGGATCTTCAGGGAACCGTCCCTCCACAGGTGATGATAGTAAGGATAGCGGAAAAAATATCCATACAGGACGGACAAGCCCATTAATACCGTATACCAGAATGACGCAAGGCAGAACAGTCCGGCTTTTTTCCGGTTAACCAGCAGGATATATGCCGTGCAGAGAAAAATGCCCAATCCGAAGATGTAACTGTCGATCCGGTTGAAGCAGCTGAGTCCCAGCAGAATGCCGCTGACAGAAGCCGCGATCCGATCGCTCCGGCGATATCCTTCTGAAAAAGCCGCCAATGCGGAGAAGAACAAAAACTGGGACAGGATCTCCGTCTGGGTAATGCGGGCATTCCAGATCTGGGACGGATTCACCGCCAGCAGCAGAGTCGCCAGCAAAGCACCCTTTCGTCCGATCAGACCTTTGGCAAAGGCGTAGAAGGCCAACAGGGACAGAACCGCCAAAAGGGCATTGATCCTCAGTGCGCCTGCCAGACCGGCCAGGGAATACCCGATTGCCAGAACACTGGGGAACATAGGAAGAAACTGGGGGATGACCCTCCCCGGGTCGGAAGAGACACCCTGCTCCAGGGCGGAATAGAAACCCGGATATCCGACACGGATCACATCCTGCAGCTTGCCATAATTGTCACTGATAAAATCATCATGGATATAAAGCCCGCCGGTTCTCTGGATGTAAGCGCCCTGAATGGCATATACCCCGGGATCCCTCCCGCCGATGATATATTCCGTAGGACAGGAAACATAGAGGAAGAGAGCCGCCAGGCACAGCAGGAGGATCCATAGATGATGCAACTCCAACCTTTTCGTTCCCTTACGGATAGGGGATGCGATCCGCTTTTGCCTGCCCGCCTTGTTCACCAACCGGATGACAAGCAGGATTATCCCCTCAAGAACTGCCGTCGCCGCCAGAATGAGATTCAGATTCGCCAGGCTGTATTCCCCGATGCCGGTCAGGCCCAGGGCGGCAGTCGCGGTCCAGACGAACATGCCGGATACCGCGGCGAAAAGAACTGCCGGAAGGCTTTGATCCTTCCGTATTCCGGCAAGAAGAAAACAGAGCAGCAGGGTACAGGCCGGCAGCAGTATTATGAAGGTAACTCTCATGGTTTCCTCATCATCCCCCCAAAGGCCGGAAAATCAATGCGATCGGATCTCATCCAGGGTCCGGTCGATTATTTTTTTGTATCTGGCCATTACTTTATCCCAGGTGTAGTTTTCATGGACATATTTTAAGTCGTTCTGTTTCATTTTTTCGTAAATATCTTCTCTGGCAAACAAATATCCGATGCATTCCGCAAACTCATAATAGTTGTTATAATAAAGCCCGCCGTTGCTGCGAATGCAATGCCCCTTCAGCACATCGCACTTTCCGTTGACCAGTACCGGTACTCCCAGGGCCATGCTTTCCAATACCGACATGGAAAGGCTCTCGAAAAAGGATGGCAGGATGTGCAGTCTGGCCGCTGCCATACCGTTGATCTTGTCTTCCTCACTGACAAAACCGAGAGGCAGAATGTCCTTGTCCTTTGGGATTGCCATGACCGGCTTTCCCATGAGGACCAGCTTCAGATCCGAAGGAACTTCCTTCTTCATCCTTAAAAAGAACTCAAACAGGTGGTCGCAGCCCTTGGACTCGTCGATTCTTCCCGCATACAGGAGAAAGGGGGCTGAGATCCCGTATTTCTCCCGGAACTGCTCCGGGTACACCTTATCCGGCATGTTGATCCCGATTCCGACCGTTTCGGAAGGCTTTTTGCCGTTTTTGAATTTTTTGTTGACAAAGGCCTTTTCCTCTTCCGTCAGATAGATCATTGCGGCAGGCAGCCGGAAGGTCGATTCGAAGATCCTGAGGTAGATCGGCCTTTCATCGTGGGCAGTGGGGATCAGAACGCTTTTTTCCGGTACCTCCTGAAGGCCGAAATAGGAGGTATAATAAAGATAGGTCATGAAAAGGAACAAATCGTAATGATCCTTATTTTCCTTTATATAACGGACCAACCGGGGGCAGTAAGGGCCCTGGGCTTCCATCCAGCGGATACCGTCCCCTATGGTTTCATTTCGCTTCGCATAGACTTCGCCGGCGAGAGCGGCAAAGGCATCCTGATCCCTTTCCCGATCCACCGGAAAGCGCCGGACCCGGACTCCGTCCACCGTGTTGCTGCCTTCCCTGTATTCATTTTTCCATGTTACATAATCGATCGCACAGGTGGTCAGTACCTCCACATCATAAAGGGCGGCAAGCCTTTCCGTCACCAGCTTTGCATACAGCTCGGCGCCCCCGTTTACCTCTCTGCCGTATCGTTGTACCACCACCGCAATCCGTTTTTTATCCATTCTCAACACCCAGCATTTTCGTAAAATAATCCTTCGCCAATCCCGCCACCCGTTCATAGGAAAAGTCCCTCAGACGCTCCCTCTGGCCATGGATCAGCGAGGCTCGGAGGGCGTCATCGCGGATGACCCGGTCCATGACCCCTGCCGTTAAAGGATAGTCCTTTTCTGTCAGCAGGACTCCCGCTTCCTTCAGCGTGTAAGGTATGGCCGCTTCCTTGTAAGCGATGATCGGAACATCAAAGTACATGCTCTCAATGAGGGGCACGCAGAAGCCTTCGTGTTCGCTCATGGACAAGAGCAGATGGGCTTTCCGATAATAGGCCAGGATCTGCTCGAAGGGCACCTTGCCCGTAAAGAAGACATCCTCCAGCTCCAGGCTTTTCACCAATGCCCGGAGTGCGTTGCAGTAGGTCTCCATACCATTGAAGGACCCCACCAGAAACAGCCTGCTGTCCTTGTCAAAGTACCTCTTGTAATAGTAGAAGCACTTTATCACGTCTTCCTGCTTTTTGTTGGGTACGATCCTGCCAAGAAAGAGGATGTTGACGCGCCCGTCGGACAGGCGTTCCATCAATGCCTCGTCCGGCTCTTTCTCATAGTCCGCATAAGGAATCAGAATGGGCAGCTCGGACACGTTCCGATAGCCCAGTTCCCGAAGCTCACGACAGTTGTATTCGGAAGCCCCGAGGCAGTAGTCATACATCCCCTTCGCCTTTCCGAGCTGCTCCCGGGCTTCCCGGCAGGCGGCGGCATAAACTGTGCTGTATCCGGCAAAAAAGTGTTCCGGAGTCACGTTATGATACATCATAACCCTGGTTATGCCCTTCTGCCTTCCGATATCAAATATCATATCGGAAGCCGTTGCCATATGGTAAACAACGACATCCCGCGTTCCGGAGGAATACTCCTGATATTCCCGGACGGCGCCCTTCAATCGGGGATGAATGTTCCGGGCATAAAGCTCGCTTTCCAGTCCCATGCCGCGGAATACCTCCCGCAAGGCAAGGGCGTGGCTGCTTGCCGCATCCCCAAAGTTGATATCCGGAATGACCTGGTCGATTCTCCCAGCGGTGCTCTTCATATCCCTCACCCCTCATCAAATTTCCGACAGAAACCGGCCGAAGGCCTCTTTATGCAAGGCTGCCACCCTGTCATAGGAAAAATCGGCAAGACGGTTTTTTTGCTCCCGTATCACGGCAGCCTGAAATTCCTTGTCCCGGACCACCTTGTCCATCAAAGCGGCAATCTGGGGATAATCCTTTTCATTCACCAGGATGCCCGCGTTTTTCAGGGTATAGGGTACGGCTGCCGCCTTATATGCGATGATCGGCACGTCAAACAACATACTCTCGATCAAAGGGACGCAAAACCCTTCATGCTCGCTCATGGACAGAAATACATGAGCCGTGCGGTAATAGGCCAGGATCTCATCGAACGGCACTTTGCCCGTAAAAGAAACAGCCTCACCGAGCCCCAGCCTTTCCACCAGCCTCCCGAGTCCTCCCCGGTACAGTTCCATTCCGGCATGGGAGCCCACCAGAAACAAGCGGCTGTTGTTGTCAAAGTATTTATTGTAGTAATAAAAGCTCTTGATCACGTCTTCCTGCCGTTTGTTGGGCGCGATCCGTCCAAGGAACAGAATGTTGGTGCTCCCGTCGGACAGGCGGTCCATGACCGGCCCGCTCGGTTTTTTGCCATAATCGGCATAAGGGATCAGAATCGGCAATTCCTTTACGTTCCGATAGCCCATTTCCCGAAGCTCGATACAGTTATACTCCGAATCCGCAAACACGCAGTCAAAGGTATCCTTCAGCATAGCCAGCTGCTCCCGGCCCGATCGGACCAGATCATAGCTGCTCCGGTTGTATCCGCGGAAAAACTCCGGCGGGGTGATATTGTGATAGATCATCACCTTCGCCCGTGCCGTCACATCCCTGACCTTGCAGGACAACGGACTGCCGGTGGACATGTGATAGATCAGGACGGTGTCCTTGCCGGGATTCCATTTATCGATCCTTCGAACGGTCTTCGTCAGGGACGGATGGATATGCTCCGACCAGATCTGGGCATCGTACCCCATTTCCTTCAGGATGCCCGACAGGGCAAGGGCATCATTGCTGACTGCGTCGCCGAAAACGATGGCAGGTAATATCTGATGTATTTTAATCATGGGAAATCGGACCGCCTACTTCCATCCTATTATTGCATAATCCTGCGCTCCGTACAGCAAACGGTTGAGCCGGTCGATGCCCTTGTTGACCTCTTCTTCATTTCCCAGTCCGCTGCCGCTCAGCTTGGGCAGCTTTTCCTCCAACTCGGAAAAGTAGATCGTCTCGACCTCCCGGAAGCCCTGGGATTGCAGGATAAATTCCAGTGTCAGGGGATGGACCGGCTTATTGTGGGACATATCCAGGTAGAAGGAATTTGCAAAAATTGCCAGACAAGTCGGGTTCGGTGTTTCCATAATGATGACACCGTCCGCTTTCAGCTTTTCATGGGCCAGGCGGGCCATCTGAACGATCTCTGCCGGCTGCATATGCTCCACGACCTGTCCGAGATAGATCCCTTCCAGGGTGTCCGCCTCCAGCCGGTTCAAATAACTCACCGCATCACCGTATTCCACCGGCAGCCCTGCCTGACGGCACAATGCCACCATACTCTCATTCAAGTCGATGCCTTTCACCCCGGTTTTCCCCGCCTCCAGCATCAGTTCGACGAATTCTCCCCTGCCGCAGCCGATATCCAGAATCCGATTCTTTCCCTCCAGGTATTTCAGATAGCGCTTCTGACTTTCCTTTATGGTATCCCGGCCGCCGCGATACATCTGTTCAAAGGTCATATAATCGATCCCGGTGTCCTGAGGATTGTGGACGGCCGGTGCCGTATCCACCTGGGCGGAACCTGCCGATAGCCCTGCCGGCGACGATTCCGCCGGATTGCCTGCCGGAATCGGATTGGCTGCATCCGCCGGGGAAGACGGAACCGATCGGGATGGAGCTGCATGGTCATCCGACGATTGTCCTGTCGATTGGGATGCAGGGCCGGGCTGCTGCAAGAAGTGGGAGGAGCGATTTGCATTCTGCAGGGACTGCAGCGATTTAAGAGACTCCTCCAGAGCACTGAGGCGTTGTCCCGCAAAAACACCCAGATCCTTGTTTTGCCTGGAAGTATGGTTCAGACCTCTTACATTTTCTTCCATCATATAGATCCGCCTCTGGATGTCCTCGTTGTATTTGGACATAGGATTCAGTTTCTCCACCAAATCCTCCAATATGGTCAACTTCTTTTCCAACGCATCCACTCTTGCGGTATTGTAATACATATATTTCCGGATATCATTCAGAGCCCGGACCGTGCAGGCGGCAAACTGCCGCGACTGGTCCGCAACGGGAGCCACATACCACCTGAGAAGCTTCCGGACCACCTTCTTGCCGAAAACAATCAGGCTGCCGATAACCTTCCGATGGGAGGTAATGGGCATCTCCGCGCTGATTTCCCACTGGCTGTTTACCGCCCGTATATTTTCCTCAAAACTATTGGTATCAAATGATGTCAGGTCAGCACCCAGGCTTTCCAGTACCAGGGTGCCCATATCGGGAAAATCAACGGGTTCTATGCCCTTGTCCCTGATTTTCTGCCGGATTTCGTTCATGATCGCCTCGACATCGATGTCACCGGAGTTGATTTCCACAATGTTCTTTTCCTTATCCATCTTTTCACCCGCCATCCATATTTCATGATCCTCAATCTATGATCCATTGGTGTTCCTGCCTTGCAATACCCGTGTCCTTTACCGGAGAAGTCACGGCGAACTCATATAGGTTTTTGCGATAATCATAGGCTCGTCCGTCCTCCGCGTGGGATGCGACATCCAGGAAATATTTTCCCTCGATGAGGGTGATCTTGTCAATATTGCACTGTATCTTGCCCTTGCTGTTTATCGTTTTTATTTTCAGCCCGTCGATCCGGGTATTGGTGCCATAGCACGGAATCCCGTCCCGATCGGAGATACCGATGCCGAATACATATTCGTCCGTTTTCGTATGGCTGACATACTCGATCTCGATCCGGACCGGCTCACCGTATGCAAAGCTGTACTTCTGCTCCCCATTGGAATCCAGCAGCCGCACATTGGCGATCTCGACTTCTTTTCCTCCCCAGCGGTTCGGGTCATTTTCCGGTCTGCCCGTTTCCGGATCGGCCTCCTTCGCCTCTCCGTCGGACCCGGCATGGTGCCGCCCTTCTTTCCGGACCTGCTCCCGCTTCAGGATATCCTCCTGCTTCCGGTTCATGAACTGCATGTATCGGTCGATGACCATTTTCGTATTGCCGGTTGCCTGTATGGATCCCTCGCTGAGCCATACCGCCTTGTCGCAGATCTTTTCAATGCTGGAAAGGTCATGGGATACGATCACGATGGTAGTCCCCTGTCTTTTCAGGTCCCGTAAACGATCATAGCACTTCTTCTGGAAATTCACGTCGCCCACCGCCAGGATCTCATCAATCAGAAGGATGTCGGCATTGACGTTGATCGCAACAGAGAAGGCCAGGCGCATATACATTCCCGAGGAGTAGGTCCGCACGGGGGTATCAATGAACGGGGACAGCTCGGAAAAGGTGATGATATCATCCAGCTTCCGGTCGATATCTTCCTTTGTCAGGCCGAAAATGGAGGCATTCATATAGATATTCTCCCGGCCGGTCATGTCCGGATGGAATCCGGCTCCCAGTTCCAGCAGGCTGGACACCTTTCCCCTGATGTCGATGGTGCCCTTATTCGGGTAAATGATCCGCGTCAGAAGCTTTAAAAGCGTGCTTTTCCCCGAGCCGTTCTCCCCCAGCAGGCCAACGGATTCTCCCTGCTCAACGCTTAAATTCACGCCTTTCAATACCCATCGTTCCTCATAATGGTTCCTGCCCCGGAACAGGATCCGCTCTTTCAGCGTGCTTCCCTTGTCGTGATAGATCCGGAAACTCTTCCAGACGTCGGATACCTTGATGACTTCCAAATTATATCTCCTCCGCAAAATTTTTCTGCAGCTTCCGGAACACCTGATGGCCGAATATCGTCAGAAGCACCCCGGTGGCCAGGTTGATCCCCAGTATGGTGAAATCCGGTGCCTTTCCATAGTACAGGATATCCCGGAATGCCAGGGTAATAGGAGTCATGGGGTTCAGGAAGAACAGTTTGAGGAACTTTGCGGGGATCATATCCACCTGATAGATGACGGGGGTAAAATAAAACCAGGCCATAGTCACGATCCCAAGGATGTGTTCCAGATCCCTCACATAGACGTTGAGGGCGGAAAACAGCAGGGAAAAACCCAGAGTCATCACATAAACGGCCAGCAAAACAACGGGCAGGCAGACAATGGCCGGCGTGATCCCGATCCCGCTGATGAATAAGGCAATGAAAACGATGACAAAACTCAGGATCAGGTTGACGAAACCGGATGTCACCACGGATATCGGTATGATCTCCCGCGGAAAAAAGATCTTTTTAATCAGTTCCTTATTGTTGATGATGCTTCCCGTACTGCCAATCAGGGAGTTGGAAAAAAAGATCCACGGAAGCAGTGCGACAAACAGGAACATGGCGTAATTTTTTATATCGAAACGCATGATGGTCGTAAAAATAACGGTATAGACCAACAATTGAAGCAGCGGATTGATAAAGGTCCACAAAAATCCGAAAAAGGAACCCTTGTACCTGGTTCTGAGGTCTTTGCGGACCAGGTTCTTCAGCATTTCCCGATACTGGTACAGTTCCATTATATCCTTCAAAGTCTGATATCCCCTCATTTCCGATTTCCGGTTGATTCTGCCGGCCGGTCAACCGGTTCCTTCCGCCGGCTGGCGGTTCAATCCACCAGCCGGTCTATTCTGCCGGCGGCCGGATAAATCCGCCTGTCTCCGCTCCGCTGTCGATTACGTCTGAAAGACTCCGTCATTGCGGCAATAGAGCGTTTACAGTCGAATCGTAGTTATTTTATCATAACCGGCACCGTATGGCAAACGATCATGTTCTGTTCGATTATGTTCTGTTCCACTGCAAAAGTCGTACCGCTGCAAGAACGACGGATGCCTCAGCCTCGGTTGCTGAATCAGCCGACGAAATCGCAGCATTTTCCCGGCAAAAATAACACGAGGTCATTTTTAGCATCTCCAGGCACGATGCCTGCATGAGATGCGGCCGGGAAAATGCAAGATGAGTCGCCTGCTGATTCGCAACCAGGCTTCGGCGGACGAGTTTTTGCAGTGAAATCAAAAATTCACTTGCAACACAAAACCTTCTATAGTATAATACATTTCGAAGAAAAGTAGGAGGAAAGCCTATTATCGGTGCGGGTCCTTTTTCGGCCCGTACGGCAAAAACTTCCTTTGACCATTCCCTGCTTTGTTTCGCGAGGCAGGGAAGCGAATGCCATACGGACAGCTAGGTCAAATGCCGGTTGGCAACTTTCGTTGCCTTATTGATTGAGCCAATGCTCAAATTTTATAAGTTGGTTACTTAAAACCGTGTGCTTCCCGCACATTACACTTGTGAAACAATCAATAAGAGTAGTAAAAGTAAGTTCTTGCTATATAGACTCTGATCTCTGCTTTTTGAATAAATAACAACGGGCTGTTCCGTGTTCTTCCATCGCCCGTTTGAAATAAAACAAAATCAGTGAAACCGGGACTCAAGTGTAAAAAAGCGGCGCGCGTCGTTTTTACCCTTGAGTTTTTTGTTTTTGATTTGGATAAAATACATCAGAAATCAGGTGACGATATGGAAAATAAGCTGAAAATATATGGATTCAACAATTTGACCAAAGCCCTCAGCTTCAACATTTACGATGTCTGCTACGCCAAGGGGGAGCGGGAACAGCGGGATTATATCGCCTATATCGACGAGCAGTACAATTCCGAGCGTCTGACCGGTATCCTGGAAAAAGTCACCGAAATGATCGGCGCCCACGTGCTGAACATCTCCAAACAGGATTACGATCCCCAGGGCGCCAGCGTAACCTTTCTGATTGCGGAGGAATCCATGCTGGCAGGCCGCCGGACGCAAAGCCGGGCGGATCTGACGGGCGAAACCATGGTGGCGCATCTGGATAAAAGCCATGTGACGGTCCATACTTATCCGGAATATCATCCCGACACTTGTTTGGCCACCTTTCGGGTGGACATCGACGTTGCCACCTGCGGCGAGATCACGCCGCTGAGCACTTTGGATTATCTGATCGGCAGCTTTGATTCCGACATCATCACCATGGACTACCGGGTACGCGGTTTTACCCGGGATGTTACCGGAAAAAAGCTGTTCCTGGATCATAAAATAACATCGATCCAGGATTATATCGATGCCGGGACACGGAACAGGTATGACGCCATCGACCTGAATGTG
>ENA-UOOK01006365-UOOK01006365.1-fermentation-metagenome-genome-assembly--contig:-NODE-6365-length-11355-cov-93.649823_pt1 | contig 11355 bp, 11 predicted proteins | sample MGYA00245777_ERZ724023 | MGnify/ENA primary metagenome ERZ724023 (study PRJEB28704, sample SAMN03018312) | fermentation metagenome | biome: anthropogenic terrestrial biome; feature: soil... | reverse complement strand
GAGCACGACCTTGCCAAGGTCGGGGTCGCGGGTTCGAGTCCCGTCTTCCGCTCCAGGTCCGCTCGGATGGTGGAATGGTAGACACGCAAGACTTAAAATCTTGTGGCCATTATAGGCTGTGCGGGTTCAAGTCCCGCTCCGAGTACTCTGAAAGGCTGCAAATCTATTGATTTGCAGCCTTTTATGTTTCTCCGTGGCGCCAAAGGGGCGCCCAGCTCAACGCAACAAAAACTTTAAACATCTTTAACGGTCGTATAATAATTTGAGGGAAAATTCCCAATATTTTCCTTTTTATCGTTATTTTTGCCAATGATGTTATTTTGAAATAATTCATGGAATCATTTTTTCTCCGCCAAGTTTTGCCATTGCATTCTTGAGTCTGTTCCAAAAACCCCATTTTACCAATTTCACCCCCTTTACAAGGTGTTGTGAATGGGGTGTTTTTCAAGAAAAAGACTTATCAGAGCGGACTCATTCTTTAAAATATAAATTATTGCCACTTTATTACAGCTATATTAATAACCAGACAACTTCTAATTTTGGTGTCGAACTTAATCTTTATCGACATTCATCGTTACACCCTGCATGGAGTGTAAGGTTTAGGGATTAATCTTAATATGGCTCTTGCACGCTTTGATCTCTAATGCTTTAACTTTTGTTCCTTTATGCTGTGGAATATTTTAAACCATGTATAACTCACCATCATTGCCAATCCAGAAGCAGTAAGTATAGCCAGCTTGGCCGTGTCGCGGAGCATTGTGTTTCCGGGAAATGCCAGGTTCGACACGAAGATTAACATCGTAAAGCCTATTCCCGCAAGTATTCCAATTCCAATAAATTGAAACCGGTTTACAGGAGTTGCCAACCGCACAAGCCTTAGTTTGGTTAAAATAAATACAGCCAGAGTGATACCCAATGGTTTCCCAAGGAATAATCCTGAAATAATGCCCAGTGATAAGGAAGATCCAAAGTTGGCAATCGATTCAGATGGCTGCAAGACTGCCTGTCGTGAGCTCATCGTTGATAATTAATATACTCCAAAATCAGTGTAGGAGAAAACTGAAATCGTCTTCATTTGATAGCTCCAGAGGTTCCTGACCATATTTGAAGATACGTGCTTTTCGGTTTCCTGCAAGTGTCAGCTCTTCATCTTCGAGGAGAAGCATGGTGCCTTCACGCAGGCCCACAACGTATATACTCCTGTTTACTTCAATGAACTCTTTTATTCGTGTTTCGCGGGTCTCGCCACCGTGGTTTGCGGGATGATCGTCAAGATAATGAGGATTAATCTGAAATGGTATCAGATTAAGCGTCTTAAACTTTTCAGGCTCCACAATAGGCATATCGTTGGTTGTCATAAGAGTAGGACAGGCAATATTTGATCCGGCACTCCATCCGATATACGGAGTCCCCTTTTTTACTTTTTTACGGATCGCTTTTGTTAACTTGTTATTCTGAAGCATTTTCACCAGTTGCCATGTGTTCCCGCCTCCAACTACTATTGCATCGGCGTTCTCAATAGCCTCCACCTGATTTAAGAAGCGATGGATGCTTGTAACATGATGCCCTATCTCGGCAAAACGTGTGTTTACTTTCTCTTCATACTCTTCAAACGAAAATGTGACAGCAGCGTAAGGGATGAAAACGGCATTTATTGCTTTTTTACCCAGAAATTCTTTAATATGGTTTTTGGAATATTCCAAATATCCTTCTCCTGGATTTGTTGAGTTGCTGATTAATAGGAGTTTCATTGTAATTATTTTTTCAATTAAAATGCAAATGTAATAAAATGAAGTATGAAAATTGTTGTTTTAGCGATGAATAACGTACTTTTGCAAGTAATTTTATTTAAAAAAATAACTGTGGAACAAATTTTACAAAAAATCCGCACCGATTTACGTTTGTCCATGAATGGTGTCATTGCCTCCAGTATGAGGAGTAAGGGGATTGACTTCCGGATGATTTTTGGTGTGGAGATACCCAAGCTAAAACAGATTGCAGCCAGTTACAAATCTGACAAGATACTGGCGGAAGCGTTGTGGGAAGAGGATGTACGTGAGATGAAAATACTGGCAACCATGTTGTTCCCGCCCGATAAGCTTACTAAAGAAGCAGCTGATAGATGGGTAACCGGAATTGTTAATCAGGAGATTCGCGAACAGATATGTAAAAATCTTTTCCAGGAGGTCGATTTTTCTGATGATTTAGTCAGGGAATGGGCTAGGAGCGATGATGAAAGTGTACGTACTACAGGTTATTGGTTGTTTGCAAGATTGTGCATCATTCGCTCCGAATCTGTACATGGGATAGATATGGATGAGTTGCTGGAAGATGTTATAACCGACTTAAGAGGAGCATCACTGTTTTTGCGTCAATCGGCTTTGAATGCATTGAAATTTTACGGTAGAATATCACATGGCAACGCAGAAAAAATTCTGAGCAGTGTTGTGTCTTTTAAAAATTCCGATATCATACCAGAACGGGAGATGTTCGATCAGCTTCGATTTGAATTCGGATATTATAGTTAGCCTTTGTAATTCTTTTTGATAAAAAACATAGACAGGAACAGGTTCAATATCAGGAATCCACCGCTTCCGGCGAAGAAGAATCCTTTCCATTTAGGAAAAACTAATAGTGACACCACTGAAAATATTGCAATAATTGCAATAATAATCCACATTACAGTAAATATTGTTTTTTTCTGTGTCATCGTATCTCACTTTTTTACAAAAATAATAAAAAATATTCAGCCAAGCTCCATTTTTTATCCAATTCGTGGTAAATGATTTTCAATCATGATGATAAGGCTCGTTGTTTAAAATGGTTAAAGCCCTGTAAAGCTGTTCTGTAAAAACAAGCCTGACCATTTGGTGTGTAAAGGTCATTTTAGAGAGTGAAAATCTCTCATTTGCTTTATCGTACATATCTTGTGAAAATCCATAAGGGCCTCCAGCAATAAAAACCAGTCGTTTATGAACGTAGTGTGTTCTTTTTTCTATGAATCCGGCAAACTCCACAGAAGAGTACTGTTTGCCTTTATCATCGAGTAAAACTATATGATCTGATGGCTGCAGTAGTTTAAGTATACTGTTTCCCTCTTGTATCTTTTGTTCTTTTTCAGAGAGGCTTTTCGTGTTTTTAACATCAGGTACGGTCTTTATTTCGAACTCAATGTAAAAATTCACTCTTCTGTTATACTGCTCTATAATTTTTGAGAAAAAAGGATCATCCGTTTTTCCTACAGATATTAAAATGATCTTCAACCTCTTATTGAAATATTATATGTTAGACAGTTAAAATTAGAGTAGCTGGTCCCATGCTATCATAAAGTTTCTTGTTTTTTGTAGTATTGCATTGAAAAATGCGCTAGAAGCATGAAAAAAGCCTTTATAGGCACAAAGTTAGTTGATTATTTTGTATTTTTGCGCTGTTATTAACGTGAAATTATAACAAAAAGGGCATTTGCGTTGTTTATTGTGAAATGTCTCTATTTCGTTTTTATGATGGAAGAAAAAGAATTGGTTCATAACCTTATTAAATTGGCTTTTGCCGAAGATATTGGCGATGGAGACCATACCACCCTGTGCAGTATTCCCGATACGGAAACTGGACAATCGAGACTGTTGATAAAGGAAGATGGTGTTCTTGCAGGCGTGGAAGTGGCCAAAGAGGTTTTTAATATATTCGACCGGGATTTGCGGGTGGAAGTTTTTATACATGATGGTACGCATGTCAAACCGGGCGATGTTGCGTTTGTTGTTTCAGGCAAGGTGCGGTCGATTCTTCAAACTGAACGCCTGGTGTTAAACCTAATGCAGCGGATGAGTGGCATTGCTACCATCACAAATAGTTATGTAAAGTTGCTGGAAGGTACCGGTACCAAGGTGCTCGACACCCGAAAAACCACACCAGGCATGCGTATATTTGAAAAGCAAGCAGTAAAGATCGGCGGAGGTGAGAATCACAGAATTGGTCTTTTTGACATGATACTTCTTAAAGACAATCATGTTGATTTTGCGGGGGGAATTGAAAAAGCTATTACCGGCGCTCATCAGTACCTGAAAAAAAATAATAAAGAACTTAAAATTGAAATTGAGGTAAGGAATCTTGATGAACTGGAAGAGGTTCTTAGAGTAGGCGGCGTAGACAGGATAATGCTTGACAATTTCAACCCCGAAAAGACCAGGGATGCGGTGAAAAGAGTTAACGGACTGGTTGAGCTTGAATCATCAGGAGGAATTACCATAGAGACAATTCGCGAATATGCCGAAACAGGTGTGGATTATATATCTGTTGGCGCATTGACTCACTCGGTGAAGAGTCTCGACATGAGTTTGAAAGCAGTTTGACAAGGTGCGTGGTGAGTCTGCGGCTTGTACTCACCCCAGTAAGCAGGTAATCAGATATGGTTATCTAAAACTTTTTGTTATAAAAAAATAATCGATGAAACAAAACGAAAATAAACAGGAATTGCTTGATAAAAGGTATATGCGTATGGCTTTTATCTGGGCAGAGAATTCGTACTGTAAGCGCAGGAAGGTAGGTGCTCTCCTGGTGAAAGATAAAATGATAATTTCCGACGGTTATAACGGAACGCCGTCAGGTTTTGAAAACGTATGTGAAGATGAGAATGATATTTCCAAACCATATGTGCTTCATGCAGAGGCAAATGCTATTACAAAGGTGGCTCGTTCGGGGAACAGTAGTGATGGGGCAACACTTTATGTAACCTCATCACCATGTATTGAATGTGCCAAGCTGATAATACAGGCCGGAATAAAAAGGGTTGTATATTCCGATTCTTACAGGCTAAGTGATGGAGTTGATCTTTTGAAAAGGGTGAATATTGAACTTGTTTCGGTAAATATTGATAAATAAAGAAAGGGATTGAATGGATTCAGAAAAAAAAATACGGACATGGTTACCTCTTTGTCTTGGTATCGGAATTGCACTGGGAATATTTATAGGAAGTAAATATGGGCAATATGGAAGATCAGGCGGGGTGGAAGGTTCCGGTAAAATTGACGCAGTGTTGAACTATATCCGTGAATCATACGTAGATACAGTCAATATGCGTCAACTTGTGGAAGATGCACTGCCAAATATTATACATGAGCTGGATCCACACTCCGAGTATATTTCGGCTGCAGATATGAAGAGGGTTAATGAAGACCTCGAGGGCCACTTCTCTGGTATAGGCGTCAGTTTCTATGTATTAAAAGACACAATTGTGGTTACGGGCATTGTACCCGGAGGCCCTTCTGAAGCAGCCGGTATTAAGCCGTGGGACAGAATTGTGGAAGTGAACGATTCTCTGGTTGCAGGGAAAAAGATCCAGAACGAAGATGTATTGAAGGTCCTTCGTGGTGAAAAAGGCTCTGAGGTGAAACTGGGAATAAGAAGGGATAATGGCAACGACTTGCATGAAATAACCGTTACCCGTGGCGATATTCCGATGAGCAGTGTGAATGCATCCTATATACTTAGGGATAAAATAGGTTTTATCAAGCTTGGAAGGAACTTCGGATTTAATACATTCAGCGAATTTATATCAGCTATTTCAAAGTTGAAAAGTCAGGGAGCTTCATCTTTTATAATTGATTTGAGAGGAAATGCAGGTGGTTCACTTGAAATTGTGGTAGCCATGATTAACGAGTTTTTAAATAAAGGCGAACTAATAGTTTATACGGAAGGGCGGAGTTTCCCGCGGACCGACAATTACGCCAACGGCTCTGGGACATGCAAAAATGATGATGTGGTTGTGCTTATTGATGAGTTAAGTGCTTCGGCAAGTGAAATCTTTGCCGGTGCCATTCAGGATCACGACAGGGGGTTGGTAATTGGCAGACGCTCATTCGGAAAAGGACTGGTACAGAGCCAGCGTAATTTCCCTGACGGATCGGCAATAAGGCTCACCGTTGCCAGATATTACACAGCATCAGGCAGATCCATTCAGCGCGGGTATGAAAAAGGAAAGTATGACGAGTATGAGATGGATGCCATAAATCGTTATATTGAGGGCAATTACGTTAATGTAGATACAATATCGAATAACCTGATTCCTTTTAAAACTAAGGGTGGCAGAACCGTTTATGGAGGAGATGGCATTATGCCCGATATCTTTGTTGCACGTGATACTAGCGGTATCAACTCTTATTACAATCTTATTGTAAACAACCGGCTGGATGAGAGATACGCAATGATATATTCCGACATGTACAAAAAAAGGCTAAGCAGTTTTGAAACATGGCCGGACCTCTACAAACATTTGCGTCAGCAGCCGCTTCTTATGAATCTAGTAAGCTTTGCCGATAATAACGGAATAAGAAGAAGGCCCTACTATATTCAGGAGTCGAGCGAACTTCTTGAGAATGTGATGTGTGCATATATTGTGAGAAATTTCTTCGGAGAAGAGGCTTTTTGGGAGGCATATTATAAAGATGATCAGCTTATAAAGAAAGGAATTGAGCTGATTGAAACAGGCAATGCCACACGTGAATCTATAATCAATGAAACCTATAAATAAATTTCGTGATGAGCTTAGCCCGTAATAAGTAATTTTTCAACGCAACGTTGTATTTACTCTTTAGCGAGTCGAATGGTTCGGCCCGAGGTATATTTTTTAAAAGATTGCATCATTTATTAGCTGGAATACTTTTTTGATTGTTTTATTTTTGAGTCCAGCTAGCCTTAAAATAAATTCATCATGGGTAAATTTTTACAGAATTTTTTGTCAAGCAAGGTTTTGTCAAGATCCTCGATTTTTGTAATCGATATTTTCATGGTCGTTTTTTCATGTATGACCATGTATTTTGTTAAATATGGCTTCAGCAGTTTTACTTCAGAGGTGAGAGTTGACAGTACTACTTTGTGTTTTCTTCTTATACTTTTTAATACCATCACATTTATTTCATTTCGTACATTTAGCGGTATTTTACGGTTTTCATCTTTTACTGACCTTCTTAGGATTATTTATGCATTGGGTTTGGGTTATGGGCTTACCTTCCTTGCTGTGCTTTTTCTGAGGAGGTTCATTCCCGCTTTTCATCTCACCAATGTAACTTTTGTAGCAATATTTTTTCTGAATATCTTTTTAATGATATTTTCGCGTATTTTGGTAAAGGAGGTCTATGAAACAATTGTCGGCAGAAGCTTCAAGCCTGTAAATGTTTTTATCTACGGTACCAAGCAGGCCGGTATAAGTGTGGCTAAGGCTTTAAAAGGCAACAATGAATTCAATTACCGTGTACTTGGATTTATTTCCGACGAAAGTCATATGATTGGAAAAGAGTTGATGGGAGTGGCCATTTATGCCAATAACGATAATCTCTTCAGAACAATGGAAAGTAAAGATGTGAAGACCATTATTGTATCGCCTCAAAAGATGGAAGAGATTAAAGATTCCGATATGTTGGGTAATTTTGTTGATCATAACATTTCTTTATTTACCACTGTCCCTTTGAACGAATGGAATGGAAAATTCATGGGCAAAGAACAATTGAAGGATATCCAGATTGAAGATCTGCTTCCACGTGATCCCATTCAAATCAATATGGTTGAGATTGCCTCCAACATTGAAGGTAAACGTGTGATGGTAACCGGAGCTGCCGGCTCTATTGGAAGTGAGATTGTACGCCAGGTGGCCAGGTTTAATCCATATAGCATTATCCTGATTGACCAGGCCGAAACGCCGTTACACGACATGCGTAGAGAGTTGAGAAACAACTGGCGGGAGTTACATACTGAGATCATCGTTGCAGACGTAAGTAATACGTCGAGGATGGAAAAGATTTTCGCCAAAACACGTCCCCAATACATTTTTCATGCAGCAGCCTATAAGCATGTACCTATGATGGAGGATAACGTTTCGGAGTCGGTTCAGACAAATATCCTTGGAACCAAAATAGTTACTGATCTTGCCGTAAAGTACAATGCGAACAAGTTTGTGATGGTCTCAACGGACAAAGCCGTGAATCCCTCAAATGTGATGGGATGCTCCAAAAGAATATGCGAGATATATGTACAGTCGATGGCAAAGCATCTAGAAAAAGCAGGGCGAAAAACAACCCAGTTCATCACAACACGTTTCGGAAATGTGCTGGGATCAAATGGTTCTGTAATTCCTCTCTTCAAAGAACAGATAAAAGAGGGAGGCCCGGTAACTGTTACTCATCCTGAGATTATCCGCTATTTTATGACAATTCCCGAAGCTTGTCAGCTAGTGTTGGAGGCCGGAGCTATGGGAAAGGGAGGAGAGATTTATATTTTCGATATGGGTAAGCCTGTAAAAATAATTGATCTGGCCAAGAGAATGATCAGGTTGTCAGGGTCAAAGAATATAAAGATCGAGTTTACCGGATTGCGTCATGGCGAGAAGCTTTACGAAGAGTTGCTGAACAATGCCGAGCATACAAAGCCTACCCATCATGAGAAAATAATGATTGCCAACGTGAGGGAGTATGAATATTCAGAGGTATCCCATATGATTGATTCACTTATAAATGTCTCTTACGAGTATGATGATATGCGTACGGTTAAAAAGATGAAAGAGATAGTCCCGGAATTCCGGAGTATAAACTCACCATTTGAAGTTGTTGACAGGTTGTTAGATAAGATGTCGGAAGAGGCTTCTTTTGTCCATTTTTCTAAAGAATAGGCACAGATATTATTCGCTGAAGTCGATCTGCATATCACATAGCTTTGTGTAATAGCCTCCAAGCTCATAAAGAGATGTATGCTTCCCCGATTCTACTATCTTTCCCTCATTCATCACATAAATTACGTCGGCATTCTTGATAGTTGACAGCCTGTGGGCAATCACTATTGTTGTGCGGTTTCTCATAAGGTTTTCCAATGCCTCCTGTACTAGTCTCTCCGAATCTGTATCCAGAGCAGAAGTGGCTTCATCCAGAATCAGGATTTCAGGATCTTTTAAAATAGCCCTTGCAATGCTTATACGTTGCCTCTGGCCACCTGAAAGTTTTCCGCCCCTATCTCCTATATTTGAGTGGTATCCCTTCTCTGTTGCCATGATAAAGTCGTGTGCATTTGCTATCTTGGCTGCTTCAATAATCTGGCTCTCTTTTGCATCAGCAACACCAAAAGCGATGTTATTGTAAAAAGTGTCATTAAAGAGTATCGCTTCCTGGTTCACATAACCTATAAGTGATCGCAAGTCCCGTAGTCTAACATCTTTTATGTTTATACCGTCGATATATACACCGCCTTTCTGAATATCATAGAAACGTGGCAACAGATCGGCCATTGTGGATTTACCCGAACCAGATTGTCCTACCAGGGCTATGGTTTGCCCCTTCTCAATATTCAGGCTTACTCCCTCTATTACCCAGTCGTTTTTATATCTGAACCAAATATCTTTATAGTTTATATTCTTATTGAAAGATATTTTTGATGGTTGTTCAGGATCACAGATAGTATTCTTCGCATCCAGTATTTTGTCGATACGTTCCATTGATGCAAGGCCGCGTTGTACTGCATAGGCCGACTTAGAGAATTCTTTGGCCGGATTGATGATACTGTAGAAAATTGTCAGATAGTAAATAAAAGTTGCGGCATCTATTATACCGTTTCCGCTTAGGATTAGCGACCCTCCAAACCAAAGCACAATAGCAATTGTAATGGTGCCTAACAGTTCACTCATTGGATGCGCCAGCTGCTGCCTGCGGGCTATCCTGTTTGACATTCTCCTGAAATCATCGCTACCGGCACAAAATCGTCTTGAAATTTTGTTTTCTGCATTAAACGCCTTTATGACCCTTAAGCCACTTAAAGTCTCCTCCACCTGCGACATTAGCTCACCCCACCTGTTTTGTGCATCGAGAGAACTCCTTTTCAGGGTTTTGCCCACCTGCCCCATTACATAGCCCATAACTGGCAGAACAACTAGTACAAAAAGTGTGAGCTGCCAGCTTAATATTGTCATTGTAGTAAGATAGATAAGTATGAGTATGGGATTTTTGAACAGCATATCAAGTGAGCTCATTACAGAATTCTCTACCTCATTCACATCTCCGGATATTCTTGCCAGTATATCACCTTTTCTCTCCTCAGTGAAAAAGCCGATGGGTAGTGTGAGAATCTTGTCGTTTATCCGGTTCCGGATATCTTTCACCACGCCGGTTCTTACTGGAATGATGAAATACGACCCTAAATAAGCAGTACCTGTTTTCAAAAATGTCATTACAATGAGTATGATTGCCAGTGCCATCAATGTAAAACTGCTGCCATGAGTATCAATAAGCTGAGTAACATACCAGTTTACATTGTTAAGCGTGGTATCTACAAAAGAGTAGTCTGTCCCTTTCCAGGGGATGAATGAAAATGTTTTTGTATTCACCTTGAATAAAACCTGAAGAATAGGAATAATTGTCGCCAATGAAAAGACATTCAGTATGGCGGTTAGTATGTTGAGTACAAATGCCAGGAAAACATATTTCTTATAAGGTGGCAGAAACCGTCTTAAAATATTGAAGATACCTTTCATCTAATGTAAGCTTTTGAAATTGTTGTAGCCCGAACAGGGGCGTATCAAGATTTTGTGCGAAGATAGTCATAAAATATTATACGTTTTCAAAAAATCCTATTTTATCTCGAATGATGAACCGATGGTGGTCCTGAAAAAGCTCTGTGATGACCCTGTGATGACCCAGCCGCGTCCCATCCATGATCCATCCATGATCTGTTGATGATCCGGTGAACTTCGGGAATAACTCTGGAAAAATCTCATTTTTTATCTTTTTTTCCGCTGTTTGTTGGCTGCAGCAAATAATATTTACTAGGGTAATGCTATTGCCAGTAATGGCACGATATAACTAGAAATGACTCCTACGCTCATTATTTATTGAAAAAAGTTGATTTTTTTTTACTTTTTTAATTACCTGATTATCTTGTTTGTGAATCGATAATTGGAGAATTTTGAAAAAAAAGTATTAAATTATTCGCTTTTTAGTTTGCACAGTAAAAAAACAATCTCTATCTTTGCACCCGCTTTTGGGAACAAGATATCCCGAAACAAAACGGAAGCGATCTTTAGATATTTACATACACGTTTTTTAAAAAGACAAAGCAGAGTATACAAGTGCTTGATTTTTTTGACAGAAGTCGAGCAATATTGGTACCCGTTCAATTAATAATAAAAAGGAATAAATCGTGAATCCGGGAGTTGATAATGGATTAATGATCTCATTCATTCGTAGAGTTTATTTTTCGGTTTTGTATTAAGCATTTCACATTTTTGGATGTTTATTCAAGGCAGTTTCAAGGAAACAAAAAAACAAATATACAATGAAGAGTTTGATCCTGGCTCAGGATGAACGCTAGCGATAGGCCTAACAC
>ENA-UOOK01006362-UOOK01006362.1-fermentation-metagenome-genome-assembly--contig:-NODE-6362-length-11361-cov-5.667522_pt1 | contig 11361 bp, 8 predicted proteins | sample MGYA00245777_ERZ724023 | MGnify/ENA primary metagenome ERZ724023 (study PRJEB28704, sample SAMN03018312) | fermentation metagenome | biome: anthropogenic terrestrial biome; feature: soil; material... | reverse complement strand
GCAGCGCGGGGTGCGCGGCGACGAGCGCGTGCAGGGCCACGGCATCGGCCTGGCCATCTGCTTTACCGCCGTCTTCACCTTTATGGATAACTTCATGGAGGATTGCTCCGGCCTGTGCTCGGTAATCAAAAGGCACTTCCCGGTCGCCCCAGCGGTTAGCGGCAAAAAGGAGGGCCAAGGCAAAATACTCTTCACCATCGGGGGCGGGGCCTTGGGCGTTTTTTGTACCGTCCAAGGCACAAGACCAGGCAAAATAACCCTTGTAGGGACCGCGGTCATGCCACATATAAGTTTTAGCCCATTTCCAGAGGTGGTCGAAGACATCTTGGTCATTCATCTGAACAGCCATCATCATCCCATAGGACATACCCTCGGTTCTGACATCGTTATTACCGGTGTCGGTTATATAGCCCATGTCAGCGCCGACCGGATGGTAGAAGCGGATCTCTTCCGCACCAAAGAATAACTGTTCCCAGGTCTCCTGGACCTTTTTGCGGACTGCTTGCTCTGAATAACCGCATTCCATGAAGACGTTCCGGTATTGACCGGTAAAAAATGCTCCTTTATTTTTCATCTCATCTTCTCCTTTCGTATCTATTTCGGAATTTCATATTTGTCACTCACGCTGGCTACCGCCCGTCTCATGCTTTAAAATAACTCTCCGGAGGGCCCAGATAACTGTGTTTTACACCTCCGGTATCAAGGACGATCTTCTGGAGGGCTAGACCGGGATCGACCATCTGAATTCTTAAAGTATGGTAGCCCGGTGCGGTAATGACATGTTGGGTGTGGGACTTATGGACATTTTCCAGGACGGCCTGGGCCCACCGGGGACAGTGGTCATTGGCATCACAGTCGACAGGGAAAAGGTCGGCGATCATCGGTTCTTCCGCGTCCAGAGAAATTGCATACCTTAAACCGTGTTCGCGGTTGAAATTGAGGGTAGGCGCTGTATAGAGTGTAATCCCTACGGTGCCTTGGGTAAAAAGATATAACCGGTACTCCAAATAAGGGCCGGTCTCCGGTGGGAGATAACTCTCGGCCGTAGTAGGGAGCAGCAACATGGAGGAGAGGGTCCGCCCGTAATCAGGAAATTTCACCCATTGTACTCTGTCGACAGGGCAATTTCGGGAATAGTGCTCTGCTTCAATTGAAATATAGCCATTACTTTCGACAAAGGTCATCGCCTCCAGTTCCTGTAGTGCTGGTCGGGTCGGGTTAAAGATGGGCACGGTGATCCGGTACTCTTGGTCGGTTCCGGAAATCAAGATCGTTCCCTGGTGCCCTTCGCCAACGGGGGCTTTTTCCCAGTCGATCCAGACTTCGATCCGTTCTGCGGTGGCCACTTTGCCGGTGAAGTTACTAACCTTAATCCAAGGCTCCATTGTCTGGAGCCGATAGGTGAAGGGATCGGCCTTTTTATTAAAGATCTCTATGTAATGCTGATTGCGGGTAAACCTGCTGAAGCTCGGAAGGGTGCCCTGACCGGAGTGGGGATCGAGGGCTTGTTCTCCCTCTTCAAGGTAGATACCCATCTCGGCTCCGGGAAGAACCGGTACGGTCTTGACCGTGGGCATGGTGTTTTTTTCCGGCCCGCGCCAGTTGGCCTTGCCAATATGGGGCTGTAACATCATTCCATCCCATTTCCCCTTGGCCAGCTCTTTATGGTAAAAATCGGTGTCGGCGGCTTCCGCGGCAAAAGTCTCTTCGGTTAGCGCGGCATAATCGTTGGCGCTGATTCTCCCCTGCGCGGCGAAGAACTGGTTCTTCCCGGCACAGATCTGCATCTTCAGCACATTCCGGCTGGCGCGGGTCGGGTATAGAACCAGTTGGAAGAAGGCATCTTTCTGTTCTGGCGGTAGTGCGTGGGCGAGGCGTTCCGCTTTTTCCACGATCGTTTCAAACTCGGCCAGAACCCTTTCAGCCTCCCGGTAGTTGATTAAACTAAAAGTATCCTCTTCCACGATCTCGGGTTTCCGGCGTCCATTGTATTTTGTGTATTTAAGGAGAATCTCGGCGATGGCGGCCGCATGTTCCGGGCTGAACTGTTCCTCCGCCCAACGGACCGTATATTGATGGATCTCGTCATAATCCCATTGATTGATATCCCAAGCCATAGCCAAGAAGAAATCAAGGGGTAATTCCATAGGTTTGAGGTCACCCACATTGACAATCCAGATCCGATCGACGCCGTGATCGTAGGTCAAGTGCATTTGGTCCCAGATTTTCTGGAGGGGGACGGTGTTAATCCACTGGTAGGAACGGGGACCGCCCACATAATCAAAATGATAATAGAGGCCATAACCGCCGGGCCGGTTTCTCTCTGCCGCTCCCGGGAGCATCCGGATGTTTCCGAAGTTATCATCGGCTAGTAAGAGGGTGATATCTTCAGGGATCTTCAGCCCGGCTTCATAGAAACCTTGGACTTCTTTATATAAAGCGAGCACCTGTGGGATGGTGGAGAGTTCTTTATTCACTAATCTCTGGATGATCTCCCGTTGGTCCCGGATAATTCGTTCCAGTAAACGCTGGTTTTCCGCCAAGGTTCCCTTTTCGAGCATGGCCTCATCGCCGTCGCCCCGCATCCCAAGGGTGATGATGGATTCGAAATCCTTCACCCGTTCCAACCCTTTAAACCAGAAGTCGTAGATATTCTCGGCGTTTGTGTTATAGTTCCAAGCGCCTTTTTTGGCCTGGCCCCACTCGGACCAGCTTCGCATCATCGGTTCATGATGGGAGGTCCCCATAACGATCCCATAGAGGGCGGCTAGCTTTGGATTTAAGGGGTCCTCGGCATTAAAGACCCGTGGTTTCCACATGGCCGGCCAGAGGAAGTTGGCTTTTAGCCTTAATAGAAGTTGGAAGACCTTCTCGTAAAAGTGATGGTTAAAGCCGCCAAACTTCTGCTGGACCCAGGTGGTGAGACTGGGGGCTTCATCATTTAAAAAGAGACCCCGGTATTTAACGGACGGTTCACCCTGGGTATATGTACCGGCCCGGACATAAAGCGCTCGGCTTTTTTTGACGGGGACATCAGCCCACCAAGACCAGGGAGAGACTCCAATTCTTCGGCAGAGTTCATAGATGCCGTAGATGGTTCCCCTTTGGTCGCTACCGATGATGAATAGGCCATTGTCGACGCCGGGTAATGGATGCTTAAGGACTTGGATGGTAAAGGATTCCCATTTTCCCTGGATTGCCGAGACATTTAGCCGACCTTCGGCAATTAAGCCGTCGATTAGCGGGCTTTTCCCAATCGTACCGATCAAGACGGTCTCTTTGCTAAAGCTAGCTTTCACCGCGGTCGTGATCGGGGGCTCCTGACCGGTGACTGCCTGGAGATCCTTCTTCAGGTCTGCGACGGCTCTGTTTACCCCCCAGTGGTCGTTGGGATCGACAAAAAGGCCGGTGACGAAGGTGTTTTCCGCTAAGGTGAAATCAGGCTCTCTTTTTTCGTTTGCACTAAAGATAATCATGGTCTATCCCCTTCCTTTACTTTACCCGAGGAACTGTCCGATCACTTCTGTTATTCGTATTTTCTCAAAATTACCCTGCATTTAAATTTGTTTCATTAGCGTAACTCGCTCAAGTAGGACCAAGCTGGGAAGAGAAAAAAGACAAAAAAGTTAGAGTAGGATTTGATCCTACTCTAACTTTAACTCATTGAACATTAATAAAAATGTCAACTATTGATCTGGCACGGGGTTAACTAAGCGCGGACAGGAAATTCTCGATCTGATAATCTTCAGAAACTTCCTGTAACCAGGGGTTATATTCTTTTTCTAGTTTTTGCTTTTCTAAATACTCTTTGATCTGGTCCTGGTTTTTTTCGTAGTTCGGTGCTTCGGCTGCGCGTTTTTCTTCCACTTTAATCAGGTGATAACCGTATTCCGTTTTAACCGGATCGCTGATGGTGCCGGTCTTAAGCGCGAAAGCGGCTTTTTCAAATTCGGCGGTCATGGCCCCGCGACCGAAGAAACCTAGTTGTCCACCTTTATCTTTCGTGGAGGTATCGGTAGAGAATTCTTTGGCTAAGGCTGCGAAGTCTTCGCCCTTGGCCAACTTGCCTTTCAGATCCTGTGCTTCTTTTTCGGTCTCGACCAGGATATGGCTTGCTTTGACCTGTTCTTCCTGGGCGAAGCTATTTTTGTTTTCTTCAAAGAAGGATTTCATCTCGGCTTCGGTCACGGAGATCCGTGGGGCCAGTAGTTTTTTGATCTTCAGGTTTTGGGTCAGGTTGCTTTTAATCTCTTCGAGGGAAGAACCGCTCAGCTCTAAGATTTGCGTAAAGTTATCTGCGCCGCCGTAGGTAGTGTAGTACTCTTCCAGTTCTTTTTCAATTTCGTCAGCGGAGATCGATATATTTTGTTTCGCGGCTTCAAGATCGACGATTTTTTGGGCGATTAAAAGATTCAAACCCTGCTGGCCGGCTTGTTTCAGTAAAAGATCAGATAATTCATCTTTCGAAATCTCTTCCCCGTTGACGGTGGCCACTACGGCCGGATTCGGGGCAGTTGACCACTGGCGATAGCCGAGGGCGAGACCGGAAACCAAGCCAAGGACGATTAGAATGATCACAATTTTGCCTTTTGTGTTCAACACGTTCAGTTTCATCTCCTGTTTCACTCCTAAAGTGTTAATACAATAATTGTAGCAAATATTTATGTCAAATGGAAGTTGAAAATATAGGATCACTTAAACGAAGCCATCGGGAAACCTGTTAAGGGAGACCCGATGGCTTTTCGCGATCAAATTTAAGCACGCTTCAAATTAATGGTCCAGTGCACACTGTTTAAACTCCTTGATCGTCATGGGCTGGCCGGCTTTTTCTTTTTTTAGCCGGTGGTAACAGTCTTCATTGATCGTAAAGTTTAGTTCATTACGGTAGCGGAGCCAGTTTTTGTCTAAATAAGGGAGTAGATAGACAGTCATCATCACTTTGGCCTTGTCAACAAAACCTGATTCGAGAAAAGCCTGGCGATGCCGGCAGATCGGGCAGAGGCTAAATTCGTCACTGCCGTTCCGTTTAAAGATCAGCGGATAGATGGCGCATTCCACCGGTTTGATGTGCGGATCTTTTCCCAGTTGGCAGCGGTCGTTTTGGAGGTAGGTGCAAGTTGCCGCCGGGCTCCAACAGTACATGAGCCCGTGGGCTGTGCTAATGGGGTCCAACAGATGTTCCGGATGGACACCGACTTCGTGCAAAAACTCTAATTCGCCGGGGAGTAGGAAGACGGTGGTGGAAAACCCGCGACTGATCTCACATAATCCGTCGCAACCTTGGCAGAGATCCGCACTGGTATCGCCCTGAAAAATCTGGAAAAATTCTTGGAAGTTTTGTGGGGCGATAAAGGTAAATTTATTCGTCATTTCATCCATCCCCTTATCGTTAAGTTATTTTGATAGGTAACAAACCAATAGGCGAGGTCGGCAAGGGCAAACAGGACATCCCGATGCATTACGCTGGGGTCTTTCTTGCTCAGCTTTTCTTTTAGGCTCGGATTAACAAATCCCGGCAAAAAAGGGGTAAGTTGATTAATTATATGACCTAAATAGCTACGGTTGACCTGTTTTGACCAAAGCGCAGAAGTTTTTTGGAAGTAGCGACTATCTTTCGGTCGTTGGTGGGTGTTGGGGACAACAGCAGTTTTGCCTGAATAATCCGTAAAAAGTTGTCGATAAATCTTGGTCTTGACCTTGAGATGGACCGGGATCGCTAGGCTCCACTCGAAAAACTGGTGGTCAAAAAAAGGGGTACGTATTGGCCGCTCATGGCCGAGAATGCCAAAAGTGGAAAGGGCGATTGCTCGCCGGGTAAAGTTTCTTAAACCTAAATAGATCAGACCGTTCGGGTTGCCTTTTATCCGTCTAATTTCGGCGTTAATTCGTTGCTGGGCTAAGGCCTCAATTTCCCGAAGATAAGCGGTGGTCACCAGCAAACCAAAGATCGTTTTATACCAGCGGAAATATTCTTTAGCAAACTGTTCATATTTTTTGCAGCGCCACAAATTCCAAAATTCCGGGGTTATTTCCGATCCGCCCAGGCAGGCGTCGCCGCCTAAGCCGTCAAAACACGGGAATGGTTCTTTCGGCAGTATACTTAATAAATTGACTATCCAGGGATGGTAACTGGTTTCAAAATGCACCATCCCGCATTTTTGCTGGTGGAAAAGGGTGAAATAATTAGTGGGTAGCGCCTTGTCATGGTGGGTGGTGCCGAGCAGTTTACCGACTTCAGCTGCTGCTATCGTGTCGGTGGTATAACGGTAATCTTTATGGGTGGTGTAGGTTAAAAGTTCGATCCCGAGCCGGTGGAGGCCACAAGCGATCATCCGTGAATCATAACCGCCGCTTAAGGGAAGGACCACTTTTTGCGCCCTGCCGACATGTCGCTCAAGGGCGGCGGTAAAACGGGCCGGTCCTTCGGCGAGTACTTGCTGAGAAGTAATGGACAATTCGGGTTGGAAGGAGCGGTAATCAAAATAAGGGACCCTTTCAAGGCGATCCTCTGGGACCGAGTAACGCAAAAAGGCACCCTGGGGGAGACGGTTGATCTCGCGGAAGAGGGTTTCGTCGCCGAAGGGATGACGTAGACAAAGGTATTGGCTGAACACACTGTAGTTGACTTCGAATTTACGGGAAGCATTCCGGACTAACCGGTCGAGGTCGGTGGAAAAGGCAAGTTCCCCGTCGCGGTAGTAGTAGTAAAAAGGTTTAAACCCGTACCGGTCGGTGCCAAGCCAGAGGACTGCCTTGGCTTGCTCCCAAAAGACAAAAGCAAAGCCGCCCTCTGCTCCGGCCAAGCGGAGGAGGTCGGCGGGTAGTGCCTCCGGATCGTCGGAACCGTCGGCAGCTACCGGTTGTTCCGGACGGTCCGGATGATCAATTAATCCGGAGGGAAGGAGTGCTGTACCGAGTATTAAAGCCTTACCCGGCAGCACGGTGGAGTCGTCGTTTCCCGGGATCAGCTGGGCATAGCCCACTGCCGGGGGGCAAAGGTGAAAATTTAAAACAATGTCTCCGTTAGGTTTAGGGTTTTCTGCTGGTGGGGAAAGATTACCGATTTTACCGAAAAGGAAAGCCATTAATCTAAACCTCCTGCTTTGAACCATTATATGTGCAAAGCAGGGTAAGGGTTAAATTAGTTCAGGTTGTCCTGTTGGTTTTCCTCATCAACAACGCTAAAGTCAGCGTCATAGGTGGTATCTTCCCCATAATCGCCATCGGGTTCCGTGTTTGGTGTGCTTGTATACTGCTCATCCATACTAACACCGGTCGCCGCCAGCGCTGACTCTAGGGTATCGCAAGCGTCGGCCATCTGTGAACTGTCCTTGCTCTTCAACGCCTTCTTGGTTTGCTTGATCAGTTCATCCAGTTTGCTCCGGTCTTCCTTGGGAATTTTCTTTTTAACAACTTCCGCCTGATACAGTAATTGCTCGGCCCGATCCCGTGCGGTCGCCTCCGCTTTATCCCGTGCATCCGCTGCCGCATACTGCTGTGCTTCGAAAATGGCACGGTTAATTTCTTCTTGGCTCAAATTCGACGACGCGGTAATGGTGATCTCCTGTTGTCGGCCGGTACCCAGATCCTTGGCAGAAACATTGACGATGCCATTGGCATCAATGGTAAAAGTGACTTCGATTTGGGGAATGCCGCGCATGGCTCGGCGAATTCCGGTTAGTTGGAATTTCCCTAGGGTTTTATTGTCGCGGGCCATTTGGCGTTCACCCTGTAACACATGGATTTCCACTGAAGACTGGAAATTCCGGGCGGTGGTAAAAATCTGACTTTTCGTGATCGGAATGGTGGTGTTCCGCTCAATAATGTGGGTACAGACGCCGCCGACCGTTTCGATTCCTAGCGAAAGCGGAGTAACGTCTAAAAGGAGGAGATCAGTGACTTCACCACCGAGCACCCCACCTTGGAGGGCAGCGCCCATGGCTACGCACTCATCGGGATTGATCCCTTTAAACGGGTCTTTGCCGGTAATCCGCTTGACAGCATCCTGGATCGCGGGGATGCGGCTGGAACCGCCGACCATGAGAACCTTATTGATTTGGTCAGCGCTTAGTCCCGAATCAGCAAGGGCCTGTCGGACCGGGGTGATGGTTTGCTCCACCAGATGCCGGGTGAGTTTGTCGAAGGTGGCGCGGTTGAGGGTTACTTCCAGGTGCAAAGGGCCGCTTTTGTCAGCGGAAATATAGGGGAGCGTAATTACGGTTGAGCTAACGCTGGATAATTCAATTTTAGCCTTCTCGCTGGCCTCGCGCACGCGCTGCATGGCCTTGGCGTCTTTGCTCAAATCAATCCGGTGGGCGCTTTTGAACTCTTTGACCAGGTAATCCGCGATGCATTGATCGAAATCATCGCCGCCCAAATGGTTGTTTCCGGCTGTCGCCAGGACCTCGATGACATCATGGTTTATATCCAGGATTGAGACATCAAAGGTCCCGCCGCCGAGATCGTAAACCATGATCTTTTGTTGGATTTCTTTATTTACCCCATAGGCCAAAGCGGCGGCCGTCGGCTCGTTAATGATCCGCTGAACATTCAAGCCGGCAATTTTCCCCGCGTCTTTTGTGGCTTGACGCTGGGCGTCGGAAAAATAAGCCGGTACCGTAATTACCGCATCGGTAACTTCCTCGCCCAAAAAACTCTCGGCGTCGGTTTTCAATTTTTGCAAAATCATCGCCGCGATTTCCGGTGGCGTATACTTTTTACCTTGGATCTGTACAGTATGATCCGTACCCATTTTACGCTTGATCGAACTGACGGTCCCACTGGGATTGACGACGGCTTGCCGTTTGGCGATTTCACCGACTAAGCGCTGTCCATCTTTGGTAAACGCTACCACGGAAGGGGTGGTTCTTCCTCCTTCCGTGTTCAGAATGATGACGGCTTCTCCACCTTCGGTCACTGCCACACAAGAGTTGGTTGTTCCTAAATCAATTCCGATAATTTTTCCCATCTATAAATTCCTCCAGTTTAGTTGAAAAATCCACTAGCTATACTAGCCTGTCGATTCTCCCGGCTTGAATTTCGGTAAATCTAGCTAGTAGCGCCGCTCCGAACGACCAGCTGCGGTGGCCTTCGGGGGCTTGTCGACTCACCTGGCTTGAATTTAATCACTTCGTGATATTAAGGTAGCCAGCGTGAGCGACTACTTCAGCAGCCGAGACAAAAACGGCAAAACATCTGAGTACAGCAGATCGTCATACAAATTCGCCCCGGATCGATGTCCACCGTATGGAAACCGCCGCCCCCCTGCCTATAGACGTGACTGCCGCTTTGCATCTGCAGCAGGGTCTGCTGGTATTGGATATTGCCTGGTTCCATTTGAACAGCCCGGCGGATGTGCTCAATGGCGGTAATCTTATTGCCAAGGCCATAATGGGCGAGGGCATTCAGATAATACCATTTTGCCGTACGCTGGCTGGCTCCCACCTGGGACAAAACATGCAGCGCTTCTTGAAAGTGATAGGCGTTTAGGTAATGTTCGGCAGCGGTATATTCCGCTGATTGTCCGCTCCAATTCCCTTGCCGTGATTGGCTACTTTGTTGCTGCCAATACCCGCCAAAAGGGTCAAAGCCTTGTCCATGGTTTTTAGGCGGGTTTTTGATCTGCTCGTAGGCAGCGTTAATCTCATTCATCTTGCGGGCGGCCGCTGGATCGCCGGGATTAAGATCAGGGTGATATTTTTTGGCCAGACGCCGGTAGGCGGCTTTAATCTCGGTGTCGGAAGCGCCGGGGGAAACGCCAAGAACTCTATATGGATCGTCGATCATGCTTATTTCCCTTCCCGGCGAGCATCGGTCGCCATTTTATATTTTTGCCAGACCCCATTGTATAAAATATTCCTCAAAATTTCCACATCCTGTAAAATAGGTAGTTTTTCAAACTCTAGGGTGCAATCACTGATTAACATAGTTAGTAATTCTAATTGATACTCTTGATCATCGGCAGCGTCGGTATGGAGCAGTGGATTATAGCGGTGATGTTTCCGGTCGGCATCCAGATCGAGGCAAGCATCCATCAGGTAGATGAATTTTCCTAGCGCTTCTCCGGTCGCATAGAGATGCTTGGCCCAATAATCTTGGGGGTCATAGACAAACAAGTCCCCAAGGAGGCGGCCAAAAGAAGCCGCAGCTTCATCCGCCGCCATCGGTTCATTTTTTGCTTCAATGGTTGAAAGCTGGGTCAGACACGCTTCAATGTTCTTGCAATGTTGTGGGTATTTCGCCTTGACCCGTAGGTACTTCGGATACAGCAGCCGGGCATAAAACCAAGATGATTTTTTGCGTTCATCTTCCCAATCATCTAAGCAATTATAATAAGCCAGCGCAATACTGATCTCCGCCGCATATTCGGTGTACTTGGTCAGCCAATAGGGCCGTTTGCGCATGGGATGGACGAAACACCGGGATAAGCCGTCTTTTTCGGGCGCTTCATATAGTGAACTGAGCAAGAGGGTCAAAAAGGTCAGATCATAGCTCAGGGTCATACGGCCGCTCAAGCCGTATTGCCGACCGATGGTTCGACAGAGCCCGCAATAGCAACCTTTATACCGCTGTAACTGTTCCGGTGTCAGCGTATCTTTATAAGGCGCAACAAAACCAAACGTAACTCATCAACTCTTCCTTGTGAAATTTTCACCGCATTTGCAGCGGATGAGGATTTTCCCTTTGCCTTTTGGCACTCGCAGGGTGATTCTACAGGCGGGACACTTGAAAAAACGATAATCGTGCCGCTGTTGAAAACGGGTTTTAGCCTGTTTTAGCTTAGTGCGAAATTTCCGTTTCGCCGCGAGATATTTCTGGTTTTCGCGCTGGCGTAAATCCAGCTTCCTGGAGAAAATACGAAAGTAACACCAAAAGAGCAAGGCAAAACCCAGCCAATGTAAAAAGAAGCCTACGGCCCCGCCCAGCAGCCGACTGAAGATTAAGGTAATCAAACAGAAAATGCTGAGAAATAAGGAGAACTCATCAGTGCCGTTGCGTCCATGCATAAAACGAATAAACCAACCTCTCATTTAGTGGCAGATCCCTTCTTTTCTTAATATTATGGATTTTGATAAAGACAACCGATTGTCAATAAGGTAAGTATACTATAACTTCATGAACTGAACAAAAACTTTTGGCCGTCAATTGTCAAGTTGAATAATTATGGAATCTATTTTAAGATTGATCTAAGCTCGGGATAGTTGAAGCAAACAACAACGCAAAAAGCCCGATCTAAAGCATGCAAAAAGTTGAGAGCGATTGAGTTCAGGTGCGAGGTGGTTACGATGTTTAATATTCTGGTCGTGGAAGATGATCAGCATACCAGAAAATTGATCAGCGCGGTTTTGAAACAAGAAGGCT